>Ga0315276_10005659_pt1 | contig 11534 bp, 9 predicted proteins | sample YL17G05_0_MG_FD_204542 | JGI IMG/M metagenome (GOLD analysis project Ga0315276, IMG submission 204542) | Sediment microbial communities from Yellowstone Lake, YNP, Wyoming, USA - YL17G05_0 | ecosystem: Environmental > Aquatic > Freshwater > Lake > Sediment | place: USA: Wyoming | collected... | reverse complement strand
GCTTCCAGATTGGTATTAAAGGTTGTCAATTCTTCAGGAGCGGCTTCGACCAGCCAATTGGGTAAGGCGCTTGGCTCGACTGCCAGAATTTCGGGTTCTTCGATGATCGATGTGCTTGCCGGAGAGATCTCCTGTAACCGATCTGGTAGAGCCGCGGGCCGAAAAGCCCTGCTGGCATTTCGTGGGTTCAGCCAGTCGTTCATACCATCGCCCAATAGGTTCCAGCCGATGCCAAACATCAACAATGCCAGGGTGGCAGGGATGAAGACCCACCACCAAGCCAGCAGGTTGCCGCCCGGGCCGATGATCCAGTTACGGCCGATTACGAGCATCTCACCCCAGGGGGAATTACCACCTATACCGATGAAAGTAAAGGTGGCCTGCAGCAACACCACCATGCCGATATCGCGCGCCACCAGCACCACAGCAGGGGTGATGCTGTTAGGAATGAGGTGGCGCAGAATGATGCGGGCATGGCTGGCGCCCATCGCTCGTGAGGCATGCACATAATCTGTTTCCTTGTTCTGTAAAACCAGCCCGTTGACGATGCGTGCATAAGGCATCCAGAGGAAGAAAATAAATGCGAGCAACATCGGGTCTACGCCAGCCAGCCATGGGAAGATGGGGCTTACCAAAAACCACTGCCCGACCCACCAAGCTGCCCCCGGGTTAACATTACTGCCGTTAGGTAGGACAACGATTGAAAAAAGCTGCTGGAAAAAGAACAATCCAGCTACCAATGGGACGGCCAGGAAGGCGTCGGTGACGCGCATGCTGATGTTATTGGACCATCCGCCAAGGTAAGCGCCTGCTGCCCCGACCAAAATGCCGATCAGCGCGGAGAGCAGCGCGACGGTCAGCCCGAAAGCCAGGGCTGAGCGAGAGCCCCAAATTAGGGCGTGGAAGATATCTACCTGTGTGGGTAAGGTCCCCAGGGGCGCCTGCGGGCTGGGAGGGCGAGGCATGTGGTCGGTGATGCGCCCCACGATTTGGAAGGCAGATGGATTCTCGGGGTCGACCATCGGGGAGAGGCGCGGGGCGGCGATGGCCATGAGCAGGTAAAATGCCACAATCGCCAGCCCCAGGATGTTCTGCCAGCTAGATAGAAACCGGCGCAGGCCGCTCATCTGGTAAGTATCCCTTCCCGGATCCGAGGATCGACCAGGGCCTGGATGATATCCAGCGCCAGCATCAGGATTAACACCACGACCACACTGTAGATGACGAAACCCAGGGCAAGCGCCGGGTCGGGTATATCACCGATCGAGCTCACAATCAAATCCGAGACACCTCTAAAGTTAAATATCACCTCGACCACGAATATCCCGGTGAACAAAGCCGCGGCGGATAAGATGCTGCTGGTCAGGGCGGGAGAAAGGGTATTCCGGAAGGCATGTTTCCAGACCAGCGCCCGGTTTGAGATACCCCTGGCTTTACCGGCAGTGATGTATTCTTTTTGAAGCTCTTCAATGATGGAGGCGCGCGTAATCCGGCTGAGGGTGGCCCAATGCACCAGGCTCAGCGTAATCACGGGCAGCACCAGGTGGCGGGCCGCGTCGAGGCTGATCCCTGGCTGGCCATTCAGCAAGCCGTCGATTGTTAACAAGCCGGTATAGGCATGAAATGCCGGGGATCTGATCACCTGGCTGCTGGCGAATCCCAGCCTCTCGGGTGGGAACCAGTGCATGCTCACGTAAAAGATCGAGAGGAGCACTATGGCCAGGATGAAAGGCGGCATGGAAGTGCCAATGAAAGCGGCCAATCGGAAGCGCTGGTCGGCGCGGCTATCTTTGCGGCTGCCGGCGCTCACCCCAAAGACCAGACCCAGCGGGATAAAGAGCAGGAGAGAATAGATCGCTAGCTCGGCTGTCACCGGGGTGCGCCTGATAAGGGCTGGCAGCACATCACTTCCGATCACCGGGCTGAAGCCCCAATTGCCTTGCACCAGGCTCCCTAACCAGATGGCGTACTGCACCGGATACGGGTCGCGCAAATGATACTGTACAATAGTCCTTTCAATGTAATTGTCGAACTGTTCTTGAGAGATGTTCCCTTTTTCGAGGGCCATCAAAATCCCAGGGGAGACATATAACATAACCCGTGATTTGGGTGGGGTTAACATGATAAAGCCGTAAAGCACAGCCGTAACCACCAGCAAGGTGACGGGGATAGACAATATGCGGGTCAGCGCGTATCGAAGGAATGGTGGCATATTTAATATACACCCGGAATTTATTTTGGTTCACATGATATATAGCGCAAAGCGCCGTATATCATCCAAGTCTGCGGAATTTTTAGATTAGTTCTTGGTTCAATTGTAATCGAAATCTCCTCTATTCGCTGATTGCCTAAATCCTTAATTCCACATATAATCACCCCCATGGATATCCCCGAACTGACTGACGCCATGCATCGCTTTGTGAGCTCTCAGGGCTGGTACGAAGCCAACAGCCCCCGTCCGCAGACCATGCGCAACCTGGCAATTTCCCTTAACCTGGAGTCCGGCGAAGTGCTGGAGCACTTCCAGTGGAACGACCGGTTGGAAAACCCGCAGGAGTTAGCCCAAGAGCTGGCTGATGTGGCGCTTTATTTATTACAAATGGCTAGTATCGCCGGGATTGACCTGGAACAGGCGATCCTGGATAAGCTGGATAAAAATTACACGCGAAAATGGGAGGGATAGGGATCGGTGATTAAGAATGTTACTGTATTTGGTGGGGCGAACCCGAAAGCGGGCGAGGTAGCCTACGAAGAGGCACTGCACCTGGGAAAACTGCTTGGCCTGGCTGGTTACACCGTGCTGACTGGTGGGTATGTCGGCACAATGGAGGCTGTCTCGCGCGGGGCGGCCGAGTCGGGCGCACACGTGATAGGCGTTACCTGTGACGAGATTGAGCGCTGGCGTTCCGTTCGGCGCAATGCCTGGGTCCAGGAAGAGCGGCGTTATCCCACTTTGCGCCAGCGGTTGTATGCCCTGATTGAAGGTTGTGATGCAGCCCTGGCCTTGCCCGGCGGACCGGGCACCCTGGCCGAGGTGGCTATGATGTGGAATCATTTACTGACCGACGCGATTTCTCCCCGCCCGCTGATATTAATTGGGCTGGGATGGAAGACGACTATGGAGCAATTATTTCAAACCTTCGACAGCTATATCCCCGAAAACCAGCGCAGCTGGCTGGCTTTCGTCTCGGATGGAGAGATGGCGGTTGAATATCTAAAACTTGAAATGTGAATCGTAAAACGTGACCTTGATTGGCGTTTTACGAATTAAATTTCAAAAAGAATCCTTTCAACATTAACCTTTGGAACATGGATCATGACGGACAAACTTCCTACCCGCAGTGAAAACTATTCAGAATGGTATAACCAGCTCGTACAAAAGGCCGAGCTGGCCGATTATGCCCCGGTGCGCGGTTGTATGGTCGTGCGCCCATATGGCTGGGCTTTGTGGGAGAACATCCAGCAGGCTCTGGACCGGCGCTTTAAGGCTACCGGGCATGTGAATGCGGCTTTCCCGTTGTTTATCCCCATGTCCTTTCTGGAAAAAGAGAAAGAGCATGTGGAAGGCTTCTCCCCTGAGCTGGCAATTGTGACGATTGGGGGGGGCGAAAAGCTGGAAGAGCCTTTGGTGGTGCGCCCAACTTCGGAAACCATCATCGGTTATATGTATTCCAAATGGATTAAGTCATACCGCGACCTGCCGGTGTTGATTAACCAGTGGGGCAACGTGGTGCGGTGGGAAATGCGCACGCGCCTGTTCTTGCGCACCCTGGAGTTCTATTGGCAAGAAGGACACACTGCCCATGCCACTGCCCAGGAGGCGGAAGAAGAGACGCTCCGTATGTTGGATGTATATACCGACTTTGCAGTGAATGAAGCGGCTGTGCCGGTGGTGCCGGGCCTTAAAAGTGAAAATGAACGCTTTGCCGGCGCTTTTCGATCTTACACCATTGAAGCTATGATGGGCGATACGCGTGCCCTGCAGACTGGCACCTCCCATTTCCTGGGGCAGAACTTTGCCAAAGCGTTCGACATCCAATTCCTGGATCGGAACAACCAACTGCAGCACGCCTGGACGACTTCCTGGGGATTGTCCACACGCTTTATTGGCGCTATCATTATGACCCACGGCGATGACCAGGGTTTGATCTTGCCCCCCCGGCTGGCGCCCACGCAAGTAGTGATTGTCCCGATCTATAAAAACGACGACGAGAAAGTCAGGGTCATGGAAGTGGTTGAACGCGTCCAAAAAGAGCTGGTCGATTTTCGAGTCCACCTGGATGCGCGCACCGAGATGACCCCGGGTTTCAAATTCAATGAATGGGAGCTGCGTGGTGTGCCATTGCGGATTGAGATTGGTCCGAAGGATGTAGAAAAAGGTAGCCTGGCTTTTGCCAGGCGCGATTTGCCCGGCAAAGCTGGCAAGTCCTTTGTGCCACAAACCAACTTGCCTGAACAGGTAACGCAGGCTCTGAAAACGATCCAGGCGACGCTGTTTGAACGAGCACTGGCTTTCCGTAAGGCGAATACATATGATCCAAAGGATTATGGTGAATTGAGCGAGGTAGTCCAAAGCGGTTGGGCGTTTTCCTGGTGGTGCGGCGACGCCGAGTGTGAAGCCAAGGTCAAAGAAGAGACCAAGGCCACCATGCGCTGTATCCCACTGGAACAACCAGGTGGGGAAGGTTTGTGCATCGTGTGCAGACGACCCGCAAAGCAAAAAGTGTATTTCGCACGCGCTTATTGAACTCAACCCTGCGTAATCCTCCTTGCGACTCAGAGATTAGGAGGGAGGGGATAAGGGTGATTTTCTATGCCTGCCATCCAACCTGCACGCCTGCGACAACAGGCAGCCCTGCTTGCTGAATATTATGACCAGCCGGCAGCTTTCGTGCGCAGCCTGCATCACCTTTTGGACTTTTATGCCGATCGCACCCATCGCTCAGGACAGGTAGGAGAGCCACCCCCTTTGCTGGCGGCTTTCAAGGTTAAACCACCTGTCTTGAGGCAGGTGCTCCAGGAGCTAATTCCGCTCATCTCAAGTCAGCCAGAGCAGGCTCTCGATCTGTGTGATGCCTTGTGGGAGCAGCCATATTTAGAGTTCCGCCTTCTGGCAGCTGCACTGCTCGGACAGGTCTCTAATCAGCCAGCAGACGTGATCTTGAATCGAGTAGAAGCCTGGGTCAAGACCGGCCACGAGGACCGCCTGATCCGGGTCTTGTTGACTCAAGGGTTAGCGGGTTTGCGCCGCGAAGATCCGGATCGCCTGATGCAACTCATAGAAGGGTGGTTAGACAGCCCTGAGGTTTACTACCAGCAGCTGGGCCTGCGCACCCTTGCACCGGTCGCCGCTGATCCCGATTATGAAAATTTGCCAGTTTTTTTTCGTCTGATCACTGCCCTGGTGCGAGAAGCGCCCCAACCCCTGCGCCCCGATCTGCTAAACCTGCTGGCTACGCTGGCGCATCGAACTCCAAGAGAAACGGCCTATTATTTGCGACAATGCCTGGATTCAACCCACAGTCCAGCAACAGCCTGGTTAATCCGCCAGAGTCTGCGTGAATTCCCGGTTGATCTTCAAGAAGGCTTGCGAGTGGTGGCCAGAGAGTAAGGAAAGAAAGTGCCAGGCGCTGGCAAGTAATTTATCAAGTATTCGGCGGCAGGTGAATTATTCGCCTGACCTTGTTGCATTACTGGCTCTTTGGTATAATTTTTCCACTTTGACTAGACCTGCCGGTGGTTAGATATGAAGTCTGGCTGCTGGACAGGAGACCTGCTAGTAAGAAATCCAAATAAGAAGGAGTCTGCAGACGTCATGTCGCTAGATAAAGAGGCAAAAACCAAGTTAATAGAGGAATATAGTCGTCACCAAGGCGATACCGGCTCACCCGAAGTACAAATTGCCCTGTTGACCAGTCGCATCAACCAACTTACAGATCATTTGCGAGCCAACCAGCATGACGAGAGCTCCCGACGCGGGTTGCTCAAACTGGTAGGTCAACGTCGCCGTTTACTGGCCTATATCCGTCGAAAGGATTTCCAGCGTTACATGGCTTTGACCGAAGCTCTGAGCATCCGTCGTAAATAATCTGTCAGGAAAGAGTAGATGGCGTGCGGGTCCCCATCTACTCTTTTCATCACAGATCAAGTGCGATCGCTATAGTGTTGATTGCTGGGGGTGAGCACAACGGCTCCCAAGTCGATTATCAAATATGATGCACTATCAAGCCACCGGTTAGGAATTGAAAGGCGGTGACAACAGGAGGGGCATTTCCCTTCTATTGCCGGCGGCTTTCAGTCCCTGACTTGGCGGCAACTAACCAGGAGAAAAAATGAAACCAGAAGCAAGACAATTCCAGACTACGATCGGCGACAAACCGATCACTTTCGAGACCGGCAAACTTGCCGGGCAGGCAGGCGGCGCCGTCACCATCCGTTTGGGTGACACGATGATGTTTGCGGCGGTAACGATGAGCACCGAAGTCCGTGCAGGTACCGACTTCTTCCCACTGACGGTGGATTATGAAGAACGTATGTACGCCGGGGGACGCATCCCCGGCTCCTTCTTCCGGCGCGAAGGCCGCCCGACCGAGGAGGCGATCCTCACGGCACGATTAACTGACCGTCCTTTACGCCCGCTCTTCCCCAAGGATCTGCGTAATGATGTCCAGGTGATCTTTTACGCTATCTCAGTGGACGCCGAGAATCCTCAAGACATCCTGGCGATTAACGCTGCCTCGGCTGCCTTGATGATTTCGGACGTTCCATGGGGCGGTCCGGTCGCAGCAGTGCGTATTGGCCGGATTAATGGGCAATTCATCGTCAATCCGACTTTTGCCGAAATTGACACCTCTGACCTGGACCTGCGCCTGGCGGGCACGCGCGATGCCATTCTTATGGTGGAGTGCGGCGCTGGGGAAGTGTCAGAACAGGTGATGGTCTCCGCCCTGGATCTAGGTCACAAAGCGATCCAGCCTTTGATCGATCTTCAGCTGCTGATGGCAGAAGAATTAGGAAAGCCTAAGCGAGAATATACTCATTTTGCTGTAGAAGAAGCAACCAAGAGCGCCGTGTATGAGCGCGTTGCCAGCCGCTTGAATGAGATCCTTGATCAGCCATATGACAAATCCGAGCGCAATACTGCTGTAGATCATCTGATGGCTGTGGTGATTGCCGAGCAGGCTGGCGGGGACGAGAGCCTGGCGGATGACGTGAAGAGCGCTTTTGAAGATGCTTACAAGGAGGTTGTGCGGCAACGCATCCTTGTGCGCGGCTTGCGCCCTGATGGCCGCGGCAAGACCGATATCCGCGATATTTGGTGTGAGGTGGATGTCAGCCCACGCGCCCACGGTTCCGCTTTGTTCACACGTGGCGAGACGCAGGTAATGACCCTGGCGACCCTGGGGACCCCACGCGAAGCCCAGGAACTGGACAACCTGACGCCGACCGAGAACAAGCGTTACATCCATCACTATAACTTCCCGCCCTTCTCTACCGGCGAAGCCAAGATGCTGCGCGGCGCATCGCGCCGTGATATCGGTCATGGCGCCCTGGCTGAGCGCGCCTTGCGCCCGGTCATCCCGCCTGAAAGCGAGTTTCCCTATACCCTGCGTTTGGTCTCTGAGGTGCTGTCCTCTAATGGCTCCTCCTCGATGGCCTCGGTATGCGGGTCAACCCTGGCGTTGATGGATACAGGTGTGCCGATCAAAGCCCCTGTGGCTGGCGTGGCAATGGGCCTGGTGAAAAGTGAAGATAAATATGCTATTTTAACTGACATCCTGGGGGCTGAAGACCACCTGGGTGATATGGATTTCAAAGTGACCGGTACTGAAAAAGGCATCACAGCCCTCCAGATGGATATCAAGATCAAGGGAATCACGTCCGAGCTGATGGCTGAGGCGCTGGAACAAGCGCGAAAGGCGCGTTTGATCATCCTCGGTAAAATGCTGGAGGTGCTTCCCGCACCCCGGGCGGAGCTGAAACCACATACGCCACGCATCACTGTGGTACATATCCCGGTGGATAAGATCGGTGCAGTAATCGGCCCCGGCGGGAAGATGATCCGTAGCATCCAGGAGGAAACTGGCGCCAAGATTGACATTGGAGAAGATGGCTCAGTGTATATTGCTACATCCGATGGCGATAGCGCCCGACGGGCGCGAGAACGGGTGGAAAGCCTGACCGAGACGGCTGAGATTGGGCGCATTTACACCGGTAAAGTGGTACGTGTGACCGATTTTGGCGCCTTTGTCGAGATCCTACCCAATGTAGATGGAATGGTGCATATATCCCAATTGGATTCCGAGCGGGTCGAAAAGGTAGAAGATGTCGTCCGCCTGGGCGATGAAATCACCGTCATGGTGACTGACATCGATCCCCAGGGGAAGATCCGTCTTTCTCGCCAGGCCGTCTTGGAAGGTTGGACGGCGGAGGAAGCCCAGCAACGTGACCGGCCACGCAGTGGTGGGGGCGGTAGGCCATCCGGTGGTCGCAGCAATGAACGGCGAAGCGGGGGCGGCGGCGGGCGCGATCGCCGCTAAGGTTTCTGTGGAATAGGACCCGACGGGGTTTTTAGGCTGAGTGGCAGTCATAAAAGCCCCGTCGAGTTTTTTAACCTTCTTTTGTACCTTTGAGGAAAATGATTATAATTGTGAAAGAGAAAACCTCCTAATTGTAAAGCGCTAAAAGGTGAATTATGAGAACAGACCAGACAGTCTTACAGGCAAAACGCTTCGGAATCTTTAGCTGTAGCCAGGATGAGACCCTGCAAGAAGCTGCCAAGCGGATGGTCGAAGAAGACATCAGCGCCCTGGTTGTTGTTGACAAAGAAGGATACCTGGTAGGGATCATCACTCGCATCGACCTTTTACGGGCATTGACCAAACTGGAGGATTGGGAAAAACTCTTGGTAAAGGATTATATGAACACACAGGTGGTCACAGTTACACCGCAAACCCAACTTACGCGTGTAGCTGAGCTTCTGGTGGATAAGCAAATTCATCGCGTAGTGGTCGCTCGCGAAGAAAACGGTAAGAAAAAACCTGTTTCTGTAGTTTCGGCCGCGGATCTGGTTTACCACATGATTAAAAGCACCTGAAGCAACGGTCGGATCTAAAGCAGGCAAAAAAAGGATTCAGGGTAAAACATGTCCTGACCAATTTTCAGGATCATTCTCGATTTGTGGAGGAGGTATCAAATGACAGAAAATAAAATGGGTGTTGCCAGTCATTATGATCTGGACAATCATGGCTTACGAAACCTGAATATGGCCTATTGGACGTTATCCACCCCTGCTTTGATTGAACGGATTGTTACACGGCGTGAAGGAGTCCTGGCTCACGAAGGCGGGTTGGTGGTACGCACAGGTAGTCACACGGGACGGGCAGCCAACGATAAATTCATCGTCCGCAATCCAGAGTCAGAGGGGCAGATTTCGTGGGGTAAGATTAACCGGCCGCTTGACCCGGTCAGTTTCGAACGCCTGCGTATCCGTATGACGGCTTACTTCCAGGGTCGGGACGTTTTTGTCCAGGATGCCAATGCTTGCGCTGACCCCGGTTATCGCCTGCCGATCCGGATTGTCACTGAAACTGCCTGGCATAGCCTTTTCTGTCGTAACATTTTCTTGAGGCTGAGGCCAGAGGACCTGTCAGAGCACGTGCCGCAGTTTACAATTTTGCACGCGCCAGGCTTTCAAGCTATTCATGATGAGGATGGCACGAACAGCGAAGTCTTCGTTATTTTGAACCTGGATAAGCGCCTGGCCTTAATCGGCGGGACCAGCTATGCAGGCGAGATCAAGAAATCCATTTTCACGGTCCTGAATTACCTGCTGCCTCAGCAAGGCGTCCTTTCAATGCACTGTTCGGCCAATGTTGGCCGGCAAGGAGACGTGGCCTTATTCTTCGGTTTGTCGGGCACTGGCAAAACCACCCTGTCTTCCGATCCTGAGCGCCTGTTGGTTGGCGATGACGAACATGGCTGGGGTGAGGATGGCGTTTTCAATTTTGAAGGCGGGTGCTATGCCAAAGTAATCCGGCTGCACGCTGAGTACGAGCCGTTGATCTGGCAAGCCACACGCCATTTCGGGACAGTGCTGGAAAATGTGAGCATTGACCACTACTCCCGGCGAGTAGATTTCGACGACAGCAGCCTGACCGAGAATACGCGTGCTGCCTACCCCATTGGGTTCCTGGACAATATTGTCCCATCCGGCCGCGCTGGACATCCTGACCACGTGTTCTTCCTGACCGCCGATGCTTTCGGCGTTATGCCGCCTCTCTCTCGATTGACCAATGAGCAGGCTATGTATTATTTCCTTTCGGGTTACACTTCCAAATTGGCTGGCACGGAAAAAGGTCTGGGTAGCGATCCTCAGACGACTTTTTCGACCTGCTTTGGCGCGCCGTTCTTGCCTCTACAACCCAATGTCTATGCTCATCTGTTAGGAGAAAAGCTCGCTAACCACCAGGCTCAGGTGTGGATGATCAATACTGGTTGGACGGGCGGTCCATTTGGGGTCGGAGAGCGCATCGCTATACCGTATACACGTGCGATGATCCGGGCTGTTCTGAACGGTGACCTGGAAGGAGGGCCGATGCATACAGATCCCTTCTTCGGCGTTTCCGTCCCTGAACAAGTGCCTGGCGTGCCACCAGAAGTTCTTACCCCGAGGCAGACCTGGGCGGACCCAGAAGCTTACGACGAAAAAGCCAGGGTACTGGTAGCCCGTTTCCGGGATAACTTCACCCAGTTTGTCGGACAAGTATCGCCATCGGTGGCCGTTTCCGGTCCTATATCATCCTGATTGGTTTTGGAGTTTATTAATGAAGTCGGATTTCATCTGGATGGACGGTCAACTGGTGCCTTTCGACCAGGCGACCGTCCATTTTATCACGCCGACCTTACATTATGGTTTAGGGGTGTTTGAAGGTATTCGCTGCTATGCCACTCCCAAAGGCCCGGCAGTCTTCCGACTACGGGAGCACCTGGAGCGCTTCCTGGATTCGATCCACATCCTGGGCATCGAGAATTTCCCTTACACAGTCGAGGACCTTCGGCAGGCTGTTCATTTGACGATCCGTGTGAACGGGTTCGAGGAATGTTATATCCGGCCTTTAATGTTTCTGGAAGGCCCAATGGGATTGAACATGGATAAATCGCGGCCATGCGTAGGGATTGCCGCATGGGAATGGGGGCCTTACCTGGGCGAGGCGTCCCTGGAAAAAGGCATCCACCTGATGGTCTCTTCGTACACTCGCCTGCATCCGAACATCAATATGACCAAGTCGAAGGTGGCGGGAAACTACGTCAACTCCATGCTGGTCAAGACACTGGCATTACGGTCAGGCTTTGACGAGGCGGTTATCCTGGATCCACAGGGTTTTGTGGCCGAGTGTACAGGCGAAAACCTGTTTATGCTACGGAAAGGCGTCCTGTATACGCCAGACATTTCAACAATCCTTGAAGGGATCACCCGCGATACGATATTCACGCTTGCAGATGACATAGGAGTGCCTGTAGAAGAGGCGATG
>Ga0315276_10005653_pt1 | contig 11539 bp, 7 predicted proteins | sample YL17G05_0_MG_FD_204542 | JGI IMG/M metagenome (GOLD analysis project Ga0315276, IMG submission 204542) | Sediment microbial communities from Yellowstone Lake, YNP, Wyoming, USA - YL17G05_0 | ecosystem: Environmental > Aquatic > Freshwater > Lake > Sediment | place: USA: Wyoming | collected... | reverse complement strand
GGCCGATGTGGTCGCCCCGCTTGGGAACCTTTCTAATCAGGTCAATGGTCGCCTGATATTTTTAAGTAACTCATCTTATTCATTCAACGGTAATAAGGACATCCGTCGATCCATAGGTTTTCGAAAGGACGGCTGGCCGTAAAAGGCCAGCCGTCCGCAATATGAACACTTAATGTTTACGGCTTAATCGCAATACTGATCATGCCTTTAACTGCTGAATTGGCATGGGTCGCAGCCGTGTTGCCATAAGCCCCGGCAGTCGCCTTGAAACCTGTCGCAATGCCGAGCGAGCCGCCATTACCTGCAGTTACAGAATTGTCGGTACGTTCGGTCAGACTGGTCAGGTTAGCGTTTGTCCAAGCCGAGAATTGTGCCGTGCCGCTAGCATCCGGCAAACTTCCCGCAGTCGCTACAACAACAAGCGTGTTAGCAACAGTTGTCGTCGCGCCTGGGATTGAAGCGCTGGTGTCTGAAGTCGCGTCAACACCACCTGCCGTAACATTCCACGGGTCGCCGGAGGACACAGCGCCGCGAATGGCAACCATCCGGGCCAACTGATGATCGCCCGAGTCGGAAACCGTTGGAGCGCCCTGAGTGCCATTATATCGAGACCAGAAGACCGTCAGCCGGGTTGCGGCTGTATCGCCGCCTGTTCCCGTTCCCTGCGGCGAACTGGTTACCGCCGCCCACGTTCCGCCATTTTGATTGGTAATCGATACCAACTGATTGGCTGTCTCAATAAACAGTAACAAAATGTCGTTGACAGCGATACCGGAGGGAAGTGCCGGGGAGATGGTCCCCGTGCCGGAAGAAACAGCCCCGGCCGCAACAAATTGCAAAGCCTGTAGCGAGACGTCGTCGAAGTGGGTCTGGTTGCCACTGGCGTTGCGGCCGACGCCACAGACAATCGTCATAGCCTGGCCAACGTAGCTGCTAAGGCTCGCCTCGTTATATGTCCTGGAAAATTCCTGCCAAGTGCCGCTCAAAGTGGGAGACACCGAGGAACTGGGCGTCAGTTCTGTTCCGTTTGCCAACAGTTTAAGTACCACAGGAGTTGCATCGCCCTCGGCGTACATCGAAAGGGTATAGGTTGTGCCGCTGGCGATGTTGCCGAGAGAGGCATTCGAGACGATCAGCCCACCGGCCGCATTGCCCCAGCCGCTGCCGTTAGCCAGGTAGCAATTCAGCCCACTGGGGGTATGGTTGCTTCCTCTTGATACGGAGCCCTGAAGGTTTCCAGTAGCCTGATCCCGTCCATACGAGCCGCCCCAAGCGATCCACCCAGCCTTATCGTAGCCGAGCCATCCGGGGATGTCGGCCAGGGTGCCGGAGGTTTGGTCGGAAAAGTCATACTGTCCGACATCTATTGGGCAATCGGGTCCTACGCCCTGCGTCCAGCCGGGACTTGATAAGGTCCCGGTGATCGTAGTCGAGTCCGGTTTGTAAATCGTTTCAAAATTGCAGTTCGGCACAGTGACTTTGCCAGGCGCAGAATTGGTTGTTGCACTTGCCGGAGACGATGCAGTACCTACATTTGGCGTAGGCGACACAGAGTCGCGCATTTTCACCGTGTAGGTGTACAGCGTATTTGCGGAGAGTCCGGTATCGTTATAGACAGGATTGGTTACCCATCCGCTGTCTGTTCCGCCGGAATGACCGGTGGTTTCATCGAAGTAGTACTGAACCGGGGGAGTGGCGTCGGAGCCTGTTGTCGCCGTCATCGTAATCTGGCTGCTGCTTACCGCGGCGGGAGCCGAGGCAAACGTTGCCGGATTCGGTGTCGGCGGGTTGTTATCAACTACGGTCACGTTGTATGCGATGGAACTTAACTGATTGACGATGGTGGAATTATATGGGTCCTGCCATTCGAGGAAACGCACACGCCAGTAAACGGTTTCGGTTCCGTCCTGATGTTCGTCGATGTACCAGGCGTTCGCTGCCGGCCAACCCAGGGTTCCGGGACACGAAGTAGTCTGGGTCATGTTTGTGATCGTGCCGCCGGTTGTATATGAGGCCAGGTAATTGGAAGCCGGGGCCCAGTATTCCGGATAAGTTCCCGGTCCATAATAGGTGTACATGTTGTTTGGGTTCTCTGGATCATCATAGGTGCCGAGAGTGAATGTTGGTGCAATCGCGGTAAGTGTGGAGCCGTTAACATTCACATGAGCCGGCGTCTGTGTGGGACTCGATGGAATAGTAATATCCACTGCCGGGTCACCAAACAGGACTACCGGGGCTTCATCACCCCAGCCTGGAGATAGGTTTGCCTGGGCACAATATTCTGTTGTGATCGCGCCCTTTTTCCAGGCCTGACCGAGTGTGTCACCGGCAGCTATACCGATCCAAAACGCGACCCTGGGCGTTTCATAACAGCCTGAAGCGGTCGCTGTACATCCAAGATGACAAATCGCACCCCTGCGCATTATCTGCAATGAAACCATATTCTGCCAAGAGGAGGTGCGAGAGTGAATTGATTCGGTCATGCATCCGCCGCTTTCAGCAATAGAAGGCTCTATGAGATATTCGTCCAGGTTCGGCTCAGATACGCCATATCCGGGTCCCCAGCCCCATCCGAAACAGCACGAGTGCCAAGAATGAGAGATTACCGAGCGGTTCTGCATGTACACCTGCTCGCCTTCGTTAAAGTGTCTGTCCAGTTCATAGGGCGCGTCGAAACCGACGTTCTGGAGATATCTACTGGCATATCTCAGGAAGTTCAGTGCTCCGCCGCCCATTAACACAACCTTCTTTTTCCAATTGTCATTAACAAGGTTGTTATAAGTGCTCGAACGTGTTGCCTGCAAGGTGCCGAATGTCACATCGAGGGCTACGATACGTCCGGTAGCCAACTCAACGAACACATCATCATCCACGTTGGAAATGAGCGCGTCTCCAACACCAATCATACCTCCACCCCAGTACACCTCTGTGCCGTAAGGCATGGTGTCGAATGCACCAACTATACACAGGTACTCCGGGTGTCCGCCGTTGGTGATGAAGTAAGTGCCCAGATCCTCGACCATATCCGAAGCTGTGGGATAGATAAGAGTGACGTCGCCTGGGCCGTGAAATTCGCCGGGTACGCCTGTGATCACCTGGAACATGATTCCATCAAAGGCAAGTTCATTTCCGGCTTCCAGGAACGGACCTTCACCGGCGTCGCCGTAATCACCGTCATCATTGAAGTCGATATTGACGTATTGGTAATAATCGGCAATAACTGTAATGCAGAAATCGTATGTGGTGGTGACTGGAGTCATGGTGCCGAGTCGCCATTTGTCACCGCTTGGAGCACCGCTCGGCCGGTTAGTGGTCTCGGTGGAGTAATTGAAGTAGGTTCCCATCCAATCGACATCATAGGCGATTGGTATGACAGCCCCTTGGTGTGCAGCGGCCAGTAACGGCGCAGCCAGCGACAACTTGGGCGCCTTCCAGGAACCCGCCCGGTCGTCGGGGTTAGTGTACGCGAAGTAATTAACCGCACCGATATTGCTGACTATCCAGCCCAATATCGCGTTGGCATTAGCCAGCGAAGTCTGAGAAACACCAATACCGGACAACTGGCTGGTTACGGTACTGTTGCCATTGACCGTCAGTGCGGTGGTGCATTGCAGATTATTGTCTATAACACTGAGAGTCGCGGAGGAAAGACCGGTCGAGGCGTTGAAGAACATCAACGGAACTTCCAATCTCGCCGCCAATGCCGAAGCGCACAGTGCATTCTCATAGTCGGCATCGCCTACCAGGACAACACGGGTTGTCGTCGTCCAGTGAGTTTGCGCAAGATTACAAGCCACATTGTCCAGTGAAACGCTAGTGTTGATCTTATAGATAGTCGGAGTGTATAGTGTTAGATAATGGGTTATTTCCTCAAGTATTGTTCCAGACTCATTCAGGGCGATCACCGACGGTCCACCCGTATTGGTCTTAGCCGATGCCGGCACAGCCGCCAGGTACGCAAGGTCTTTCCAACTGGCGCTAGATGCAATCGGCACTAAAAAAGTATTCCTGCCCGAGATCGGTGCTGTGTAGGTAAGCGATACATCGTCAAAGTGGGACTGCTCGCCGCTACAGTTGCGGTCAAGGCCCACGACAATCGTCAGAGCCTGGCCAACATAGCTGAGAAGGTCCGCAGCGTAATAGGTTCTGGAGAATAGCTGGTGTGTGCCACTCAAAGTCGGCCACACCGAGGAACTGGGCGTCAGTGCTGTTCCGTTTGCCAACAGCTTGAGCACCACAGGAGTCGCGGAGCCATTGGCGTACATCGAAAGCGTATATGTTGCGCCGTTGATGATGTTGCCGAGAGACGCCGACGAGACGATCAGGCCACCGGCCGGATTGCCCCAACCTCCGCCGTTTGACAGGTAGCAATAAGCCCCGCCCGGGGTATGGTTGTTTCCGGTTGAGACGGAACCCTGAAGATTTCCAGTAGCCTGGTCCCGGCCATACGTTCCGCCCCAATAGATCCACCCGTCCCTGTCGTAGCCGAGCCATCCGGGGATGTCGGCCAGAGTGCCGGTGGTTTGATCGGAGAAGGTGTACAAGCCGCTATCTATGGGGCAATCCGGTCCTACGCCCTGCGTCCAACCGGTTATGGTCGCGGTGATTGTGGTTGAGTCCGGTTTGTACATCGTTTCAAAAGCATAATTTGGCACGGTGATTGTGACCGCCTGGATCTGGCCGATGGCGAGGGCGGACACAAAAACCGCCACGGCTACAACTACATTTTTTTTACCCATTGCATTACTCCTTTACTGAGAAAAACATTATTGCGTCCTCAAAACATATTGAGGATATACGAGATACACATACACATACACAGATACTTCTCGAATATTGTCAGACCCGTTCGGCATTTGATTCGATGTTGGCGCAGCGCAACTGCTTGTTATGGAGGAACTTAACATTGAATAACGCCCCATTTAATCCTGTGGTGACAGGCAGCTTAGCAGACCTCACGCCGAACAGCATCTTAGCCATATCAATCACCATCGTGCCTCCATCGCATACGAAGATACGAAGATACGAAGATACGAAGATACGAAGATATGAAGATACGAAACTTACAAAAGCATCCGCAAACCTCCATTAGTCTTCGTTAACGCCATATTAGCAAATCACATTTCCTTTTGCAAATCTTTTATTATTATTTTTTCAGCACATTTATTATTATTTTTTAGTAAACAACGTAACTCATTGATATTGCTTGGTTTGCATGTGGATTTTTTTTGGGGGGGGGAATTAGAAGCTTGGCGGTGTTGGAAGAATTCAGCCAGCAAAATTGGTGTGCTAAATATTTACATTGAGGGATTGCCACGTTGAAGGAATGATACGTAAGTGGACTAAGGGCCAGGCTTGTATATTAGTTTATCCGGGTGTGGATTTCTTTCCACGGAAGGACTTTTCGTGTTTTTACTTCCAGGATGGTCCCCATGTCCGTCCACTCGTTGACAATAGCGTCGAATTTTTCGCCGAAAAAATCAGGGCCGGCGCCCAGTTGACCGGCATCGTTGATTATTGACTTGAGAAAGCTGAGTTTTATTTGAGATTGTGTCAGAATGGTCGATATTTTGGCGGGCCATTGCAATGTGCCTGCAAGTTCGTATTCCGGGGAGCCTGGGACAAGATTTTTATGATCCTCAAACGAATCCTGGAAACGCACCGCCTGGCAAAATATGTCCGGCAGGTTCCAGTCGGACATCATTTCGGCTGCGAGTTCATTGTGGCCGATACCGAAAACCTTACGTTCGTTTTCAGTTAACTGGATGGGGTCGCCGGCATCGGTATGCTTTAGAATGGCTGAATATTTTTCGGGATATACGCTGGCAAACGCCAGGCGCCCGATCTGGCAAAGCATACCGACCGTAAAAGCTTCGTCTGCGTTGAAGGCGTTGCTTTTGATATGGTTGAGGTTGCGTGCCGCTATGGCCCTGGCCAAGGATTCGGACCAGAAAAGCTCGTAATCAAACTCAAGACAAAAGCCCTTCTTGTTATCGGTTATGAGAGATGAGCCTAGTGCGATTTTCTTGAGCATGGCCAGCCCTAAGCGAGTGATCGCGTCCTGAACGGACCGAACCGGATTAAGCGATTTATAAAAAGCGGAATTGGCTGCCTTGAGAATGCGAGTCACAATGGCGGGGTCCGTTTCAACCACAGCGGAAATGTCGGAAATGCTTGTATTATCGTCGTTGGCCAAACGGAATATCTCAAAGGCTTTAGCGGTTGGAGTAGGAAGTTTGCCGCTTGCTTTGATCTCCTGGAACAGATCGGTCACATCGCGGACATCCGATGTTCCACGGTGGCTGGTCGATAACTTTTGACAAAGAGAAGCCAGCAATGAATCATCCGGGAATTCTTTACGTCCCGTCCTCAGGTGATCGAGCAGTTGTTGCACATCCAGGGTGACCTTGCCATTTTTTTGTTCGATGGTGTGAGCTGCGTTAATAAATACTTTGAGAGCCTGTGCCAGGAGCTTAACCGTATCTGTTGCCGTCAGCTTGGCCTGAGCCTTTTGCAACTCGAGTTTCACTTTTTTTTGATCGGTTTTCGTATGTTTTTTCGACGCTTCCGCGACCCTGGCTTTGGTCAAACTGAAAGCAACCTGGTCTCCCGATCTTCCGGCCATGTCGGCGCCAGAGCCTACATAGTCATGGCAGATGCCGAGAAGCACACCGGCATTGCGAATACAACCCCTTCTCTGTATCGCTTCGTACACCGCGGGCACGGCAATCGGTTTTGCCGTATATCGAACGATACAAGATGAGGATTGAGGATGATCCTTGCACAAATTATTCATGAGCCAACTGCCTCAGCATCGTCAAACGTAAGGCCAAACCCGCCAGCGGCACGGTTTAAGTCGGACAAAGACGAGAACAATGCACCTATATCCGAGCCACTCGCGTCGCCGGGGTCCAGCCAGATATCGAACTGAATTTGTTTGTTCGCAGCCCCGCTATTTGCAACGTCCCATTCCTGACTGGCTACCGCAATGAACTCCTGCCGCAAAACCTGCGTACAGTTGAGCAAATCGTCCAAGTAAATCAGTTGAGGTTTTGTGCGATGTTGCGGAATCGCAAGCATTTCGCCATCGGCATTCCTGAATATGTACTCGTTATTAAATGAGCGATGCAGAGACCACCCCTGAGATTCAAGCATGCTCACTACGGTGGACCCAAGCAGAACCTTTCCGTTTCCATTCCCCATTGGTTTTCCTCCGTCTTTGCAATGCCCAGCTACAACGTTACCAAAGAGTCTTCCATCTGCAAATCAGATCTCTTTTGCTTTTTGGCATCTCCGTACGCATCAAGGGGGGACCATCGAGCCTTGGCCTTGTTTGCTATATTCACTACACGACCTATAACTGTCTCGGGTGTGTCGTCGAACGGGTCCACGACAAACTTTTTGAGTTCATCGTAAAGTTCGTCGGAAATTTGCACGGTTTTCATAATACTACCCTCGCTGGTAAATACTGCAGGACAAGAACAAAACCTCACACATACAACAACAAAACAAGTATAATATTCGATCTATGTGCGGTCAAATGCAAGTGTAAGAAAACGTAAAAAAGAGGATTTGTGGCAGTATTATAGGAGAATTGATATCCCTCAAACACAAAAGAAAAAACTGCGTTATCAGTAAAAAACATTGTTTACCGGCCGAAAACGATGGTACTATACCCATTGTGACAACAGGCGCTCGTAGCTCAGCTAGGATAGAGCGACGGTTTCCTAAACCGTAGGTCGTGGGTTCGAATCCCACCGGGCGTATTACTGTAAGTTTCGCAAATAGCGGTATTTACAGTAGTTACCGCTTTTTTCTGTATTTTTTTATCTCTCTCCAACTGTCCATTATAGTCCATTTTTGCCGTTATAGTCCGCGTGTTTCGCCGAGATTCGGCCAAGATTTTTTCATCGTCATCGGTACCAGTCTTCACAGCCCGTTGTTTTTCAATACTCGGTTGTGATAGGTCTGGCAAAGCCGCTACCGCTTCGGATTCCTGCCCTTTGTAAACGTGGCTATATCGGCTAAGCGTTAAGTTTATATCGCTATGTCTCATTATGCTTTGAGCGACTTTCGGATGTGTACAGTTAACGCAAGAGGCCATAAAAGCCCTGTAACCATTGGTCTTTATGATGTTAAACCGAAAGATGGGGAGTATAAATACGAAAACCGCTCGAACGAGGTAGTTGCTCGGGTAAATACACTTACTTTCAAGAAGACTGAGCAGACACCAAAGATGGGAATAAAAGTGGCGTCTATCAGTGATACAGCGGAGTCTGAAGGTTTTTTCAGCGGCCTCAAGGCGGTAATAGCCAATCTTTTCATAAACCCCCCGAAGGTAGATAAACATGGCAATACTACGATGCTTGAGTTTGGAGATGCATTACTTCAGAAAAAGCTTGCATTCACCTTCCCGAAAGCTACAAATATAAGGAAAGCAAGGTAGTAGAAGTAGATCCAATACAAAAGTAAGATGCGGCAAAAGTAATTTCTTTATTTTTTGTTGAGTATGGATATGAATAAACAGTTGAAAATTTTACTTGTAAATCCGGAAGTACCTAACACATTTTGGAGTCTAAAAAGTGCTCTAAAGTTTGTTTCCAAAAAGGCGCTTTTTCCGCCTCTGGGCTTACTTACAGTTGCAGCAATGCTGCCGGAATCTTTTGAAAAAAAGTTGATTGATATGAACACGGCTAAACTTCGTGACCGGCACATCAAGTGGGCAGACTACGTATTTATCTCTGCAATGCTTATCCAGAAAAAGTCTGTCGATCATATCATTGAGCGTTGTAAGAGGCTGAAAGTAAAAATCGTTGCCGGAGGCCCGCTTTTTACCACATTTCCTGAAGCTTATTTGAATATTGACCATCTCGTACTGAAAGAAGCGGAAATCACTTTGCCTGTTTTTTTAAATGATCTGAAAATAGGATGTCCTGAATCCTATTATACCTCTCACGAAAAACCCGACCTGGAAAACACGCCAATCCCTCAGTGGGATTTAATTAATATGAAAAAATATGCCGTGATGGGCATTCAATACTCCCGTGGATGTCCGTTTAATTGTGATTTTTGCGATATTACAGCTCTCCTGGGACACAAGGTGCGTACAAAGACCACAAGTCAGATAATCAACGAGCTCGAAAGCCTCTATGTTCATAAATGGCGAGGCGATGTCTTTTTTGTGGACGATAACTTTATAGGAAAACGTCAACATTTGAAAAATGAATTGCTTCCGGCAATTATCGACTGGATGGACAAAAGAAACCATCCATTTGCCTTCAATACACAGGCTTCCATCGACATGGTGGATGACGAGGAGCTTATGACACTGATGACCAGAGCTGGTTTTGATTGCGTATTTATCGGTATCGAATCCCCCAATGAAGAAAGCCTGGCCGAATGCAACAAAAAACAAAATATCGGCCGTGATATCGTCGCAGCCATCAAAAAGATACAACAGTTTGGTATGCAGGTACAAGCCGGTTTTATTGTCGGTTTTGATAGTGACAAACCAGGTGTATTTAATAAATTGATAAGTCTGATTCAAGACAGTGGAGTGGTCACTGCAATGGTTGGGCTGCTTAACGCTCCTCGTGGAACAAAACTTTATAAGAAACTGATGAGTGAAAACAGACTGACAAGAGTGCCAACAGGAGACAACATGGACTGCACAATGAACTTTATTCCTAAAATGGATATTCACGAACTTCTGGACGGATATCAGAAAGTGTTGAATACTATCTATTCACAGAAATACTATTGCAAACGCATTAAAACCTTTCTTGAGAACTATAATTTCAGTAACAAGCCACGGCTAAAAGTGCGATACTCCGGAATTAAGGCTTTTCTCAAAGCAATGTGGCGAATTGGTATGATAGAGAAGGGCAAAATTCATTATTGGATGCTTATACTATGGTCGCTCAAAAATCCCCGCCGATTGCCGCTGGCGGTACGCTTCTCTATATATGGATTTCACTTCCGCAAAATGCTAAAAACAATTCACCCTCAGATGAAAGAACTCACCGCCAACTCAATGGATGAATACAATGTCGAGGCCCGCGTATAGAAGTTTTTACAAAGAGAGGTATTTGAGTGTTTCGTAAGGTTCCGGCCAAGTACACTACGGTAAAAAAATAGCTATAGCTATCAGATCGGCTCGTCAGGCAACTTTCTCAACCCCGGCGGGATTGTCGCCGAGATCCGCACTGGTTTCTGCGTTCAGCTTTTTCCACTCGCTTGGCAGAAGTTCGTCTATTTTGTCGGCGGGATGTGTACTCACTGTAAGATCTCGGCCAAGTGCATCTTGCGGGGTTTTTAGAAAAGTGGATAATTTGCTCGTGATTTAATTGGAGGTCAATTAATCGTGAGCAAAGAGCAAAAAGCACTTAATACTGATCGGCGGCAATTTTGGCAGATGTGTACTGGTTGAGCGTGAAATGGACAAACGTGTTTAATTGTTTACACCTATTTTTATCTGATTTGCCTTTGGCACATCAAGGTTTTTTAAGGCATGGGAAAGCTTGGAATTGTCTTTTGGCTTTACGAGCTTTTCTGGTAGCGGCAAGCCTGGCGTTCCGTTGAGCATGGCAGGCGGGCAGATTAAATTTGGGGGACGATATCTATTATAACTATTGAACCACTACGTGGTTCTGAAAATTGTTGGGTGGATGTTGTCCACGGGTTTCGTTCGCCTGCGGCTCACTTCACCCGCGGCTATGCATATTCGACCGCTACGCGGTCGGAAGAGGTGCGTGGGCTAAGAGGAGATACGTTATTCATTTCAATATCTGAAAGCGACTGCGTGGATTTATCGCATTGGTGTCAATCCCGGAGTACATACGCCGGTGGCTAAATATGTGGTATGCACGGCATAACCTACGTTGGAATAAACATGCCCACGCAAGCGTGGGGTAGGCAGCCGGAATTTTATTTCGCCCTTGCAGGGTTTGGGAAAGTGGGGGGATGAATTATACCCAGGGCGGTGCTTCGCTTGCCCTGGGCTGGTTTATTTTGCCCTTTCAGGGCGGAAGATGGACCCCCGCCTTCGCAGGGGTGACAGTTGTTCGCAGAGGTGACAGTTGTTCGCAGAGGTGACAGTTGTTCGCGGGAATGACAGAGGGGGGCGCGGGAATGAGATGCGAAAGTCCGCATGGGCTAAGAGCCTACCCTACCGGCCGAACAAGATAATCCGCGTGGGCTAAGAGTCCACCCTACCGGAGAAGATGGCGGGCATGGGCCGAGCGGGCGGCTTGCGCGGGAATGGCACGTTTTTTGTTTTTACGTTGAAATACTGGATTCGCTATCGCGGCTCTGCGCTTCGCTTCGTGTCCCGCTTTCGCGGGAATGACATAGGGGGAGTAGGGCGGTGGAAGATAGACCCCTGCCTTCGCAGGGGTGACAGTCGTTCGCAGGGGTGACAGTTGTTCGCGGGAATGACAGAGGGGGGCGCGGGAATGAGATGCGAAAGTCCGCATGGGCTAAGAGCCTACCCTACCGGCCGAACAAGATAATCCGCGTGGGCTAAGAGTCCACCCTACCG
>Ga0315276_10005652_pt1 | contig 11540 bp, 12 predicted proteins | sample YL17G05_0_MG_FD_204542 | JGI IMG/M metagenome (GOLD analysis project Ga0315276, IMG submission 204542) | Sediment microbial communities from Yellowstone Lake, YNP, Wyoming, USA - YL17G05_0 | ecosystem: Environmental > Aquatic > Freshwater > Lake > Sediment | place: USA: Wyoming | collected... | reverse complement strand
TTCTACTTCTTCATCAAATCTATAAAACTCTGGGGCTCTTTGAAATTCTTCACATAATCCACTAATTACCTTAATCTCTCTTTCTAAATAACAATCAGAGCTCATCCCTCTTGGAATTCCCTCAAATCCTAAGTCATCTTGCATAGTAATAAGATTTGTTTTCAAGATACCATGCGTTTGCTTTGGTGGAGAACTAAGAAGTCTTCTCAAAAGCTGTAATTTATCAAGAACTTCAATAGATTCACCTTTACCAAAAGCTGCTGAATTTGCTGTTGAAATTGCCGGAGGTTGATAGGTTGCCATTTTGTGAGTATTTATTTATCAGAACTCTTTTCCCCTTTTGGGGTTAAATTTAATAAAAATAATATCTTTATAAAGTTTATCTTTATTATTAATTTATGAGTTATAAATTATCTCCAAGCAGTTTGAATCTTATGCAGGAATGCCCTAGATGTTTCTGGTTAGATAAGCATGAAACATGGAAAAGGCCAAGCGGAGCATTCCCAAGCCTGCCATCTGGCATGGACAAGATATTAAAAAATCATTTTGACAAGTTTATGAAACAAGGAAAAATGCCTCCTGAGTTATGCAATAATAAAGAATGCAAAAATTTGAAATTATTTGATGAGGAAAATCTGCTTTGTATTTGGAGAAATAATTTTAAAGGAATAAGCTGGACAGATGAAAATGGAAATATTCTTCATGGTGCTGTTGATAATCTCCTTGTTAATAAAAAAAATGAAAAATTAATTGTTCTTGATTACAAAACACGCGGATTTCCATTAAAAGAAGATACTGCAGAGCATTATCAGCTGCAATTAGATGTTTATAATTTTCTTTTAAAACAAAATGATTATGAAACAGAAGATTTTGCATATCTTTTATTTTATGTTCCAAAAGAAGTTTTAGAAACAGGTGAAGTAATATTTGATACAGAGCTTGTAAAAATGAATGTAAGTGCAGAAAGAGGAGAAAAAGCATTTAAAGATGCTTTGAAACTGCTGGATGGAAAGTGTCCGAAGAAGCATGAAGAAAAAATTTGTGCGTGGTGTGAGCTTCTTGCTGAAGAATAAAATTAATGAATTCTTAAAAAACAAAAGATTTATAAATATGTAAGTACATGTAAGTACATATAACTCTTAAGAATTTATATTAAAATGGGAAAAGACAGAAAACATATGAAAAAAGTTAGAGAGAAAAGAATAACCTCAGTTGGGAGACAGATAGACAAGCATGAAGACAGAATTGAAAATGAAAAGGGCAGGCTTGACACTACAAGAGATTATTGGAAAAAGGAGATTAAGGAGAAGTTTTCAAAGCAAATAGATGAAGATGAGGAGTATTTAGAAGAAAATTAAGAAAAATGGAAGTTCAGATAAAAAAAGCGATTAAGGCAGGAAATTCATCAGCAGTTATACTCCCAAGAGCATGGTTGAACAAAGAAGTGAGGATTGAATTAGTAAAAAAAACACCTGAAATAATCCTATCAGATACCTTAGAAATTTTAAGGAGACATATTCCTTTGGAATCAATAATAGGAATTTATCTGGTTGGGAGTTATGGAAGAGGAGAAGAAGATGAAAATAGTGATATAGATTTATTGATTATAACAGATGAAATTGATAAAGAAATGATTAGTGAAGGGATTTATAATATTTTAATAGTTTCTTATAAATTGTTTTATCAAAAATTAGCAGAGAATTTGTTTCCTGTTGGGCAGATGATAAAAGAGGCGATACCTCTTCTGAATTCAGACTATATTAAAGATTTAGACATAAAAGTAACTAAAAAGAATGTAAAATGGTATATTGATACAACTAAAAAAAAATTAGAGATAATTAAAAAGTATATTGATAATGCTAAAAAAGCAAAAGATAAAAATAATAGACACCTTGGTGACAAAATTGCATACACTCTTGTCTTAAGGATAAAAACCCTTGAAATAATCAAAAAACTAATACAAAATAGGAATTATTCAAAAATAGAATTCATAAAATTAATAAAAAAAATTTCAAATTCAAACAATGCTTATGAAAGATACATGGCTTCTAAAAACAAGCTAAAAGAAGAAAGTAAGTTAAGAGTTGAAGAAGCTGAAAAATTATATGAGTATTTAAAAAAGGATTTAGAAAGAGTAAAAAGCATGATTAAAGGATTGAAGAGCTAAATGGAAAATGCCCAAAGAAACATAATGAAAAGATTTGTCTGTGGTGTGAGCTGCTGAGTGTGGAGTAGAAAACGATGAATAAAGAAGAAATAGAAAAAGAAGGGCTTAGAAGCATGAAAGAATTTGAAATAGCCTGGCAAGAATTCTTTAAAGATAAACCTAAACCTAAAAATGATGAAGAAGAAAGAAAAGAACAAGAAGAATTTCACCATTGGTATAATTATGTAAGAAAACAATCAGATACAGGAAAAACCCCTGTTGAAATGTATAAAGAAGTTTATGGAGAAGACCCAAAAAATATCTTTGATGAAAAAAAGCCAAGCAGGTTTATGAATTTTGGATGGGATGACTATGATGATGAAGATATTGATGAAGAAGAAAAAGAATCAGATAATGTTCAAGAAGAAGCAATTATTATTGCTACTAAACTCTTTGAGAATAGCTGGAAACAAATAAAACAAGAAGTAGATGGAGCTAGCAAAAGAGAATCATGTAAGTATTCTTTCATATTAGGATTTTTAGATTATATGAAGATGATGGATAAAAGGGCAGAGCAAATTGAAAAAGGATTAAAAAATATGCCAAAAGAAGAGATTGAAAAACTAATTAATAATTTCAAGGAATATGGAGAAGAAGAAAAATGAAGAATAATCAGTTATCAGAAAAATGGGAAAAAACCTTGTTAAATGAAAAATGCAAAACCTGCCATAAAGAAGTTAAATCTGGAATCTGGATGGCTTCACAATTTGCAGATGAAAAAGTTTTATTATTTTGCTCAGAAAAATGCAAAATTAAATATATAAAAAGGAAGCTTGGGAGAATAAAAACAGAGTATCCTAAGTATTATGAGAAGATAATAAAATCATTAAACATCAAAAATCTTCAGATTTTTGTGGCTTAAAAATTTCTGGAGAAATTTTTGAATAATAAATTTGGAAGCAAGAGCTAACCAAATTACTTTTAACTTATTGAGAGATTGTAAAGATTAGGGGGTGGGGAAAAGAGGAATTTTGAGTGAAGAGGGTGAGCAAGAGGGGGAGAAAGAAGGGGAGAAAAGGGGAAGTGGGTGAAAGAGATAAAATTAAAAGTAGGGGAGTTCTTAGTTCGCATAATTATTTAAATAGGAAATTGTTATATTTTTCATGTTTAATGCTAAAGAAATAGAAGAGCTTGAAAAAAGATATCTTAATGATTTGGTATTTTTTATAAAAAATAATCTTCCTTGGTTGCTTGAAAGATTAAAATCAAAAAATGAAATTAAGTCTAATTGGTTACATATTTTTAAAGTAACAAGCAGAGAAGCTTATAATAAAGCTTCTGAACTAGATAAGGGTGCTGAAAGAGTAATACATAATCTTTTTGGGCAGTATCGCGGTTTTGTAGTTAATTCTGCTCCAATCGGTTCTGATTTAATGTTCGAAACTCCAGATGCATTTGTTCATATAGAAATAAAAACCGCTACAGATTCTAACCCTGCAGATTTTAAGGGCAAGATACAGATTGCACAAAACCAAACAAGTTATTCCTTAAATAAAACTACTAATGGGGAGAAATATCCTTTCAAAGCAAGCTTGCCTAAATTTTATGATAATGGAAAGCTATGTTTAACCTATGTAATTCAAATAATACATAGAAATGACGAGGATCTACCAAAAATAATTTTTATATATTCTATCCCTAATGGAGAATTAAAAGGAACTTACAACAACTGCGTTAATGCTGGGAAACATGAAAAAAAATTAAATAAATTAAAGTCAAGAGGAGATATTAGATTCTTATATCGAATGGCAAATAAATTTGAAAATCTAGCTAAAAAACCAAGTAGAATAAAAATAATCTACCCCATAAATCCCTCACAAGAACTAATAAAAGAATTTTTAGATCTAGATATCTAATTAGTTATTTATAAATTGGGTCAATTTTTTTGTATTAAGATCGCATCTTTTTTTTATTATACTTATATAGGTTGGGTTTAATTCTATTAAAATAGATTTTCTTCCTAATTCCATTGCAACTTTGCCGGTTGTTCCACTACCTGCAAAAGGATCAAGAACAATTCCTTCTGTAGGACAACAGGCCTTAATAATTCTTCTTGGTAATTCTTCAGGAAATACTGCAAAATGTGCTTCTTTCAATTTTCCTGTTGGAATCTGCCACATATCTCCAGGATTTTTACCGTTTGGGTGGTTTCTTACAGTTTGTAAAACATAGTATTGAGTTATCATAATCTCATCATATTTTTCATCAAGATCTAACAAACTCTTTAATTTTATCCAATCTTCTGGTTTAGGTAAAGAACTGCCTCCCTCATCTAATCTAAACCAGTGTCCGGCAGTATCTTTATATCCAAAACGTTCATCAACTTCTTTAGCTGAGATATTTTTTTCTGCTCTTTTTTTACGTAAACATCTTATTATCTCAAATTTTAGTTCATCATCTATATCAAATTTTCTTTGCAAGGAGTAATATTCTCCATTAACAACGCTTCTTGCTCCTGGCGAAGCTCCCAAATTTATCTTTTTAGTGCCCTTAAATTTTCCATTATAACCATTTCCATTTGAGGGAGCAACTTTTAAATTGAGTTTATCCTTTAATTTTTCAAATTCTTCTATACTTAATGTTTCTGGGAGATTACTTTTTTTCTCCTCTTTTGTTTTATGTTCTACCCTTATCTCGTCTAGATTGAAATAATATTTCTTTGATTCTCCGTTTTTAACGAAAAAGAACACTGATTCCCAAGTGTTAGAAAATCTATTCTTAACTGGAGAGGGCATGTGATTTGGTTTATACCAAACAATTATATTTCTTAATTTCCAACCTTGTTTTTGCATTTCTAGAGCTAGGCGATTAGGGATCATCTGCAAATTTCCGTTATAATAGGAATCTCCGATATTTAAGAAGAAGCAACCATCTTTTCTCATCACTCTTCTTATTTCTTTAGTGATTTCTGCCATTTTTGCAATATATTCTTCAGGGGTTTCTTCTTGACCAATTTGATCTTTAATCTCATAATCCCTTAAATTCCAATATGGGGGGGATGTAACTGTAACTGAAACTGAGTTATCTGGAATTTTTTGTAAACATTTTATTACATCACCTTGTAAAATTAGTGGAATTGTATCTTTAGGTAGTTCTATAAATTCATTTTTTTCCATTTTTCTTTACTTCCCCCCTTAATCTCTTTGAATTTAATACCTCTTTTAACCTTTTTAAGAATTCTTGTGTTGCATCTAAAGGAATAAAAACACTTCCCTTTGTAATCCACTTATCAACCTCTTTTATTTTTTGTTGAACAAGTATTGACTTACCGTAATTATTTTCTATAAGATCTATGTAAAATCTTTTTTTCCCAATATCAAAATATTGAAAATCTAAATGATGATATCTATGGTTTGGATAATAAATTCTTGCGCTTCCAACTTGTTTCATGTAAATATCATTAGAGAATAAAAGCATCTGTAAATGTTTTTCTACAGCTTTTCTAGAAATTTTTGTTTGTTCTTCAATTTCCTGGGTTGTTAATCCTCGAGGATGAGCTTTTAGATGAGAATGAATTCTTTCATGAGTTTCACTTTCACGAATAAATGGAGAACCGTTACCATTAATACCTTTTTTCATGAATAACATAATGAAGGGGGATATTTAAACCTTTCGCTTAGTACCAAGCGATAAGTTTATAAAGTTGATAATATTCTATAAAATAATAATTTTATTAAAATTGGTGAAAAAATGAATAGGAAAGGACAGGGAGAAGAGATAATAGTTTATGCAGCAATATTTGTAATTTTATTTATACTTGGAGGAATTGTTGGAGTTTTATTTTTACCTCCTTTTTCTGGAAGATTTTATATAAGTGGATTAATCTTCGGAGTTTTTGGAACAGGGGCTGGTGCTGTTTTAATTAAAATAATAATTAATCGTTAAGAAAGGAGAGATAAAGTTAAGGAGAAAATGAAAGATAAAATAAATTTATATGAAAAAAAGAGAGAAAAAGAAATAGAAGAAGAAATTAATTTTTTAAAAGAACTCTTGGAAACAGAAAGTTATGCCTTGGATGCTAAAATTGAAATAAGAATTAGTGAATTAAATAAACTTTTAAAAATCAGAAATTAAACTAATAAACTGGGCAGGGTGTAGAAACTGCAATATGAAATTGCAAGGTATAAATAATAGGGGTTTTTATTGAAAAGAAATTTGATGTTGATTTAAAGCAGGTTGAAAGGATAAGCAAACTTAAAGCTAAAGTGGAAGTTAAAAAAGGGGAGATAAAGTTAAGGAGAAACTAATCATCTCCATAATGTAAATCCTGTTCTCACTAGATAAACTTTAACCCATCCTCTCTCTCTTTCCTTTAGAAAATCTCCAAACATTTCCGATAATTTCTCTTTTAGCCCCTTCTTTAGAGACTATTATTGCTGCAGGATCTTGAAGTCCATAAATTTCTTTTCCTTGTTGGGATAGTATTGAAAGAGTAGAGTTAAAAAATTCATTTTTAGGGTCATAATGTGCTTTAACCCAAAAGTCTACAATCCCCATTGCAGGAACTATTTCTATAGAATCCTCTCTTAACTTTATATAATCTGGACAAAGAGCATAAGCTCCAGCGCTATTCCCTGAAATTATTCCTGGAAAAGAACTGATAAATAAGTCTAAACCTTTCTGTTTTATATTTCCAATTAAAGTTTTTGTGTTTTCTCCTGGAAGATATAATAAACCTGCTTTTTGAAAATATTCTTCTGGATTTCTAGTATCATCTCTTTCCAAGAAATCTACTTGTTCTGCTCCAGCCTTTCTAAAATATTCATTAAAAAATTTCTTTTTAACAGCTAATTTTTTTGAGTCATCTGAAGACATATGTAGAACTAGAACATTTTTATTTTCTGCTTCACTCACTGCTCTTTTATCTAGTTTTTTTAAATTCCCAGATGAGGTGTGCCCTGACATTAAAAATATTTTACTTGGCATTTTAATCTCATCAAAACTCTCTTTCCCTTAAGGCATTTATTTATGGGTTTTAGGGTTTTTAAAGTTATTTTATTCCTCCCCTTTTTTCTTCCCTACTATCTCCTTCATAACTTCATTATGAATTCTTTTTAAGAATTCTATTTTGTCTTCCATGCGCATTAAATCATAATGTCCTTGCAGAATTAGATTTGTTGCAAATGGGCTTGGAAGAGAGGTGTTTATTGTGATTATATTTACTTGTTTGTCTTTTATCCATTGCAAAACTTGTTTTGCTTGTTCTATGTCCATTAAATCTTCTAAGACTTCGCGTCTTGCTTCTTTTAAAATTGGAAAATTTTTTGTTAATTTATTTATTGTGTTAAGAAGAAAAAAAGATGACATTTGCTGCTTGCCTACACTTTTTCTTCTTCCTTTATAATTGCGCAGGATCATCAGAGAACGGGCTGCACAGTGACGAAAACGACGCTTGAGAATTTCTGTGTTTGAGATTGCTTGGTCTAGAATTTCCCTTAGATTTTCAGGTGTTAAAAAATCCATTGCTTTTTCTATTGGCAAATTTTCTCCTGCTAAATAAAATCCATTATCATTAATTCCAATTTCAATATCTCTTTTTGTTTTTTGTGCAATAAGATAAGCTATTGCTCTGGACAGAGCATCGTTCACGCGCCTGCCATATAGGCTGTGAAAAATAACATAATTTTTTTCTGAATTATATTTTTCAATTATAAACTGTGTTTTATGCGGAATTTTTGCATAATTATATTGTTCATAAAAATACCTGTAAATTGCTAGAGCTACACTATCTTGTGAATAAGTATATTCTTTAATCCAAGCAAGGATAGAATCCTTAGTGAGTTTTTTTTCAAATTTTTCATTTAATAATTTTCTAAATCTCTGGATTTCCATTGCAGAATCAAAACTTAATGGCAGCATTTCTGAAAACCATGATGGAATTGTTGGATTTTTTTTAATTCCTGCTTTAACATAAACCTTCATCCCTTTTGTATACAAAAACTGATATTTTTTACCTCCTAAAACAAAAACATCTCCTGGTTTCATTTTTTCTAAAAAAGCTTCATCAATCATTCCTATTTTTTGGTCTTTTCCTTGTCCTTGGCCGATTACAACTGTCATAAAACTTTCTTCTGGAATTGTTCCAATATTTGTCATATAAATAACACGGGCAAGTTTTCCTTTTTTACCAATTTGTTTTGTATCTTTATCATACCAGATTTTTGCATAAACATTTCTATGCTCTAATCCATAATCTCCTGTTAAATAAGAAATTACTGACATAAAATCTTCTCTACTTAAATCTGAATAACAATAACTTTTTTTTATTACATTAAACATTTCATCTATATCCCAGGTTTTTTGTATTGCCATACCATAAATCTGCTGGCTAAGAACATCTAAGCAATTTCTAGGAATGTGAATTTTGTCTATTTTTCTTTCAATTGCTTCTTTGGCTAGAATTGCACATTCAACTAAATCATCTCTGTCTAAAACAATAAATCTTCCTTTACTTATGTCGTGAAGCTTGTGACCTGCACGGCCGCAATTGTGCAAAACAATATTTCCGACTACAAAATTATTAGGTTCTTTTTCTAAAGTGAGATTATAAACCTTCTCTTCTCCTGTATCCTTAATATCCTTAATCTCAGAATAATCCAAAAATTTATTATAACCTTTTTTTAAAGACAAATAAGGCTTAAATTCTTTAGTTATTGATTTACCTTTTTTTGCTTTTTCTCCATATCCTTCAACACACTCAAAAAATCTTTTCAAGTCTTCTGTTCTAAAAATTCCAACACAATATAAATCTTTATCACTAACTTTTTTAATTAATTCAGAAGTTTTTATTTTGCTCTTACTTATTTTATTATTATATCCTAATCTAGAAAGCAGGAGATGTAAACCCAAGGCAAATTTTTCACTCGCACTAAAAATCCTAATCATTCCATGACCCCCATTTATATTTAAGTTTCCATCACCCTCAAAAATCCCTTCTAAATAAGAGTATATTAAATTAGAAGGCAAAGAAAAAATATTATTGCTTATTTTAATATCAAAACTTTTGTTTTTAGAAGGAATCCCCAGAGAATTTAATAAATAAGCAAAAATATTAGAACCAAATTCAATATGATAAATACCTTTAATTAATTTCTGATAAGGTCTAATTTCAAATTTTTCTACTATCTCTCTAACTTTATCAATTAAAATCTTGGATTTATTACCAATTTTAATCTTATAATACTCGGACTCTTCTTTTTTTTGGCTTCTGACTATACACCCATCTGTTGCAACAATTCCAGCTAGCCATAAAATCTCTTTTGTTAATTTTAATGGAAAGATAGGCCATTTTGTTCCTTTTGTTTTTAGATTAGTAAGATAAGGTAAGTATTCTTCTTTTTGAATATTGCATAATTCACATGCTTTAAGAAAATAATCTAATCTTATACTTTTCTTTCTTCCTTTTAATCTTCTGCAATCAATAAACCGATTATAAGGCATCTCAAGTTCTTTTGTAAAATTCGCTACATTAATTTTATTTTTCTTTCTATACTCATCAATTATATTTTGGAAAAAATTATTTTTATTTGCAACAAAAACTTTATCTTTTGGAAGCAATTCAAACAAATAAGGCTCTTTATTTTCGAACTCTATTTTATTTCTGATTTCTGCAACTAAATCAGTCTTTTTTAATTCCTCAGCATTTTTCCATCCTTTATCAGTCAAAATAGGATGCTCTTTTGTGCATTTAATCTCTTCACCACATTTAAGTTTTATAATCTTTAATTTTTTAATTCCATTTTCATGCCATATTTTTATTTTATTTTTTATAAATCCCTTATCTACATCATAAGAAATAACTTCTAATGGCATTTTTTTACTAACAATCTCTCCAATCTTTCTGTATCTCCCATCTCCACATAAAATCTTGGAATCATAAGATAAACATCTTTGCAGTACTCTTGCACTTGATTTTGGGCTTCCTAAAAGTATTACTAAATCTATAAATCCAATATCTATCCCAAGTTCAAGAGAGGTTGATGTAACTACTACTTTTAATTCTCCTTTTCTTAGTTTATCTTCAATTTCAAATCTGTGTTCTTTAGATAACGCAGAATGATGAGCGCCTATATTTTCTATATAATTTTCTGGAAATAAATCCTTAAGATGATTGATTACTCTTTCTGTTGCAGCTCTTGTATTTGTAAAAACAATTGTTGTTTTATGCTCTTGGATTAATTTGTCTATTAATCCATATAAAGAAGAATGAAGATTATATGCATCTGTGTCAATTAAATCTGTTACTGCTGTTAAAACCTTGATTTCTGTTTTTTTAGTTGATTTAATATCTGCAATCAAACAATCTCTAGTTTTTCCAACTAAAAAATTAGCAACAACATCTAAGGGTTCAATTGTAGCACTTAAGCCAATTCTTACTGGAGTAATCTTGCTAATTGTTTCTAGTCTTTCCAAGCTGATACTAAGATAAACTCCTCTTTTATTGTCTAAGGAATGAATCTCATCTATAATTAAGAATTCTACTCCATAAAATAATTCTATAAATCTTTTAGAAGTAAGAACTATTGCTAAACTTTCAGGAGTTGTGATAAAAATATGGGGCGGATTTTTCAGCATTTTGGTTTTTTCATTTGCTGTTGTGTCTCCTGTTCTTAATCCAATTCTGATTTTTTGCAATTCTATTCCTTTTGTTTTTGCAAGTTCTTCAATTTCTTTTAATGGTGTTGTTAGATTAACCCAGATGTCATTATTTAAGGCCTTAAGAGGGGAAGAATAAATACAATAAACTTTATTTTCTAATTCATTTTTTCTTGCAAGAATGATTAAATAATTTAAAATTGAAAGAAAACTAGTCAGGGTTTTTCCAGAACCTGTTGCTGCAGAAATCAAAATGTTTTTTCTTTCATAAATATTCATAACCCCATATAACTGAGAGTCTGAAAACTCTTTGAATTTTGAAAAAAACCATTCTTTAACCAAAGGGTCTAAAATATTAATTATTTCTGCTGGTTTTCTAAGCTCTGCACGAGGATATATTGGAGATTGTTCTTGCTGGGGCATTTTGATATGGGTTTTGATAATTTATTATTTATTGTTGGCTGTTTTTTATGGCTTGAATTTTATTAATGCTCTTCTTTATAACTTAAATTTATTAATTAAGATATTGATGCTGGTACGAGGGGTGTTGGGTGTGAGCCTTGAAGATGATATGATTTATGTTAAATGATGTTTTGCATAACTTAATATTCTTTATAAATTAATATTTTTATTTAATATCTTATTTTTAGGTTGAGCTTTAAAGATGATTTGTTTAAGCTTTATTATGGGTTGTGTAGCTGAAATTACTGATTGTGTAGCTTTATATTTTTATAAGATA
>Ga0315276_10005651_pt1 | contig 11540 bp, 11 predicted proteins | sample YL17G05_0_MG_FD_204542 | JGI IMG/M metagenome (GOLD analysis project Ga0315276, IMG submission 204542) | Sediment microbial communities from Yellowstone Lake, YNP, Wyoming, USA - YL17G05_0 | ecosystem: Environmental > Aquatic > Freshwater > Lake > Sediment | place: USA: Wyoming | collected... | reverse complement strand
CGCCACGCACCGGCTGCAGCGTGTCGCTCACTTCGAGGATGATCTCGTGGGACTTGAGCGCGCCCTGGTCGCCGAGAAATCCAACGACATCCCGCGCAATGTCGGCGAGGGATGCACTTCCGGACGGCGTACCGGGACGGGCGTAGTCGAGCAGGCCCTCAACGATGCGATCCATCCGGGCCACCTCGCGACGCATGCCGTCCACCAGGGACGCATCGGCGCCGCGCTGCCGGAGCACCTCGACATAAGTGCCGAAGGCACCGAGCGGATTCCGGATTTCGTGCGCCACGCCGGCGGCGAGGCGGCCGACCCCGGCCAGCTTTTCCGCGCGCACCGCCTGGCTCTGCACATCGAGCAGCTGTTCCGCCATCGAGTGGAATCGGTCGGCCAGGTGCGCGAGCTCGCGGGTTTCGAAGGTCCGCGGCGGAGCGGAGACCTCCCCGTTGGCCAGACGGTCGGCGTCTGCCGAGAGGTCGCTCAACGGACCGAGCACCAGCCGCTGCACCAAGTGGCGGCCGAAGAGCACGAAGAGCACGGTGCTTGCGGCCCAGAGAATCCAGAGCGCCCAAACGGCGGCGTCCGGATCCAGCGAGGCGACCAGGAGAGTCGTCAGGCTGGCGAGGATCACCGCCGCCGAAGTGAGGAACGCCAGGTTGAAGAGCAGCTCGGTCCGGAGCGAGCGAAGCGGGCCGCCCGGCAGGTCGCCAGGCGGCCCGTCGTGTGGCGGCCCCGATCCGCGAGTCATACGGCCGCTCCCGTTACGGATCGCAGGTGATCAGCCCTTCGGCCACCGCCGGCGCGACCGGGGCGGCAGATCCGTAGTACATGGCGCAGGTCTTGAGCGTCCCGGCAAAGGTGGTACTGGCGGACCAGCCACCAGCCGTGGCCTCGGCAATGGTGACCGTCGTACCGGTGGACGGGTTGTACAGGAAGAGCGGGCTGGGCACCGCACCGCCGTAGTACACCTGGTTGTCTCCCAGGTACGACTCCTCGGCGGTGGCCAGATTGCGCAGGTCACTCTTCATCTTGGCCAGGTACGCCCGCTCCTTCGTGGTCGCGAACTTCGGGATGGCGATGGAGGCCAGAATCCCGATGATCACCACGACGATGAGCAACTCGATCAGGGTGAAGCCGGCCCGGCCGCGGGGGAGCACGCGGCTCGCCCTTCCGGCGCCCGGCACCCGCTTCGTCGTCTCCTGCCGAATGTCACCGCGCATGGCTGAAATCCTGTGAGAGGGTGTGAAAAGGGACGGCGACCCGTGGACCGCCGCCCCGATTCATGATTCCCAGCAGAGCCTGAGCTAGGCTCAGTTACACTTCGGCTCGCCCTCGGCCGTGGCGAAACCGAACGAGGCTGCGCCGGTGTTTACGAAGATGTCGCAAACCTTCGTCGTCGCGCTGTGGGTCGTGTGGCCGGTCCAACCGTTGGCGACCAACGCGAAGGTGATCGACACACCAGCCGACGGGATGAAGTTGCCGAGCAGGACGAGCGGAGCAGGCGCACCGGCGAGGTTGGTGGCGCCGCCGGCAAGGTACACCTGGTTGTCGGCGAAGTAGCCTTCCTGAGCGGTGACGCCGTTACGCAGGTCGGACTTCATCGCTGCCAGGTACGCCTTTTCCTTGGTGCTCGCAAACTTCGGGATCGCGATGGCTGCCAGAATGCCGATGATGACAACGACAATCAGCAGCTCGATCAGGGTAAAGCCCTTGCGGTTCGACATGGGTACAACCTCCAGAGAGAATGATGGTGCTTCCGAATGCTGCTGACCGTGGTCGGTCCCTTCCACTTTTCTTCCCGGCCGATGGAAAGGCAACGACTATGCCACCATCAGGAGAAGCGTCATAACCATTTTAGTGTCATAGAGTTACACCATAGCGCGCCAAGCTTTGCATGGCGGGTTGCAAGCCGCCAACGGGGGATTTTGCAAGGGAGGGGGAGGAGGAGATAGGGGGAGGAGATAGAGGGTGAAGCGTAAGAAGGATGAGGGCTGGCAAGGACTTGGGGGCCAGTTTGGGGAATGTTCCCGAACCGTCGATCGATCCGTCTCCCGGGCTTCGACTATCGGCGACCAGGCGCCTACTTCGTGACCATCGGGACCTGGCGCATGAAGCCGACCCTGGGCCAAGTGACTGCTGCGGGATTCGATGCCAACGAATCGGGACGGATCGTGGCGGCCGCCTGGCGGGAGATTCCCGCCCACTTCCCCACAGTCAAATTGGATGCCTGGTGCGTGATGCCCAATCACCTCCACGGCATTCTCTGGCTGGAACCAGCCGATGGTTCACCCAAGCTCTGCCCTCCCCTTGGGTTGGTCGTTGGATTGTTCAAGTCCAGTTCGGCCCGCCGAATCAACCACCTTATCGGCATCCCTGGCGCCCCGGTTTGGCATCGGAACTATTACGAGCGGATCATCCGCACCCGGGATGCGCTGGATCCCGTCCGCCGATATATCGATCTCAATCCAGAGAAATGGTGGGAGGATCGCCTTCGTCCGCGGCTGTAGCGGGGCTTGGCGCGGGAAGCCAAGCCCTGGCGCCGGAAGCCAAGCCCTGGCGCCGGAAGCCAAGCCCTGGCGCCGGAAGCCAAGCCCTGGCGCACGTACGGGCGCACCATGGTGCGCCCGTACGTGGATCCCGCCGCCCTTCGAGCCCGCCGCCCCCATCGCGATCCGCCGCATCATTCCCCCGCCGGCGCCGCCGTCTCCTCATACCGGCTCAGCTTCCGGTACAGGGTGGAAGGATCAATGCCCAGCACCTCGGCGGCTCTCGTCTTGTTGCCGCCTTCGGCCTGCAAGACCCACATGATGTAGGCCCGTTCGATCACATCCAGCGCAGGATTCTTGTAGGAGCGGTCCGTCACAAGCGGCTCCTTGCGGCGCCGAGTGATCCGCTCCGGCAGATGCTGCGGCTCAATGAGGTTGCCGCGCGTCAGGACCACGGAGTGCTCCAGCGCGTTCTCCAACTCCCGCACGTTGCCGGGCCAGTCATAGACCATCACGGCGTCCAGCGCCTCAGAGGAAAGGGCCTTTGCCTCGCCCCCCGACTGCGTGGCCATCCCCTGGAGGAACCACTCGACGAGCAGGAGGAGGTCATCCCGACGCTCCCGGAGCGGTGGAAGATCGATGGCAATGACGTTGAGCCGGTAGAACAGGTCGGACCGAAACGCCCCGCGGCGGATCTCCTCTTCCAGCTCCTTATTCGTGGCCGCGACGATGCGCACATCGACCGGAATAGCCTCCGTGGCGCCGACCGGGATCACTTCGCGCTCCTGCAGCACCCGCAACAGCTTGATCTGAAGCGAGGGCGGCATTTCCCCGACCTCGTCCAGGAAAAAGGTGCCCCCGCGCGCGGCGGCGAAGAGCCCCTGCTTGTCACGCACCGCCCCGGTAAACGAGCCCTTCACGTGGCCGAATAGTTCACTCTCCAGGAGGTTTTCCGGCAGCGCCCCGCAGTTGATGCTCAGGAACGGCCCCTCCGAGCGATCGGAGAGGTAGTGGATGTGCCGCGCCACCACCTCCTTGCCGGTGCCGCTCTCGCCACCGATGAGGACGGTGGAATCGGTGGGCGCCACCTGCTCGGCCAGCTTCAACACATCCAGGAAGCGCCGCGACTTGCCGATCGGACGGGAAGGTCCACCGCGGTCGCGCCGCTTGATCTCCTGCTTGAGCTGTTTGTTTTCCACCCGGACCGAGCGGAACTCGGCGGCCCGGCGGAGGATGGCGAGTAGTTCGTCGTTGGCGAAGGGCTTCTGGATGTAGTAGAAAGCGCCGGCGTTGACCGCCCCGATGGCGGTCTGCAGCGAGGCCTGGGCCGTCATCAGGATGACCGGGGTCATCGGGTCCTGATCACGGGCGGCCTGCAGGATGTCGATCCCGGTCACCTGCGGCATGCGGACGTCGCTCAGGACGATGTCGAACTGGCCGGTCCGGATGGCCTCGAGTCCCGCCTTACCGCCCTGTGCGGTGCTGACCTCGAACCCCTCCTTCTTCAGGAGGATGCGCAGTGTGTCGAGAATGCCGGACTCGTCATCGACGATCAGCAGTGTGGGCTGGTTACTCATTCTTCATCCTCAGCCGACCAGTTGGTAGGCAGGAATATGGTGAAGGTGGTTCCCTCGCCGACCGCCGAGGCAACCGTAATCAAACCCCGATGCGCCTCGACCGCGCGCTGGACGATGGCAAGGCCGAGCCCGCTGCCGCCGGGCCGGCCGCTCACGAAAGGCTGGAAGAGCCGGTCGGCGATGTCCTCGGGTATGCCGGGGCCGTCGTCCTTCACATCGAGGCGGATCGGCGACTCGATGCCGCTTCCGCGCGGCACGTCGCTCTGCATCGCGGGCCCGATGCTCACCACCACATTGACGGGCCCAGCTGCGGCTTGGACTGCGTTCAGCACGAGATTGGCGACCACCCGGTGCAGGAGGTCCTCGTCCGCATCGACGATGGTGGCCAGGCCGGTAACCGTAATCACCGAATCGGCGTGGCAATCGGGGTGCGCCTCCACGAGGTGTACCGCCGCGATCGCCACCTCGCGCAGGTCCACCGGCTCGCGCCGCGCCGCGCGCACTCGCGAGAAGTCGAGAAACTCACTGAGGAGCCGGCTGAGCCGGTCAGCTTCCCGCACGATCAGGGCGGCGAGCACCCGTTCATCCTCTCCGGCACCCGTCGCGGCCGCGAGCTGTTCGACCGAGCTCCGGATGGAGGCGAGCGGATTCCGGATCTCGTGGGCCAATGAGGCGCTCAGCGAGGCGACAGCCTCCAGCCGCTCGGCCCGCAGGTGCAACTCCTGCAGGTGCTTGCTCTCCGAAATGTCGTTAAAGAGGGCCGTGACCGACGGATGCTGCGAGGTGTCGCGCGCAAAGGTCGTGGTCATCAAGCCGATCGGAAATGAGCTGCCGTCGCCGCGGAACACGATGCCTTCCGCGCGGTTGACCTTCCGCCCGCTGCGAATGCCGGCCACCAGGCAGGCCCAGAGCTCAGAACTCTTCGACTTGAGGTGGTCGAGCACCGGCAATCCGACCTGGGTGCGCCCGTCGATGCCGAGCAACCGCTCGGCCGTCGGGTTGATAAACGCCAACCGCCCGAAGCCGTCCACCGTGAGCACGCCGGAACGGATATTGAGCAAAATATCGTCCGCCTCGAGGCGGACCCGGCGCAGTTCCAGCTCCAGCGTGTCCTGCTCGGCCCCGGCCTGCCGGAGCCGCGCGCCCAGCGCGGCCACGATGCCGAAGACAGTGTTGAAGATGACCACCTGCCCCCAGAACGGGAGGCCGAGTCGGTCGCCACTCAACACCCCGGCGCCGAAATAGAGCGCGCTGGCCAGGAGTGACACCAGGATCCCGGCCCACAGCGGCAGCAACACCGCGTACACCGCGAGCACCACCACGTAGAGTGCCGAGAGCGGGCTGTCCGCTCCACCACTGAAGTGAACCAGGGTCGTGACGAGCCCGAGGTCCACGACGGCCTGCACCGTGAGAAAGACCGGGCCCGGTTCGCGGTTCTTGATCCAGACCGCCCACCCTCCGTAGGCGGTGACCGTAAACGCGAGCAGGACCGAGATCGTGACGATAAACGACACATCGGGCGACCGGGTCCACGCGAGCGAAGCGCCGAGGAGGATGGCGACCGCCAGGACCATGCGGGCCGCGAAGAGCCACGCGATGAGCCGGCGCGGCGAGGGAAGCGCCCACCCGAGGCCGCGCCTGCCCGGTGGCACGGCCACGGGTATCTCATCAGTGGTGGAAGGTGGGACAGGAACCATGACACCTCGGCAGGGAGAGCGCGCGACTGCGTGGGCGACGCGGCACCGCCGCCCCATGCCTAATTGTAGGACGCTGCACCGAGGGAGGGCAAGCGACCACTCCCGGCGAACCTACTCGATCCGCTTGCTGAAGCGGCGCACGCTGAGGACGAGGAACAGCGTTGCGAGAAAGAGGAGCGCCAGGGTCGGCCGCCACAGTTCGACAATGCCGACGTCCTTCAGGATGATCCCCCGGAGCACCTTCAGGAAGTGGGTCAGCGGCAGCACCAGGCCGATCCACTGCGCCGCCACCGGCATCGCCTCGCGGGGGAACATGAAGCCGGAGAGAAGGATGTTGGGCATCAGGAAGAAGTATCCGAGCTGCAGCGCCTGCGCCTGGGAGCGGACGACGGTCGAGATGAAGAGCCCCATGCCGAGGCTGGCCACGATGAAGGCGAAGGTGAGGGCGTAGAGCAGGAGCAGGCTCCCCCGGATCGGGACGTCGAACAGCAGGCGCCCGAGGAGCAGGATCACGGTCATCTGCACGTACCCGACCACCACGAACGGCACGATCTTGCCCAGCATCAGGCTGGTCTTGTCGATCGGGGTCACGATGAGCTGTTCGAGGGTGCCCCGCTCGCGCTCGCGGACGATGGACATCGAGGTGATGAGGATCATCGTGACAGACAACAGCACCCCGATGATCCCGGGCACGATATACACGGCGCTGCGCAGGCCAGGGTTGTACCAGGGCCGCACGCGCACCTCGAGCGGCGGCCCGCGGCCGGTCGAGCGCGCCAGGATCGTCAGGGCGCGCGCGGCGCCGGCCTGGGCGGCGCCCGACATCGCCGCGCTGGACGCGAGCGGATCGGCGGCGTCCACGATGACCTGGGCCTGGGCGGTGTGTCCGCGGCGGAGATCGGCGAGAAAGGTCGGCGGGATGACGACGCCCGCCATGGCGCGGCCGGACTGAATCTCCCGGTCGAGCGCCGTGCGGTCGGCGACGTAGCCCACGATGTCGAAGCTGCCGGTGTTTCGGAGCTGGTCCACCAGCGCCTGGCTCTCCGAACTGCGCGACTCGTCGAGCACCACGGTGGGCAGGTGCCGTACCTCGGTCTGGATGGCGTAGCCGAACATCGCCAGCTGGAGGGCCGGGATGCCGAGCATCATGCCCAGGGTCAACCGGTCGCGGCGCATCTGGATGAACTCTTTCCAGAGCATCGGCCAAATGGTCGAGGCGGCAATTCGTTCGCGGAGGCTCATACTGCGACGCCCTCGTCGCGGCGCTGCAACTCGATGAAGACGTCCTCGATGCTGGGCTGGTTGAACTGCCGGCGGACCTCGTCCGCCGTGCCGACCGCAATGAGATGCCCCCGCGAGAGGAACGCGAGCCGGTGGCAGCGCTCGGCCTCATCCATGTAGTGGGTGGTGACCATGATAGTGATCCCCTGCCGGGCGAAGTCGTAGATCAACTCCCAGAACTGCCGGCGCGCCGCCGGGTCCACACCCGCCGTCGGTTCGTCCAGGAAGAGCACACGGGGCCGGTGCGCGGTGGCGCAGGCGAGTGCGAGCCGCTGTTTCCAGCCGCCGCTCAGGGTACCGGCCATCTGATGCAGCCGCTCCCCGAAGCCGAGCTCGGTCACGAGCTCGTCGAGCCGGTGGGCGCGGGCCGCCCCCCGGAGACCGTACACCGACGCGTAGAATCGCATGTTCTCTTCCACGGTCAGGTCGTCGTAGAGCCCGAAGCGCTGCGACATGTAGCCGATCCGGCGGCGGACCTGCTCGGGGGCCACCGTCACGTCGATGCCGTCGATGGTGGCGCGGCCGGCGCTCGGCACCATCAAGCCGGTCAACATGCGAATGGTGGTGGTCTTGCCGGAGCCGTTGGGGCCGAGCAGGCCAAAGACCTCCCCGCGCCCCACCGTCAGGTCGAGTCCCTCCACGGCCGCCAGCTCCCCGAACACCTTGCGGAGCCCCTCGGTGTGGATGGCGGCGGCCTCGGTCATCGGGTGCCCGCCGGCGTCACCGGAATCGTGACGGTGATCGGCAGGCCGGCCTTCAGCAAACCCGTGGTGTCAGGCAAGAAGTAGATCTTGACCCCGAAGACGAGATCGGCCCGCTCCCGCTCGGTGAGCGCCACGCGCGGGGTGAATTCGGCGCTGGTGCTGATGTGATCGACGGTCCCCCGAAAGGTCGGGCCGCTCACGCCGTCGAGCACGCCGTCGACCTCCTGGCCTTTGTGGACGTACGGCAGGAGCCGCTCGCCAACGTAAATGCGCGCCCATGGCCGCTGGGCCCGCGCCACGGTCACGGCGGCCTGACCGGCGCCCACGACTTCGCCCGGCTGCACGTGCCGGCCGGCCACGACCCCCGCCACGGACGAGAGCAGCACCAATTCTTCCACGGTGGCCCGCACACCGGCCACCGCCCCGCGAGCGCTCGCCACCTCGGCGCGCGCCGCCTGGATCTGCTCGCTCCGCGCACCCTCGCGCAGGAGATGCAGGGTCGCCGCCGCCGCGTCCCGGTTGGCGAGTGCCTCCGCCGCCGCGGCCCTCGCGTTGTCGAGTTGCTGCCGGCTGATGTTTCCCGCGGGAGCCAGCTCCTCGGCCCGGCGCAGATCACCCGCGGCGCGATCGGCCCCGGCGGATGCCGCCAGCAACTGGGCCTCCGCCCGCTGGAGTTCCGCGGGACGCGCCCCGCGCTCGAGATCCATGAGCTGCGCCTGCGCGGCCTGGAGCCGCGCCTCCCGGATGGCGAGGTCTGGAGCGAGGGTGGCCTGCGTGAGGGTGGCGAGTGTGTCGCCCGGGGCGACGGAGTCCCCCTCCTCGACGAAGACGCGGACCACGCGCGAGGGGACGATTGGACCGATGTCCACCTCGTCCACCTGCAGCGTGCCGGTGGCGACGATGTCCTCTTGCCCACCGCCGCGGCAGGCGGCGACCGCAAGAAGGGTGAGCAGGAAAACGATTCTCATCAGGATGTCCTCGGGGTGCGGAGTGCGGCCAGCGCAAACTCGGCGGCGTGGTGGGCAAAGTCCTCGGCCCACCCCGTGGAGGGGCCGGCGGGGCCGGCGCCGATAAAGATGCCGATGGCGGGCCGCGCCACCTGCAGCCAGGCGACCTGGCTCATCACGGAAACGGCGGCGCGGTGCGGGTCGAGTTCGGCGCGGAATTGCCCGGTGGCCTGCCCACGCGCGATGACGTCGCAGAGCCGGCGAAAGAGGGTGACGGCGAGCCGGGTGAGTTGGCCGGCGGCGTACTCCGCGCCGTGATCGATCAACTCGCGGACGAAGAGGTGAGGGCGGTTCGGATGCCGGCCGAAATACGAGGATTGCAATGCCACGAAACCGCGCACCGCTTCCTCCGGGTCGAGTTCGGCAGTGAGGCGATCCTGCCCCTCCATGATCAGCCCGCCGAACGCGCGCTCCAGGACGGCGCGGTAGAGCCCCTGCTTGTCAGGGAAGTAGTAGTAGAGGAGGGCGGTGTTGACCCCGGCGGCACCCGCGATGGCCTTGATGGTGGTGGACCGAAACCCCCGCCGGGCAAACAGAAGCTCGGCGGCATCGAGGATGCCGGTTCGGGAGTCAGGGGCATCGGCCATGCTACCTAATTAATCGTTCAGTTAAAAAGAGTCAAGACCCTCCGTTCTTGAGGACTCACGGGAAGACGCGAAAACAAAACACGAAACCACGAAAACACGAAAACACGAAAACACGAAAAAGTACCTCTTCGTGTGCTTCGTGCCTTCGTGTGAAACGATTCACTTTGTTCTTCGCGGCTTCGCGCCTTCGCGCCTTCGCGTGAGACCGGTTCCTCTAGACGAGTCGTGCAACCACCTCGGGTAGGATCTCGTGCCCTCCCTCGAACCGCACCACCTCGACTGCGCCACCGGCGGTGCGAAACGCGGCCGCCTGCGCCTCGACCGCGGCGGGCGGCGCCCACTCTTCCTGCTCACCCACCACATAGGTCAGTCGAATCGACACGAGCGACGCGGCGGAGATCTCCTCGGGCATCAATCCACCCCAGGCGATCAGCCGCACTGGGGCCGGGGCGGTGCGTACCGCCCAACGGGCGGCCGTCGCCACACCCTGCGAGAAGCCGAGGATGGTGAGCGGAACCGGAGGCAGCAGGGTGGCGCGGACCAGATCCAGGTAGCCCAGATAGTCCTCGATTTCGCGGACCCGGTCTTCCTTGGTCATCCACGAGGCGCCGACCTTGCCGCCGCCCGCGTCGAGATAGAAGCGCGAGAGCCCCTCCGGTGCCACCACCAGGCGGGTCGGGGTGGCGAGCGATTCGAGATTGCGCAAAAAGCGCGACGCCAGCTGGCCGTAGCCATGCAGGACGATCCACGCCTCCGCGGCCGCTTCCCCGCCCTGGCTGAAGCAGCGTGCCGATCGCGGGATCGTCAGTCGGTGCTCCCGGGGATCGGTGGAATCGCTCATTGGGTTCCGATGTCCTTGACGCGGGCTTCGAGGGCAAGACGTTCGAGTTTGTCCACCGGCAGCGCCAGGAGCAAGTCGATCCTGCGACTGAGGGTGACGAAGGTATCCCGGAATGCCGCGCGCTTCGCCTCGTCGCTGCCTTCGACCTCCGCCGGATCGGGCATCCCCCAATGCGCGAGCATCGGCTGACCGGGAAAGTAGGGACAGCTCTCCTTGGCACGGTCGCAGACGGTAATCACGAAGTCCCAGCGTTCCGATTCCAGTCCGTCCATCCCGCGCGGTGTCTTTCCCTGCCAGTCGATGCCCGCCTCGGCGAGCACGGCGACGGCGAGAGGATTGACCCGCGCCGCGGGCCGGGAGCCGGCGCTGGCGGCCACCACGCGAGCGCCGCCCTTGGCGGCCACCAGCGCCTCGGCGATCTGGCTCCGGGCAGAATTGCCGGTGCACAGAATCAGGATGCGCATCGGTACCTGCGGTGCAGACATGATCGACTCAGCGGGATGGGTGAAGAGCGGCGACGGGCGGGAAGAACCGCCGCGCCCAGAGGGCCACATACACCAGCCCGATGAGCGCCGGCACTTCGACGAGGGGGCCGACCACGGCGGCGAGCGCTTCGCCCGAGGCGATGCCGAAGGTGCCCACGGCCACCGCGATGGCCAACTCGAAGTTGTTGCCGGCGGCGGTGAAGGAGACCGCGGCGGCCTCCTCGTAGCGGAACTTGAGGCGCCAGGTGAGGAGCAACGACAGCCCGAACATCACCACGAAGTACAGAAGGAGCGGCGCCGCGATCCGCAACACGTCCCAGGGACGATCAAGGATCCGGTCGCCCTGCATGGCAAACATGAGCACGATCGTATAGAGCAGGCCGAGGAGCGCGGTCGGACCGATGCGCGGAAGAAAAGTGCCTTCATACCACGCCGCGCCGCGCCGCCGCACCAGCGTACGCCGCGTCCAGTAGCCGGCCAGCAGCGGCACGCCGAGAAAGATCAGCACCGAGCGCGCGATATCCAGCATCGACACGTCGAGCGCCGCGGTGCTGGCGCCGAGCCAGCCGGGCACCACGGTGAGGAAGAGGTAACCCAGGAACGAATACGTGAGGACCTGAAAGATCGAGTTGAGCGCCACCAGCACCGCGGCGAGCTCGCCGGAGCCGCCGGCCAGGGTGTTCCAGATGAGCACCATGGCGATGCACCGGGCGAGCCCGACGATAACCAGCCCGTTGCGGTACGCCGGGAGGTCGGGCAGCAGCCACCAGGCCAGCGCGAACATCACCACCGGGCCGACGACCCAGTTGAGCACCAGCGAGGTACCGATCAACCTGCGGTCGGCCACATCGCTGCCGATGCTCTCGTACCGCACCTTG
>Ga0315276_10005647_pt1 | contig 11542 bp, 9 predicted proteins | sample YL17G05_0_MG_FD_204542 | JGI IMG/M metagenome (GOLD analysis project Ga0315276, IMG submission 204542) | Sediment microbial communities from Yellowstone Lake, YNP, Wyoming, USA - YL17G05_0 | ecosystem: Environmental > Aquatic > Freshwater > Lake > Sediment | place: USA: Wyoming | collected... | reverse complement strand
ATGATTTCCCACAGGCTAAATTCCTTGTGGTCGGAAGTTACGAAGACAAAAATTATTTCGAAGAGCTAAAGTCAATTGTAAAAACGCTGGATATGGAGCATAACGTAATATTCACGGGCTGGCGCTCAGATACAGGCGATATTATCTCTATAATGGATATATTTGTTAATTCATCAATAAGCGAAGGTTTTTCCAACGCTGTCCTTGAAGCAATGGCACTAGGAAAGCCGGTTGTAGCCACTAATGTCGGCGGGACGCCTGAGTCAGTAGTTAACGGCAAGACAGGCCTATTGGTTTCTCCCTGCAATTCTAAGGAATTAGCCGATTCGATTTTGTCTTTTTTAAGAGACATGAAAAAAGCTTCTCAAATGGGGCTTGTGGGTATGACCCGCGCAAAGGAAACATTCAGCATAGATGCAATGATGAATAAGATAGAAAAATTATATGAGGAGCTGCTTGATAAAAAGAGCGCTGAGCGCGAAAAAGAAATAAAACCAGATGAATTTAAAAGTTTATGCTTTAGAACTATTAAATTCTTTATTTCTCACTTTTTGTATTATTCAGGCTTGCTTTATTTTTTGCGCAAACTGTTTCAGCAGGATAAATCCGTAAAGATCCTGACATACCACAGAGTCAATGACAACGAGTTTAATCCGCTAGGTATGAGCGTAACAGTGGACAATTTCGAAAAACAGATCAGGTTTATAAGCAAAAAATACAATGTTATTTCCTTGAAACAAGCAGTTACCTTTTTAAAAGGGGAAGGCTCGATCCCGAAGAATCCCATAGTAATAACCTTTGATGACGGATACGAAGATAATTACATTAACGCTTATCCAATACTACGCAAATATAATGTCCCTGCCACTATTTTTCTCACTGTTGAGGCGATCGAGCAGAAACATCAGGTTTGGCTTGACGTTATTGAAAAGGCATTTGTCAGAACAATCCTGCAGGATGTCGATTTAAGAAGGTTTAAGTTGAGACACTACAAGCTTGATTCATCTAAAAATAAGGAATCAGCTTTAAAAGAGACTGTCGCTTATGCAAAACGTCTTTCGCATGATGAAATTAACGATTTTATAAATGAAATAATAAAATCACTGGCAGTCGATGGAACTGAGATCAACAATACCTTCTCAATGCTCAGATGGGATGAAATAATTTCTATGAGTAATGACAGCATAAGCTTCGGAAGCCATGGAATGACCCACACGATACTCAATAAATTATCACTTAAAGAAGCTGAAAGTGAAATAGCACAATCAAAAGCGATCATGAAGGAAAGAGCCAACATTGACACTGATACGTTCGCTTATCCTAATGGAAGAAGCCAGGATTATAACTCGGATATTATAAGACTGCTTAAGAAACACGGCTATTCCGCAAGTTGCTCCTTAATAGAAGGTTCTAATAGAAGAGCTACAGATAGATTTTCTCTGCGTAGGTTATGCGTTAACGAAGGTTCTTCTATTGGTATCGGCAATTTATTTTCCAAAGAAATATTTGCCGCAATAGTTTCAGGGGTTTTTAGACCGAATCGTATGTTTTAAAAGAAGAGGGTTGATATGAAAAGATGCGCAAAATGCATAATGCCTGAAACAGCAAAGGGTATAAAGTTAGGTGAAAACGGATTGTGCCAGCTTTGCAGGGATTATAAAGAGTTCATTTCTAAGGGAGAAGAAGCATTACGGAAAGAAATAGAACCCTATTTGGATCGAAATGCAGAATTTAATTGCATTGTTCCGGTTAGCGGGGGAAGGGACAGCGCATACGCATTATATTATGCCAAGGAAATATTGGGGTTAAGCCCTTTAGCCGTTCATAACGATAATGATTTTGAGACAGCAGTTGCAACCAGGAATCTGGAGGTCATGACAAAGCGTTTGAATGTCCTTTTGATCCGCATAAGCTCAAAATCTCATATCTCAAAAAAAATCGTGGCAGAGAAATTCAAAATGAACGCACCGTTCGGCCCCGGGCTTATCGTGGCTCAGACATGCGAGGCATGCAAATATGGTTTTGAATCAGGGTCTTATAATACAGCAAGAAAGAAAGGCATTAAATTGATCATATGGGGCGATTCTAAGGATGAGTCAACAGAGCCTTATCATAAGCTTGTAGCGCACAGAACGCCCACAAAATTCCAAAGGCTTTTCTCCTGCGGCGCGTTAAGCATGTTTAGGTACAAGTATTATTTTAATAAGATGAAAAAAGAATATGGCTCTGATTCTTCACAAGGTTTAAAGGATATACATTTTTATGATTATATCAGATGGGATCGGAAAAATATAGTTGATACAATAAAGGATAAGTTGGGATGGGAGGCGCCAGCAGATTCTCCTACTACATGGAGGGTTGATTGCAGTTTGATCCCAATGGTTAATTATTTAACTGAAAAAGCCTACGGAGTAAGCAAGATCGAAATAGGATTCAGCAATATGGTCCGCAGCGGCAAAATGGATCGCGATGAAGCTTTAAAACAAGCAGAACAAATAAAAGAAAATACCGATTTGGATAAACTAAAAATATTTCTAAAGGAAATAGGTATTTCAAAATCAGTTATTAATAGAGTGAAATAAGATGAATAATAATCTTAAGGGTTTTTTGTTAGAGATAATTCCTAAAAAGTTGTTAATTAATTTAAAGAAAATTCACTATTTTTTATCTTTAAAACATTTTGATCAAAAGAATGAACCCGATTTCAAAGTTTTAAAGTCCATTATTAAAGAGGGTGATAAAGTTATTGATATAGGATCCAATATAGGAGCTTATACAAAATTTTTATCTGGATTGGTTTCAGAAAATGGGCTGGTCTTAAGCATAGAACCAATTCCGGAGACATTTGAAATATTGAAATCCTGCGTTAAACGACTAAAACTCAATAATGTTCAACTATTAAATTATGCAATTTCTTCAAATGGCGGCAAATCTAGAATGCAAGTCCCAAAGTACGATTTTGGTGGGTATAACTTTTATCAAGCGAGGTTAATCAATAACGATAATTTAGAGGATTCATTTAACTATTTTACTGTTACAATGAAAACACTCGATAGTCTTATTTCATATGTCGACACGAAGTTTTCTTTTATAAAGTGTGATGTTGAGGGTCATGAATTGTCAGTTATTAAAGGGTCGCAAAATATTATTTCAAAGTTTAAGCCAATATGGTTAATCGAAGTTACTTCTGATCCTGATGAAAGTGATTCACCTGCATCAGAGTTATTTCATATTATGCTTAGACATGGCTATGTTGTATATTGGTTTGATGGTGAGAAGTTACGACAGCGTCAAAAAGGAGATAGATCAACGAACTACTTTTTTATAACTCCAATCCAAATGGAACGGTTTTCTTGAGATTTTTTTAAGCCGTTTCTTAACTTTCAATATTTCAGTTAGTTAAGGGTTAAAATTATGAATATACACAAAGAAGCTGCAATGGGAATTAAGTGGCAATTCTGCGCAAGTTTAATAGAAAAAGTTATATCTTTTTTAACAACTATTATTTTAGCGCGTATTTTAGGGCCATCGAATTATGGGCTTTTCGCATTGGGACTTTTAATTGTAAACTTTTTCGGGATTTTTAAAAGCTTGGGTATTGAATCGGCTTTAATTCAGCGAAAGCACAACCTTGATAAAGCTCTTAATACCGCATTTTGTATTATTCCAATTTTTAGTCTAATTCTTTATTTGCTTTTAAATTTTACTGCACCAATTATTGCGAAATTTTTGAATAATTCTGATTTGGTTCAAGTAATTAGGATGTTGGGAATTATCTTTATTTTTTGGTCACTATCAAGAGTTCCTTTAACAATTCTAGAGAAAGATATGCATTTCGCAAAAATTTCTTTTATAGAAGTCATTGGTGCTTTAGTTTTTTCAATTTTAGCTGTAATTCTTGCAATCTCCGGCTTTGGGGTATGGAGTTTAGTATATGGGTTGATCGCAAAAACGGTAATATCCACAATTTTTGTTTGGATATTCGCAAAATGGAAACCCAGGTTTATTTTTGATATAAAAATAGCATTAGAATTATTTAATTTCAGTAAATTCGTTTTTTTAGGATACTTTTTCTGGGCTCTAAAAGCAAATTTGGATAACTTCCTTGTAGGTAAAATACTTGGAGTAGAAATGCTTGGTCTGTACGCCGTCGCCTTCGGGATCGCTAATGTCGTCATAGATTATTTCGCAGGTAAAGTTTTTAGGGTGATTTATCCCGCGTATTCGAAACTACAAGGAAACCTCGAAGAATTAAAGACTACTTTTTTGAAAGTACTCAAGCTTGCAGCACTTTTTGCATTACCTTTCGCTTTTGGAGTTTATGCGTTGGGATATGAATTTTTGAATTTCGCCTATGGCGAAAAATGGTTAGGTGCTTTAAGAATCCTCAAAATTTTAACATTGGGAGGTGTTTTTACGACTTTGTCTACTACTGCAGAACCGATTTTTTTAGCTTTGGGAAAAACTAAGATAACATTTTTTGTAGCCAGCTTTCAAGTTGCTGCATTTTTTATTTTCATTAAACCCTTTGCTAGTAAATTTGGTCTTGATGGAGTGGGATACGTGGTAACAAGTGCTGCTTTTGTGGCAATGGTATTTAATTTTTATTTAGCCAGAAAATTACTATCTTTAAATATTAAGGAAATATATTTTAGTTTAAAATCATCAATCTTGTGTTCTCTGCTAATGATGCTATGTATAATATGTTTCAAAAGTTTTATCCCAATTTTTATTAGAGATTTCAGCATTAAATTTTTATTTGTTTTGTCATTTTTTATAGGATTGATTGTATATTTATATTCCATAAAAAAAGAAGAAAAGTCTTTTCTCAAAGAAATTAAAAGTTTAGTTTTTTAAATTCTTTATGCGCGAATGCTTGCTACTAGAAAGAATGACTTTTTGCATTGCTAAAAACAAAATAAACAATTATGAGAATTTGTTACTTGAGTAAAACTTTTTTTCAAATGAGGGGTGGGATAGAATCGTATACTTACAATATGGCGCGTTTTTTGCATAAGTTGGGCAATGAAATATACATTATTACATCTGCAAATAATAAAAAGTCTCACTTGGAAGATAACTGCAATTCTTTTCATGTCATTGAGATCAAAGGAGGAGATGATTTGTTCCCTGGGTCTTGGAGATTGAATACAAAAATTCCTTTTATAAATATTTATTACAGCTTTAAAGTTGCTCGAATTATAAACAAGTTATGCAAAAAAAATAAAATTGATATTATTGAATCTCCGAATTGGCTATATGAGGGGATTTGCTCTTCATTTAACATAAGGATTCCGCTAGTTGTTAGGCTGCATGGCCATAAGAATATAGCTGAACATTATATTTTTAAGACATTGCCGATGAGTTTTCGATTAAAAGCGATATTCGCTCAGGAACGAATATTATTACGTAATGCTAGTTTTATAACTTCAGTTTCTAGTAACTATGCAGATTTAATAGCGAAGTGTTTGAAAATTGAGCGTAGTAAGATAACTACTATCCCTACAGGAGTGGATACTGATTTTTTTAAACCGAATGGAGAAAACGTCCCTAAAAAAAATTATATTCTTTATGTTGGAAGAATCGAAGAAGGAAAAGGTGTTGATGTCTTATGTAGAAGCATTCCTTTTGTCTTAAATGAATTTCCGGAGATGGAATTTATTTTCATAGGTGCGGATACAAGTGATTATAAACAGGGTAATTCTTATAAAGACTATCTTTTAAGGTCAATACTACAAAAATTTGGAAAAAACGCAAAATTTTTAGGTCCCATGACTCACGAGCAGTTGGTTGATTATTATCAAAATGCCATTATTTGTGTATTCCCTTCATTATATGAACCATTGGCTACAACTGCTTTGGAAGCGATGGCTTGCGGATCACCGGTTATTGCAACTAAGACTGGTGGATTTCCTGAGATCATCAATAGTAATGAAAATGGGTTATTAATAGAGCCGCAAAATCACTTAGATTTAGCTAAAGCTATATTACATTTATTGAAAGATAGCCAATTTAGGCTTGAGATAGGTCGAGCTGCTGTAAATACAGTTAAAGATAAATTCAGCCTAGAAAGAATGGCTAATTTAACCTTAGAAACATATAAGAATGTGGTTAAAATAAAAAATAGAAATTAGAAAATAGATTATGACAATGGTCAGCGTAATTATTCCATCCTATAATTGTGGTCCATATGTTACTAGAGCAATCGAATCTGTTTTAGGGCAAACATATAAAGAATACGAAATTATTATAGTTGATGATGGTTCTACGGATAATACAAAAAAAATAGTTGAGAAATATTTAAATTTTAAAAATATTAACTATATTTATCAAAAAAATAAAGGTGTAGCAGTTGCTAGAAATACAGGAATTATTAATGCAAAAGGAAATTACATTGCCTTTTTAGATGCTGATGACTATTGGGTTCAAGAAAAACTAGCTGTTCAAATTAAAGTTTTTGAAAAAAAACCTGATTTAGAATTAATTCATAGTAATGTATATGTGGCATATGAAAATAGTACTAAAATTGACAAATACTGTATGAATATAAATTATAACAAATTATCGCAGAAGAAATTAGTTGAAAAAATTCTTTTTTGGGAGGCCGACATATCCATGCCATCAGTTATTATAAAAAGGATAGTTTTTGATAGAGTCGGATATTTTGACGAAAAACTTACATATCTGGGGTGCGAGGACAGGGAATTTTTTCTTAGAGCATTTCCAAAAATCAAAACATTTTTTTTAAATGATTATTTAGCTTATTATTTTCAAAGAAAAAACAGTTTGACAAAAAAATTTGATAAAATGCAAGAAGGAAGAGAATATTTAATTGAAAAGATAATAATGGGAACGGATTATTTTAAGAACAAGAATAAGATAAGAAGAATATGCTATAGTAAGCTTTATTTTAGAATGGGAACTAACTTTTTTAGGAGTGAGAATAAAAAGGATGCAATAAAAAGATTTATCGAATCAATAAAATACTATTTCAATCTAATGTCTATTTTTTACATTTCAATTTGTTTTTTGCCTAACAAACTCATTGATTTTATAAAAAACTGCAAGAATTTTCTTTCCACATTATTAGCGGGAAGAATCTATTTAAATGACAGGTAGTCTCATTATTAATGAATAGTTTAGTAAGCTGAAGCTATTTTTAAAGACAAAAATGGAAAAAAAAGGAAAAATTACTCAAATTGTTTTTCAGGCAATTGATGATGTAAATCAGCTATTAATTGATAAGAAAATTGAAAAATCGATTGATACGGATTTGATTGGAGAATCATCAAAATTGGATTCACTAGGACTTCTTAATTTAATTGTAGCCGTTGAAGATAGAATAAATGATAATTTTGGTTCTGCTATAATTTTGACTAACGAAAATAGCATATCGGATAATAATCCTTTTAAAAACATACAAGCTCTTGTGGATTACATTGAAACTCTTTTAAAATAAAAATTTACTTAAGGAAATTATGAATGAGTATCATGGTATAACTATCTCGAGTTTTAATATAGCTAATTTTGTAGGCTATTTAAATAACTTTGTAGGCAATATAAAAATAGATGCTTCCATGACTCAATATGGTCAAGTTGAGTCTGTTTTGATGGATGATGAAATTTGGAAAAATAACCCGGATTTTGTTATAATTTGGACTTTGCCTGAGATGGTATCTTCAACATTTAGCAAATTAATGGATTATGAAATTGTAGATAAAGAGCAAATTTTTAGAGAAATCGATTTATATTGTCAACTAATCAGTAAAATCATTAAATTCGTTAAAAAGGCTATTTTTATCCCATCCTGGGTAGTTCCTTCTTCATATCAGTGGTTAGGAATGCTTGATATGAAAGATAAGATTGGGATTTCCAATATGTTAATGCAAATGAATTTAAGGCTTTCAAAAAATCTTGAAAACGAATCCAATGTTTACATACTAAATACTCAAAAGTGGATTGAAATTGTTGGTAGTAATAAAGCATTTAACCACAAAATGTGGTATTTAGGGAAAATCCCTTTTGGCAACGAAGTTTTTAAGGAAGCTGCTAAAGATATTGTTTCGGATTTAAATGGAATTGAAGGAAAGGCAAAAAAGCTTTTGATTGTTGATTTAGATGAAACTCTTTGGGGAGGAGTTATTGGGGATATTGGCATGAATAATCTTATTCTGGGAGGACACGATCCAATAGGTGAAGCATTTGTTGATTTTCAGAAGTCTTTAAAAGCATTGACAAACAAGGGAATATTGCTTGGTATTGTAAGCAAAAATGAAGAATCCATAGCTGTAGAAGCATTAGAAAAGCATCCTGAGATGATTCTTAGATTAAAAGATTTTTCAGGTTGGAGAATTAATTGGCAAGATAAAGCGTACAACATTAGAGCTTTAGCAGAAGAGTTGAACATAGGATTGCAGTCTATAGTATTTATTGATGATAATCCAGCTGAAAGAGCGCTAATTAGAGATCTACTGCCAGAAGTTCTAGTACCGGAATGGCCCAAGGATAAACTGTTATACAAGAAATCATTAAATGAACTTGACTGTTTTAATAATCCTAGAATTTCCAAAGAAGATGCAGAACGCACGAAAATGTATAAGGAAGAGAATAAAAGGAAAGAAACAAAAATAGAGATCTCTAACGTTGAAGACTGGTTAAAAACGTTAGAAACTGTAGTAGTTGTTGAGGGATTAAATGATTCTAACAAAAACAGAATTATTCAATTATTAAATAAGACTAATCAAATGAACCTTAGTACTAGAAGAATAACCGAAAACGAATTATTGATATGGCTAAGCGAAGGAAAAAGAAAGTTGTGGGCTTTTAGAGTTTCTGATAAGTTCGGTGCTTCTGGTTTAACCGGGATAATAAGTCTAGATATAAATGATGATAATGCCGGGCAAGTTATTGATTTTATTTTAAGTTGTAGAGTTATGGGAAGAAAAATTGAAGAAACTATGGTGTATTTTGTTTTGGAATATGCCCAAAAAATTGGTTTAACTAAAATTTACGCAAGGTATTTACCAACGGTTAAGAATAAACCATGTTTCGAGTTCTGGAAGATTAATTCTGGATTTAGGCAAGAAAAGGACATGTTTGAGTTTGAAATGACAAAAAAATATTCGTTACCAGACTGTATTAAATTAGTAAACAAGAATTTTTAAAAGGAGGGTTATTTTGTTTAAAATATTTGAGAGACTAATATCAAAATTAAAACTGCAATTTTATAACGAATATACAATTGCTGAATTTTTTCGGAAACAGGGTGCAATAATTGGTGAAAATTGCAGAATTTATATAAATGATTTGGCAGGGGAACCTTATCTTGTAAAAATAGGTAATCATGTAGCTATTGCTTCTAATGTAACTTTGATTACACACGATGGAGGCGTATGGGTTTATAGGGAACAGGATAAGACAATAAATAGATACGGTACAATTGAAATCAAAGATAATAGTTTTATAGGATTTAATTCGATCATCATGCCTAATGTAAAAATTGGTCCGAATTCAGTAGTGGGCGCTGGATCTGTTGTTAGGGGGGATGTTCCTGAGGGTTGTGTTGTTGCTGGTAATCCTGCGCGATTTATTTGCAAAACTGAAGAATACATAGAAATATGTAAAAAAGAATCTTTACAACTACCAAAACACATAAAAGATTCTATAAAGGATGAAAAAAATGTTAAATTCGCCATTCTTTTTAAAAATATTGTTATTAAGCATTTTTGGAATAAAAAATGAGGGAATATGTTTAGCAATATTAGAGCTGATATAAAGCGATATAACGAAAAAAATGAGTTTACACCTAGAATATTTTTTAATTTACTTTTTACTCAAGGTTTATGGGCAATTACTGTTTATAGGTTCGGCTCTTGGTGCAGTAGGCTAAAACTCCCAATAGTTTCGCTTTTTTTAAAATTGATTTATTTTTTCTTATTTAAAATTGTTGAAATAACTACAGGAATTTCTATATCATCCAATGCCCAAATTGGACAGGGTTTATACATTGGACACTTTGGCGGAATCTTTATAAATGAAGGTGCGAAAATCGGTGAAAATTGCACTATAGCCCAAGGAGTGACTATTGGGACTTTGGGTTTAGGTAAGATGGGAGCGCCTATAATTGGAGATTGCGTTTTTATAGGTTCAGGGGCTAAGGTGTTAGGAAATATAATAATAGGAAATAATGTTAAGATTGGTGCTAATGCTGTAGTAATAAGAAATGTTCCTGATAACGCAACAGCTGTGGGTGTTCCTGCTAAGATAGTAAAATAAGTATAACTATTTTTTTAAATGCTAACTTTCATAATAAAGTTCTTACCGTTTTATTTATATTTAATAGGAATGACTGTAATTATTTTTTTATCCTTAAGGGGTAAAATTAATTATAGTCTCCTATTCCTCGTTTTTCTATTTCCACTTCAAAATGTTGTTGATAAATTAAGACCATTTCCTTTCGGTAAAGATTATATTGATATTATACTTATTGCCATGGTGTTAGGCTGGATATTAAAATCTGTTGTTGAGAAAAGAAAAATATTTGAATCAACACTTTTTAATAATCCATTGTTTATAATGGCTGTTTTTACTTTTATTTCTTTGGTGTTAGGTTCTTTTTACTTGAGTTATTCTTTTACACTAAATTTAGGCGATTTGCGCCTTCAGAATTGGAAGAATTATATGCTTTTTCCTCTCATTTATTTTATTGTCGTTAATAATATAAGTAACGTTAAAGAGATTAAAAGGTTAATATTAGCAATGATTCTCTCAATGTTTGTAATGGATTATTATACAATAAACCAGATTAGATGGTCATCAGGCCTGCTTTCTAGAGATAAATTGCATGGTACTTTCGTTTGGCTTGGACCAAATGAATTAGGCGCTTTTTTTGCAGCATATTCCCTCGTTTTATTAGGGATATATTTATTTGAAAAAGTAGTAATAAAAAAAGCTTTAATCGGACTGATATTTATTCTAAATTTATTTTGTGTACTGTTTTTATTTTCAAGGGGTGCTTATGTGGGAATGATAGCGGGATTAATTGCGCTCGCTTTTTTAAAAAGCAAGAAACTATTAATCCTTTTAATTGTATTACTTATTTCCTGGCAGTCATTATTGCCACTTTCTGTAGTTGAGAGAATAAGCCAGACGCGTACAGAACAAGGGACTTTAGATGATTCCGTAACTTCTAGACTTTATTTATGGCAAAAAGGAATGGGATTATTTAATCAAAGTCCCATAATAGGCATTGGTTTTAACACTGTTAATTTTTTAGATCTTGGAGGATATAGTGATACTCATAATATATATGTTAAGATACTGGCTGAACAAGGAATAGTAGGTTTTACAATATTTATTCTTTTGTTTTGGCTAGCTTTAAAGAGTGGATGGCAGTTATATAAAAATAGTAAAGATGGATTTTTAAAAGGTTTGGGCCTAGGTTTTATCCTTTGTGTTATTGCCATGATGGCAACAAATATATTTGGAGATAGGTGGACTCATTTCACAGTGGGAGCATATTATTGGGTTTTTTTAGCGCTAG
>Ga0315276_10005643_pt1 | contig 11544 bp, 5 predicted proteins | sample YL17G05_0_MG_FD_204542 | JGI IMG/M metagenome (GOLD analysis project Ga0315276, IMG submission 204542) | Sediment microbial communities from Yellowstone Lake, YNP, Wyoming, USA - YL17G05_0 | ecosystem: Environmental > Aquatic > Freshwater > Lake > Sediment | place: USA: Wyoming | collected... | reverse complement strand
CGGAGACGGGATGCGTAGGTTAGGGCCCTTCTACAAAAACCATGAAGGTCTTGAAACGAGCATACCGTTTTTATGGCTGAATACCGGGAAAAAAAGTATTACCCTGAATATAAAAACTGTCAAAGGCACAGAAATTCTGAAACAGCTTATCAAAAATGCCGACGTTTTAATAGAGAATTTCTCTCCTGGTGTAATGCATAGCCTTGGATTAAGCTATGAAACGCTTCGGGATTTTAATCCCCGGCTTATTATGACGTCCATTTCTAACTTTGGACAGACAGGCCCTTACAGGGATTATAAGGCTGAAGAGATCGAACTCCAATCGCTGAGCGGTGGAATGTATATGACCGGCGACCCGGAAAAGGAACCTCTTTCTTCAGGACCGGCTCTCTGTCAGTATACAGCGGGCAAGCATGCATACATTGCCACACTTATGGCATTACTGCAGCGCGGTAAAAGCGGCAATGGACAATTCATTGATATCTCCATACAGGAGAGCGGACTCGAGCATATAGAGATAACCTTATCATACAATCTGCAGAAGGGGAAAAACGCAAAAAGGGGTGAGCATCTCTTTGTCCCGTGGGATACCTATGAGTGTCAGGATGGCTATGCAACAATTATTGCAATGCCATCCCGTCACTGGCATCGCGCCGCCGAGATATTCGGAGATGCCAGGCTTTTTGATAAAAAATACCTTCATGTTCTGGATCGAATGAAACACAGGAGTGAATATGAAGCGCTGTTAAGGCCCTGTGTCAAGGCTCATAAGAAAAAGGACCTTTTTCATGCTGGTCAAACACGCAAACTTGCCTTTGGCTGTGTTACAGGCCTTGACGAAGTTATCGAATCTCCCCAGCATAAGGCAAGGGAATTCTTTGTGGAAATCGACCATCCATCTGTCGGAAAGCACAAATACTGTGATGCTCCCTTCAAGATGTCCAGGACGCCATGGCAGTCGGACAGAGCACCCCTCATTGGCGAGCATAATCAGGAGATCTATACCGAGATTCCTGGGTACTCTCTGCAGGAAATTCAACAACTATCAGAACAGGGAGTATTGTAATGGACAATCTGCCAATGCAAGGATTGCGTATTATCGACTTTTCCCACAGTTGGGCAGCACCTCATTGTGCACGGATATTGGCAGATTTCGGCGCTGAAGTTATCAAGGTCGAGTACGTCCGTCGGTTGTGCCTCCTCAGGGGAGCCAAAAAGGAGAAAACAATTTACAACAGTCATCCGGGGTGGCTGCAGGTCAACAGAAACAAATGTTCAATTACACTGGATTTAAAAAATGAACGGGATAAAGATATTTTCAGAGATATTGTAAAGATTTCGGATGTGCTCATTGAGAACTCGAGGACCGGTGTCATGGATAAACTTGGCCTTGGTTTTCAGGATCTGACAAAGATAAATAATAATTTAATAATGCTGTCAATGACTGCCTTTGGAAATACCGGCCCATACTCTTCTTATGCAGGCTATGGCGCAGTTATGGAGGCTATTGGAGGAATTCAGAGCCTTACTGCATATGAGAGGGGTGGCAAACCTGCAAGGATCAGGGAACTGGATATTACTAACGGTTTAGCCGGGGCATGTGCTGTTATGACAGCTCTTCTGTACCGCCAAAGAACTGGAGAAGGGCAATATATAGACATGTCTCAGCTTGAGGCAGGAACCCATGGATTGATAGGAGAGCATCTGCTGGAATATGTCATGAACGATAGCCAGACTCTGCCTCTTGGCAACAGGCATTGGAAGTTTGCTCCCCAGGGATGTTACCGCTGTAAAGGAGAAGATAAGTGGATTACGCTAACTGTGAGGTCTGAAGCAGAATGGAGCAAATTTTGTGAAGTTCTTGGACATCCTGAATGGATCTCGGACCCGCTTTTTGCCACAAGGGTAGCCAGGATGGAAAACCATGATCTGCTGGATCGGATGATCGAGGAATGGACAATACTGCATATCCATCATGACGTGATGCAAATCCTTCAGAGCTGCGGTATCCCATCAGGTGAGGTGATCGACGTTGATGAAATCAGGAACTCTGTGCATCTGAGAGAGCGGGCATACTTTACAGCTGAAAAAAGTGGTTCAGGCCTCCTGTTTATGGGCATGCCCTTTAAATTCACTCGAGCAGAGGGTAAAGTGCATTGGCGTGGTCCTGAGCTTGGTCAGCATAATGAATATGTTCTGTGTCAACTACTTGGACGGTCTCAGGACGAAGTAACCCCGGTTAAAGATGATGACATAGGCACTGCCTTTGATCCGGAGTAAAGTCCCTTCCGGTCATATACTGAAAAGAATGTCTATCCCTTTGATAATTTATCAGTATATAATATTAACATGCAGTTACAAGATAAATGCTGTGAAATACTCGAAATAAACAGCAAGAAAGGACATGTATGTCCTGGCTTGCCTGCAAAAAAATTCAGGAAAATTGCACCGAACGGTTTCGGTGATCCTTATAATGCGTATCCTCACTCTATGACCTGGTTCCAGGACTCTCTCTACGTGGGCACGACACGCGCAAATCTTGCAAACAGGGGCAAACAAGTTGCACGCACAAGTCCTGAAAGGGTTGGAGAGATATGGCCTGTGAAGATGCCAAATAATTATTTCGACAACGATTTGCGTGCTCAAATATGGCGTTATCACCCCCCCTCAGATATATGGAGTAAGGTTTTTATTTCTCCGGTAGTTAAAGGCATAGATGGTTATGATGTCCCTATAAGTGTAGGTTTCCGGTGCATGACCTCATTTCAGGGAAGTAGTGATGCAGCTCCAGCCCTCTATATCCCTACCTGGGGTAGTCATCAGACCCCTGCAACTTTGATGCTGAGGTCGGTTGATGGTAGTGCTTTCGAAGTGGTGTCCGAACCAGGCTTAGGTGTGCCCGATCCGAAACCGAGAGGGCTACGTGGGCTTGTTTCGTTTAAAGGTCATCTCTTTGCTTCTTCGGTTGTGGGTCAGTCACGGCTCGAACCAAATATTGCAGGTTTTATGCTTATTTATGTGAGTTCAGATCCGGCCCGGGGGAATTGGCGGTTGGCATGTGAGCCTCATTTTGGAAACCCCAATAATCTCTCAGTTTTTGACATGGCTCCTTTTAATGGATATTTATATGCAGGGACACTAAATATCAATGAAGGATTTCAGATATGGAAGACTGACGCAGACGGTGAGCCGCCTTTTACTTGGAAAAAAGTTCTTACGCACGGCGCATATAGAGGAAAGTTAAACCAGATCGCTATGACTTTAATACCTTTTAAGGATCACCTTTATGTGGGAAGCGCTATTCAGAACTGCAGTTTTGATTTCAGCAATAAAGTCGGCCCGGCTCCGCCCGAAGTGCTCCGTATTAATCCTGATGATTCATGGGAGCTTATTGTTGGGGAGCCTCGAATAACGCCAGATGGTCTTAAGGTGCCTTTGAGTGGTTTGGGACCAGGATTTGGTAACCACTTTTCAGGTTATTTATGGTCTATGTGCGAACATGAAGGATGGCTGTATGCTGCTACCGCTGTTTGGGCTGTATTCTTGAGATATGCAGGAAGAGAAAAAAGCTGGCCGAAGGAACTGCGCAGCATATTCACCCGTGAAAATGTTGAAAGGATTTTGCTGAGATTCGGAGGCTGTGACCTCTGGCGAACCCGGGACGGGTACCATTGGATACCTGTAACACAGAACGGTTTTGAAAATTGTTTTAATATAGGATTTCGAAATATGGTATCATCACCATATGGTCTTTTTGTGGGGGCAGCTAACCCGTTTGCGCCTCAAGTGGCGGTGAGAAGGGTTGCTGGATGGACGTATGAGAATAATCCCAAGGGTGGCCTCGAGATCTGGTTAGGATCACATAACCAAACCGTTATAACTACCTCTCCTGATTCCCTTAAAATACCTCAGCAACTCATGACAGAACGTCAGTCTATCGAGAACGAGTCAGAGGAGGGAGATAGAGGTTCTCCTGAGGAGATCATCAGCAAGTTCTTCGGTGAGAGCGACTTCCGGCACTTCGGTTTTTGGCGGATTGACATACAGGATACCAGGAGAGCGTGTGAAAACTTAATGGATGAAATATTGGCCTTCATTCCCCAAAAGAGAGGCACCATTGTTGATATCGGCTGCGGTCCTGGGGCAACGACACGATATCTCCTTAAACACTTTACCCCTGAGGCGGTTACCGGTATAACCACTAACAGGAGGTTTTTAAAAACCTGCAGGGAAAAAGCCACTCAGGTAAATTTTCTTCAGATGAAACTGCCGAACTTAAAGCTGCAGTCAGAATCTTTCGATTTTGTTATCTGGGTGAAGGGATTCGACCGGCTCGGCCCAAGACAGAAATTGCTTCAGGAGAGTTTCCGGATACTGAAACCCGGAGGGCAGCTGGTGTGTTTTGACGTTCTGTATCTCTCTGCAACAAGGAAGAGCTTGTGGGAACAAGTAAGGACGTTCAGTGATTCTGTAAAAACTCCGGATGAGTATCGGGCTCTCTTGCTTTCTAACGGATTTCAGGACATTCAGCTTGCTGATGTGACTGCTGAATGCATAGAGAGCTTTCGTAAGCACAGATTAAAATATTTTGGGTTGAAGAAACTTTCCGGCGAGATTGACGATACTATTTTAAAAGAAATAGAGTCGCACTTTTTGACAGCTGAAACACAGATAAGTCAGTGCTTACTGATTTCAGCCTGCAAATCTGCGATAGGATTCACGTCACCGCCGGAGACCAAAAGTGAAAAAAGGAGAAAACCATGAAGAGCATATTATTAATTAACCCAAGATACGAGATGGAGTCCCTGCGGGTTACCGATGAGGAACATATACATGTTAAGGCAGACAATATGCCGCTTGGCTTGGCTACTGTTGCAGCCCTCACTCCTGATGAGTTTCATGTGGACATCTGGGACGAATTCGTCCGTGGATCTATAGAGGAGAGCGACCATCTTTGTACTCACAAATACGATCTCGTCGGAATCACCAGTTCAAGGGTATCGATACTTCGCGCCAGGGAGATAGCAGGCTTTTTCCATCAACAGGGAATACCTGTGGCAATCGGTGGCCCAGGGGTTTCAGGCACACCGGATCGATGCCGGGAATATTTTGATATCCTCTTTATCGGTGAAGCAGAACTGACCTGGCCTCAGTTCTTACGTGAATGGAAAGGGAGCAGTTACCGGTCGGAATACCGGCAGATCGAAAAGCCCGATATGTCATTAAGTCCCTTACCCAAGTGGGACAGTATCATATCTGATATTAAGAAGTACGCAATGGGTGGTGTCCAAACCACTCGCGGATGCCCTTATGACTGTGAATTTTGTGATGTGATCTATTTGAACGGGAGACGGCAGCGGCACAAATCTATTGAAAGGGTACTCGAAGAAGTACAGGTCTTGCAGCGGTTGGGGGTGTCAACAATATATTTCGCTGACGACAATTTAGTAGGCAATCACAATTATGCAAAAAAACTGCTGCGGGCGCTCATCACCATGAATAATAACCTTGTTAAACCCCTGAGGTTTGCTACTCAGGCAAGTATCGATGCAAGCAGGGACGAAGAACTGCTGGAGCTCCTGTCAGATGCAAATTTCTACGAAATGCTTATCGGAATTGAGTCACCTAATAAAGAATCGCTTAAGGAGATTGGTAAATATAATAACTTGAAAGGTAATCTCATTGAAGAGGTTCACAAAATACTCTCATACGGCATATCTGTCAGGGGAGCACTCATTGGAGGTTTAGATCATGATGATATCGATATCTTTGATAAACATTATGAGTTCATCCAAAAAGCATTTCTTCCATCTGTCTCGCTGCATATGCTGAATGCCCCGATTGGAACCAGGCTATGGAGGAGGCTGCGTGAAGAAGGTCGGGTAATTGACATATTCAAGATAACCGATAAGGTCACCCGGCGGATTATCACGAATGTAATACCGAAGCGCATGAGCCGGATCCAACTCATGCAGGGATTCCAAAGTTTGTATGCAAGGGTATTCAGTTGGGAAAGCTTTAAGGAACGCATGATGGGCTTTGTTTCCCTGGTCAGCCGCGCACCCAATATACGACAGACTCCTGTTTCGATCGAGGAATTGCTAAAGCTGGGGACTACGTTGAATCTCGATCCGGAGCACTGCAAAACTATAGAAGAGATTTTCAGATATACCGAGCAAAAAGCACCATTTCTCCTCGGAAGGGTGAAAGAATTAGTCATTCAATTCATCAGGTATTCAGAATCTGCCCGCAATCTCATTCCCAAGCTTGAACGGCAGATCGAGCTTGAGTTATCTGGCAAGCTCACCTTTGAACTGGACAGCCGGCCGATTATGGTCCCCCAGGGATTTAGAGAGGCTTATTACAAGATCTTCCCAGATGTCTGCCGCCGGGTATATGTTAATCTGTCTGATAAGGATAAGATGCCCGAAGCACTTATGGAGGTTTTTGTGGAGTTCCTTGTCCATGAAGAAGGTTTCAGACAACTTGAAGAACACCATATTCCTTTATTGAACGAAATCATTGACCGGACCTGTGCGAGGTTTAACGGCCAAAATTTTAAAGAATTTGTGCCGACCGAACCAAATAATGAGGCGATTCCGAATGTTAGGAAATTTCGTCTCGGCGAGGACGTCCTCAATAGTGTAGAGCAAGAACTTTTGAAACTCGTCCAAACATGAGCGATTTCGACTGAAACCATGAGCTTATGTTTGTCGAAATATATTTAGAACTTTCAAGGTCGCATGGAGAGAAGATGTGTGAAGAATATATTACTTATTAATCCAAGTTACAGGCTGGAAATCAGATGGGTGGTTGACGAAGAAGAAATTGATGCTAAGGCAGACTATATGCCGCTTGGCTTAGCTACTATAGCCGGACTTACCCCGAATGAGTTTCATGTGGACATTTGGGACGAACTCGTTCGTGGTACCATCGAGGAAAGCCGTTTAGGCCATACATACGATTTGGTTGGGGTAACAAGCCACAGCGCAAACCTGGGGCGTGCCCTGAAAATAGGAGACTTCTTCCGCGAAAAGGGTTGTCTTGTGGCTGTTGGCGGTCCCGGGGTAACGTCAAACCCTGAGCGGTGCCGAAAACACTTTGATATTATTTTTATCGGCGAATCAGAACTGACTTGGCCGCAGTTCCTGAGTAACTGGAAAAACGGCAGCTATCGGTCGGAATACCGGCAAATCGAAAAGCCTGATGTTTCATTAAGTCCCATGCCAAAGTGGGACAGCATCATATCAGATCTAAGGAAATATGCTATGGGTACCGTCCAGACAACGCGCGGGTGTCCGAATGATTGCGAATTTTGTGATGTAATTTATCTGAACGGGCGGCGGCAAAGACATAAATCTATTAATCAGATACTCGCAGAAGTCAAGGCCTTGCAGCGTTTGGGCTTGAGAAGTATATCATTTAATGATGATAATTTTTCTGTTGCTCACAGCTGGGCCAAAGAGGTTTTGCGGGCGCTTATCCCTGTGAATAATGCGTTTCCGGAACCCCTGAGGTTCATGACGCAGCTAAGTATTGACGTTGCCAGGGACGATGAACTGCTTGAGCTCCTGGCTGATGCGAATTTCTACCAAGTACTGATAGGAATCGAGTCGCCTAATAAGGAATCGCTGAAAGAGACCGGCAAATTAGGCAACCTGAAAGGAGATCTGGTTGCGGAGGTTCACAAGGTCCTGTCATATGGAATCGTTGTACGAGGGGCTATGATTGTCGGCTTTGATCATGACGATCTCGATATTTTTGAACAACAGTATGAGTTTATTCAGAAGGCTTATTTACCTTCCATTTCGATGCACATGTTGAATGCTCCTTTCGGGACAAGGCTGTGGAGGCGACTGCGCAGAGAAGGAAGGGTGATAGATGCATTTGGTATCGCGGATAAATCGACCCAGCGGCTTTTCAATAATACCATCCCAAAGCGTATGAGCAGGGTCCAACTCATGCAAGGGTTCCGGGATTTGTACGAAAAGTTATTCACATGGAAGAGTTTCAGAGAACGCATGTTAGGATTTATTTCTCTGGTGAACCGTCCTCTTAAACTTCATCAAAAAACAGAATCTGTCGAAAAGTTGCGTGCTCTGGGACCGGGCCTGAATCTGGATAAAGAGGCATGCGAAGCAATAGAGGAGATTTTTCTCTATACCGGGGAAAAGGCGCCCTTTCTTCTTGGAAGAGTAAAGGAACTCATTGTTCAATTCATTAAGTATCGTGAGTCAGTTCATGATTTTCTTCCCGGACTGGAACGGCAGATTGAACTTGAGTCGTCCGGGAAGCTCGTTATACAGCTTGACAGTCGGCCAATTTCCATTCCTCAGGAATTCAGAGATGAGTATAAAAATATTTTTCCGGATATCTACCGGCAGATATACCTAAACCTGGCAGATAAAGACAAGGTGCCTGAGGCGCTTGTCGAGGTCTTCGTGGAGTTTCTTGTCCAGGAACAGAGCTTTAAGAAAATGGAGAGACACCATATGCCTTTGCTGAAAGAAATCGTGGACAGGACCAGCGCAAGGTTTAATGGCCAGAAACTGGCAGATTTTGTACCAATGGATTCATCAGAAGTTGAAATTCCTGATTTCAGAAAGATACGTATTAATGATGATATCCTGAAAAGTGTTGAACAGGAGCTTTTCAAGCTCGTACAGGCTGAAGCCCTCAGCGGTGTAAATTGAGCAAGTTTATTCCTAAGATAACAAGCGTGGGCATAGGAGAGCAAAGTCGCCTGCTCATCGCACAAAGTTACTATGCTGAAGGGAATTATGACAAGGCCATAGTTGAGTGCCAGATCGCATTACGCCTTAACCCAAGGCTAACATCAGCCCGTTTGCTACTTGCCCAAATCTATAATGACGAAGGAAGATATAACGAAGCGATTGAGGAATGCCAGGCTGCTATAAAAATTGACCAACGATCAGATAACGCATGCATGTTGTTAGGCTCGATTTATAAAGAGCACGGCCGCTATGCTGAGGCCATTGACGAATACCGGAAAGCATTAAGCATAGATCATAAGAATACATTTGCCCATTTTATGCTTGGAGAATTATACTTTGAGCATAAACAGTATGAACATGCTGCTTCTGCATTCAAAGAAGCCTTACAGTTCAATCCGCAGTTTGAAATGTGCCACTACAAATTAGCGGGCATTTATTTAGAACAGGATAAGAAGCAGAAAGCTCTTGCAGAGGTGAAAACTGCATTGCGTCTGAATCCGACAGCACCCCGTTCACATATTATATTAGGAGATATTTATCTCTCAAGTGGTGAATATGCCGCAGCGATTGCTGAATACCGTGAGGCTATAGCTATTGCTCCAAGAATGTATGAAGGGCATTTGAAAGCTGGACAGGTTTATATTCTGCTGAAGGAGTATCAGGCAGCCCTTCTGGAACTCCGTACAGCCGTTTTCATCAATCCGAAGGCTGCGGAGACTTACTGTCAATTAGGCATCTTATATTTTCACCTCAAGCGTTACGATGAATCTCTTTCACATTACTGCGCATCTCTGGATATCGATCCCCGGCTATTTGCAGCTTATGCAGGTATGGGAGACGTATATTTAGCTCAGGGAAATTATATTGAAGCTGTTTCCCGGTATCAAACTGCTAACAAGCTTGCTGAAGTGCATAGCACTTCAGGAGATACTTATCTTGAACTGAAGCAGTATGCAAAGGCTGTCGACGAATATCGTGCAGCCCTGAAAATGAATCCTGTAATTATTCAGGCCGTACAAAAAAAGAAAGAGCAGACTTCAAAAGATGATCGGCGAAGGCATAAGAGATTTTCAGTGAGGATTCCCGTTAATCTTCTGGATAACTCTGGCAAGGAACATCCAGCCATGATTTTAAATATATCAAGGCAGGGTTTGATTGTCGAGTGTCATGAGAATAGTAATATTGTTTCAAACACGAGCATTACTATAAAATTGAGTAAAGAGGTCGCTCTGAGCGGTAAGGTTGTAAGAACAGAGGGACAAGAAACTGATAACAGCTACCTTCTTGGAATTGAATTATTACCGGGGGAAGGAAGCCGGGATCCTGCGTGGAACTCTCTTTTCATCGGGATGGAATAACGGTTTGATTTTCATGAAAGTGGGGTATTTGAGTAGGTGGTACCATAGTATAAACAGAGGCGAGTAATGACGAGTTTTTTCAGCAAAAAACTATTTATATTTTTGAATATTATGCTCATGCTTGTTTGCTCAGGCGCTGTATCATATGGTCTTTCGTTGCAGGAAGCAAAAGAAGAAGCCCTGAAAGCAAATCTTGATATTAAGATTTCCAGAGAGAAGTTTTCAGAGGCTCAATTCATAAGAAAAGAAAGTTTTACCAACCTCTTTCCCGAATTCAGTATGAACAGCTTAGGGTCTTATGTGGACAAAAGCTCCAGTTTATTTATTGAGAAAGGAGCTTACGGGACATATCCTTTTGGTCCAATACCTCTGAATGACAGTGTGATTCCAATGAGTGAAAAGGGCACATATAGATTAGGCCTCAAAATACAGCAGCCTGTCTTCGCAGGAGGTAGAATTTATTTTTCGTATCGCCAGGCAAAATCAGAGGAGGTAGAGGCTTTATGGAAGGAGCAGCAGACTATCCAGGATGTGCTTTTTACTGTTGAAACAGCTTACTACGATCTCCTTAAAGCCGAAGAGATGAGAAAACTTTCAGAGCAACATGAAGATACATTAAAGACTCACCTTGCGGATATGGAACAATTATATCAAAAGGGCCGCGCAGCTTTTGTTGATGTTCTCAATGTCCGCGTAAAGGTCTCGCGGGCCAGTGAAGATGTTTTAAAAACAAACAACGATGTTGCAATCGCAAAGGTTCATCTCAACTTAATCATGAACCGTCCTTTAGATCAGACGTTGGATGTTGTACCACTTGGCAACCCCAAGGTTCTTTCTATCGGTGTTCAGGACGCTGAAAGCCAGGCGAAGTCCAGAAACAAGGCCCTAAATAGCGCTCGTGCAAAAAAAATGACAGCATTGTTTCAGAGGCGGGTAGCAGAAGCCGACTACTATCCTAATATTGCATTGACCGGCGAATATTTTAATCAAAACAGACAACCAACTTCTCCAGAAGAACAGTGGTCTGTTATGCTGAAAATGAATTGGTCACTGTGGCACTGGGGTGAGACACAGCATAAGGTTAATGCTGTAAGGGCTTTCGAGCGTCAAATGGAATATACCGTGGCTTCTCTGGAAAATCAAATTGCCGCTACTGTAAGAGATAATTTCTATAGAATACAGGAATCTGACAAATGTATTGAGGTTGCTAAAGATGCAATGGCACAGGCGCAAGAAAATTTACGCATTACACATATAGGGTTTGATAATGGAAGAAAGACATCAACAGAAGTATTAGACGCCGAAGATCTTTTGTCAAAAGTCAGTTTCGATTATTTGCAAGCCTTTTATGATGCCCATGCTGCAAGAGCGCATCTTCGCTATGTTATGGGTGCAATGGAAGCTGAGGATTTTTCGGACATGCGTTTATCGGTAAGCACTCCATTAAGGGA
>Ga0315276_10005642_pt1 | contig 11545 bp, 10 predicted proteins | sample YL17G05_0_MG_FD_204542 | JGI IMG/M metagenome (GOLD analysis project Ga0315276, IMG submission 204542) | Sediment microbial communities from Yellowstone Lake, YNP, Wyoming, USA - YL17G05_0 | ecosystem: Environmental > Aquatic > Freshwater > Lake > Sediment | place: USA: Wyoming | collected... | reverse complement strand
CTTCTGATTTATCTCGGCGAAAACAGAGTTCAGGATTTGCATCTTCGTGTTCACCGAAGTAGAGCTGGGGTCGTATATGTATGTGATGGTAGCGGAGGCCTCGAGGTCTTTGCGTTTCATCCTCTGTATGAGGGAACTTTCATAGTCTTTGGGAATAACCACGACCAGGTTTAGCTTGTTTTCCCTGGCGTACTGCGTGGCGTTGATGGCCGGGTCGACCTTGGTTATCTTGAACTTCTCGTTGTTCTCAAGGATCTTGACAAGCTCTGCCGACAATTTAGTCTGATCGAGGTCCTGCACATAAAAGTCAAAACGCACATTGTCCTGATTCATGAAAATCGTGCCGAACACGAGTATCAGGATTACAGGGAAGGCGACCCTGAAGAACACCGCCGTTTTCTCGCGGTAGAAGCTCTTGATGCTCACGATAAGATTTGCGCCGATAACACGTAAGCTCATTGGGCCACCTCCTTGGCAAGGTCTTCGCGGAGTGCTGCTCCGGTGAGCTTCAGGAAAACCTCTTCAAGATTGGGTTTGCGAACATCCAGGCTGAGGAATGATGCCCCGGCGTCCTTAATGGCGTTCAGTATTTTCCGAACGTTGTCCTGGTGCTCCACCCGGACCTTGATGTTATTGTGGTTAGTATTGACCGGCTCGAAGCCCATCTTCTGGACGATTTCAAAGACTTTTTCATCGACGGACTGTAGTGTGAGGACCAGATAATTTGCGTTCCTTTCGATAAGCTCCACGGGAGAGCCCATCGCAACTATACTTCCCTTGTAGATTATTGCGACAGTGTCTGCGAGAAGCTCCGCTTCCTCCATGTAGTGTGTGGTAAGAAATACCGTCTTTCCCTTCTTCTTCAGGCCCAGCAGGACTTCCCAAACCTCACGCCTTGCGCGGGGATCAAGCCCTGTCGTCGGCTCGTCGAGGAACACGACTTCGGGATTGTTCACGAGCGCAATTGCAATTCCGAGGCGCTGCTTAAAGCCTCCAGAGAGGTTCTTGAACTGCTCTTTGCTCTTGTCCTTGAGGTTCGCCAGTTCTATCAGCCCGTCGATATCGGTGTTCCTGCAGTTGAAAAGCCTCGAGTAGTACTGGATGGTCTCCCTGACCGTTATCCTGTCGAACGAGCTGAACCCCTGCGGGAGAACGCCGATGCGGCGGACGATTTTGCGTTTCTTTTTCGTGACGTCCATCCCGAGAAGGCTCACCTTTCCAGACGTCGGTGTGCGGATTGTCTCGATTATCTCAACGGTAGTGGTTTTGCCGGCGCCGTTAGGACCCAGGAAAGCAAACACTTCGCCTTTCCTGACGGAGAACGATATGTCGTTGACTGCCGGCAGATTCCCGTAACGTTTCGTCAGTTTCTCGACGTCGATTGCGTGTTCAGCTTCTTTTGTCATGGATCGGCATTTCATCTCTATTTTGCATTAGTATTAAAATGGTCTGCCCAAACGCAGTTCGCCGCGAACGCTGCCGGCATCATCTACCCAGGACTGCAATGCGGACGGTAATGATTATAATCCATTCGCTACCGTTCAACAACATATCCCAGCTCATCAATATGTAAAAACAGGTGGAGGACAAAAATACGCAAAACCAGCCAATATTGGAGTTTGGTTCAGGCCGAGGGTGATAACATGTTTTCACCTGATGGTTTCTTCGATTGCCCATGCCGCCACATAGTCCGGCAGTTTCCCGAGAGCAGGTGTTGCGGGAGCAGTTTTTGTCAACCCGAAAACTGCCGCCAAAAGTGTTGACATATCATCGTTCAAACGCTTTAATCAAAGAGGATGTAAAGGAGAATTAAAAATGGCGGCAAAGAAAATCGCTATTATGGTTGACGAAATGTATCAGGTTCTCGAAGTCTGGTATCCTTACTATCGGCTCATAGAAGGGGGGTTCAAGGTCGATTTCGTCGCGGCAGAGGCCAAAAGGCAATACCATTCCAAAGAGGGTTATCCCTGTGTCTCAAATGTTGCGGCAGGCAAGGCCAAAGTCGACGATTATGTTTGCATGATTGTGCCGGGCGGATTTGCTCCGGATTTTATGCGAAGAAGTGAGGATGTTATAAAATTCGCAAACGATATGGTAATTGCCAGCAAAGTTGTAGCCGCTATCTGCCACGGCGGCTGGCTGCTCTGCAGCACAAGAGCTTTAAAAGGCAAGAAAGCGACCTGTTTTATGTCAATTAGAGAAGACATTAGAAACGCCGGTGCTAAATATGTGGATGCCGAGTGTGTTGTGGACGGCAATTTAATTACATCCCGCAAGCCGGATGACTTGCCGGCTTTTTGCTCGGCAATATTAAAAAAACTTACCGCAAATAACGCCAAAAATAAGTAAATAGGAGCAAATTCTTATGAGCCCGGTAAAATCAGAAAAACAGCGGGGAAAAACGCCGGTAGTTTTGGTTGTTGACGACAACCAGCAGAACCTTGAACTATTACAGGCCTATCTCGAAGATATAGACTGCCGGACGATCCCGGCCAGTGATGGCCCAGAGGCGCTGGATATTATAAACGACAACGCTCCTGACTTGGTTTTGCTGGATGTGATGATGCCTAAAATGAGCGGATTTGAAGTTTGTAAAAGAATAAAAAACGACCCCAAGACAAGCGATATTCCTGTGATAATGGTAACGGCGCTCAGTGAGTTCGGAGATATTGAACGCGGCATTGATTCCGGCACGGACGACTTTATAAGCAAACCCGTGAATAAACTCGAGCTTGTAACGCGGGTTAAAACTATGCTGAAGTTAAAACATGTAACTGACAAGCTTGAGCGCACATTGGCATATCTAAGCGAGATAGAAAAACAGGCACAAATTCTAAAAGCAGATTAATAATCCTCGGGACTGAGAACATCGTCAAGCTGTAGTATAGATGTTTCATGTCCCCTTCATTATATAACCCCGCCAATTGATATTAGACTGGTTTGATTTTACAGCCTTTGCCGATTTTGAGGGCTGTTTTTGGGGCAGCAGGGGGGTAAAGTCCGGAAACTAACCTTCAGAACCCCAATAACCCCTACATCACACACAACCGCCACACTTGTCAGCCTGCGGGGATATGCCGTGAAAAATGAATATCCGGACAACTAATTAGACAAACACCAAATTAACAAGGGCGGCACAATAGTCGATATTCATTAACAGAGAAGGATGAGCACAGCAAACAAAGCGTAAGTTGTATTTGGTGAGGGTGTATGAGCAGATTACTGGAAATTCTCGGCAGGGGGATGACAGTCGATGCGGCCGATTTGATGTGGCATTGGCTGAATGCGGTCGAACCTCCAAAAGACGATAGTGGATCCACACAGGCTCCGCGATTAAACAAAATCATTGAGCTGGTAGGCAATAAAAAAACTGAAGCGGCGCGGGAACAGCTAAGACTGTATCTTTTCGAAAATCCCACCTGCGTACGCGGACGATTAGCCTCGGCGGCAATGTGCCTGAATGAAAACAGGCTGGATATCGCCATCAAAGAGTTAAACTCAGTCTATTTGCGCCAGCCGAGTAATACGATGGTCCTTTATGCCCTTGGGTACTGTTATGAACGCCTCGGCAAAGAGGCCGAAGCTGTTGAGTTTTATCAGGATTGTCTGAAGTTCAAAAATTATTTACAGCTTCCAAGGCAGCGGCTGGCTGCCATTTATTTCAAAAATGGCCGGCTGGAAAATACCATAACCGAATACGAACTGTTAAGAAGCGAATATCCCGATGACCTGCCAACGTTGTTGTCGCTTGGCCATTTATATATCGCCGGCGCCAAATATGAAAAGGCCCTCGAAACATTTAACACCGCAATTCTAATACATCCCGATAATTTTCATTTCGAAGATGATGGTCTGGATCAGCTTATTGCAGATGGTCAGCTTCACGAGGCGGCTGAACAGCTTGGAAGTTTGCTTGAGACGCAGTCTGACAGGCCGGATTTGATTGTCAAATACGCTGATGTTCTCAGTATGTTAGGTGCCGCAACAGAGGCAGTTTCGCGGTATGAAGATGCGATTCGCATTTGCCCGGGCTTTCTGGATGCCACTGTAAAACTTGGGACGCAGTATTTGCAGATATGCGACGATCGCCTCGCCGCTCAGCAATTTAATAGGGCGGTCGAGATAAACGACCAGATAGTTGATTCGTATATCGGACTTGCGATTTCACAGCAATTGGCCGGCAACGTCTCAGCGGCCCTCGTAACGTTATCACTGGCCGCGGCTATTGACGCTAATAGCTCTTTGTTGCTCGCCGAAACAGCCACCCTGCAGTTCAAAGCGGATTTTATCATAAATTCGGAATCTCACGATAAGGACAGCTCAATCAATTTAATCGAGAATGACTCAATCGGCCTCATCGAGGATGTAATCGGCATCCATCAGCAGCAAATCGCCCGCAAGCCGCAAAACCCTGAATTAAATTACAGGCTTGCCGTCTTGCTAATGAGCGTTGGAAGGTTGAACGAGGCCGTTAAGTTATTGCAGACTGCCTTGGAGATAAATCCGACCTACGCCAGGGCCAGGAGCAAACTGGCGGTATGTTTGTTTGAAATCGGACAAAAACAGGCCGCGATAGAGCAGATGGTTGGTCCTGATTGCCTCGATAAGAATGTGCTCGAACTGCACTATAAAGTGGCCTTGCTTTATTGTGACAAAGTCAAGTTTGCGTCATCTCTTATTAATTTTGACCGTTTATTGGAGAATAATTTCACCTGCGCTGATACGACGATTAACATTTCAGTAGTTCTTCAAAATTTGGGCCTGTTGGATAGGGCGACTGCCATGTGGGATAATCTTTCGGACACCGCGGCTCAGGTACAAAATAGGCATCTATAAATGGCCGGAAAGCGAAGCCCGCCAAAGCATATCTTCTGCGAAGGCGGGCCCCGAAACCCGCAAATCGTCTATTTAAATCGAAAACAGCCCAATGAAACATAACATATATTATGGGACGTAATTTGTTGGGAATGTTTTAACGAATTACTGTCTTGCATAATACTCAAGATCAGAAATGTTCAGATGGCTCTCGCAGCGATATCGGCTTGCCTAATATTTCGTAATGCAGGATTGCCCTTCTTAGGCTTTCAGGGTCTTGGTAATCAGACAAAATTTCAGAAAGGTACTTTGTCTGTGATATTTCTGCCGGCGCAGCAGTTTCAGCAATAAACCCTGTAACTTTTCCCAGCTTCGGCTGAATTTGCCCGCCTAAAGGCGAGGTCCCGTCCTGCCTCGGCTCGCCTCGGCGAGACGGGCTAAAGGCGGATGGCTTGGCCATCTGTGGCTCAAACATCGCCATTTTTCTGCTTGTCGGATGGGGGGGCTGAGGTTTTGGTTTAACTGCCTGACTTTTGGTATCAGGAAGCCCAAAAAGCTGCTTGAGCAGGTTGCTCTCAGGCTGTTTACGCCCCGGCTTAAGGGGTTCTTTTCCCTTTGACGCTGTCTTATTTGCTTTTGCCTTGACGATACTGCTGATCGCATAGAAAGCCGACAGTACCACAAAAACGAGTATTTGCTTCCAGCCGTTATCCCCGTCATTGCTGCGCCGAGCAGCCAGAATTAATTGTCCCAGAATGTAGTTCATACCTTACTCTTGCTTCTTTGGCTTTGCGATAGAATCCCGCATCTCGGTATCCGCGTTTATGTTTTTCAACCGGTAATAATCCATAATGCCGAGGTTGCCTTTTTTGAAGGCATCCGCTATGGCCAGCGGTACTTCTGCCTCGGCCAGGACGACTTTGGCCCTGTTTTCCTGTACCAGCGCTGTCATTTCCTGCTCGCGTGCGACAGCCATTGCCCGACGTCCTTCCGCTTCCGCCTGGCGCATCCGCTTGTCCGCCTCGGCTCGTTCGGTTTCGAGCTTGGCGCCGACATTGGCCACCTCAATGTCCTTGGTACTTACCCCTGCAACGCTTACATCGGCAATATCGATAGAAACTATCTCGAATGCAGTCTGAGCGTCAAGCCCGCTCTCAAGCACCTTTCGAGAGATGCGGTCCGGATGTTCCAGCACATCTTTATAAGTCTCTGCCGAACCGATAGCGCTGACAATACCCTGACCGACACGAGCGATGATGGTTTCGTCGGTGGCCCCTCGAACCAGCTGGTTAATGTTAGACCTGACGGTAACTCTGGCTCGCACCAATAACCTGATACCATCCTTGGCAACGGCATCGAGCATCGAGGTTTTATCCAGCGGGCAATCTATGATTTTGGGTGTAACAGTGGTTTCTACCGCCCTTAGTATGTCCCGCCCTGCCAGGTCGATGGCACGAGCGACATCAAAGGTAAGAGATATCTTTGCTCGATTCGCTGCAATTATAGACTGAACCACATCTATCACATAACCACCGGCAAAATGGTGCGCCTGCAACTGTGCGAAGGTAACCGGCAGGTCGGCCTTGCGGGCAATAATAAGCGCATTGACACAGGTCATTACATCGCCCTGATAGGACGACCAGAAGCGTTTTTCACGCTCAAATTTTTCTTCCATCCAGCGTTCAAGAGGCTGCGTGGTGGCTTCACGGTCGGGCCTGTCCTTGCGGGGAAATCTGTTTTTCCCTACAAGCCACACGCTTTCAAGCTGTTGTGTGTCCAACTCGGCAATGCCGGCCTGAACCGCGGCAATCCGTGCGCGAACTATCTCCTCACGGGGTACGCCTCGCAGAGACATTCCTATCAAATCGAAAATACTTACCCTCGCCCCGCTGAAAAGCGCCTGTACCCAGATTTTAATGAAACTTATAAAAATCAGCACAACAACCAAACCAAGTATACCTGCTAAAACCCCCACTATTATCAGGCCCGTATTCGCTGCTAAAATAATTCCCATCGCAATATGCTCCTTACCAAAAACCCCTGTTAATAATTACGCATTTTTCCTGCCTACGATTATATTGTTTCCTTCCACTTCTTTGACGACTATCTTCACCGCCGGCTCTATCATCTCGCTCTCGGAAACTACGCTGTATCTTTTGCCGTCTATCTCCGCAATCCCGCTGGGCCGAAGCGCAGTGACAGTTGTTCCGTTTTTACCCTTGAGTTGCTCGAAGTTTTCGTCATCAACCCCCGCCCTTCCGCGGGCATCTTTGTCCTGCTGATTTTCTGTCAGTATCATCTTCCGCCCGAAAGGCGTGCTCGGAAGCAGCTTCAGCCCTAATAAAACCAATATCGGCACAAAAATCAGGACCGCAAGCAAAACCAGCCATCCCGCCATCTGATTCTGTATAAAACCCAGGGCAACGGCCCCGATTAGGCAGGCAGTGGCCAGTATGCCGAGTATGCCTCCCGAAGGCAAAAGTGTTTCAAGAATAACCAGTATTATCCCCGCCACAAGTAATATTATCACGTATGTCAAAACGCGCTCCTTAAAACCGCCCTATGAAACTTCACGTATTAAATGTCTCCCTTACTACTATACGATTCCCTTCCACGAGTACAACCATAATCTCTTTGTCCGCCTCGATAAGTTCTCCGCGGGAAACCACGTCAAACCGTCTCCCGCCGAAACTGGCCTTACCCGCGGGCCGAAGCTGACTGATAGTCATTCCCTTTTCGCCCTCTTGAACCGCCGGCTGCACAAAAGACTCCATCGACTGCCCCGCCGCCGCCGACATCTGCACCACAGTGACATCAGGCGGTTTCAAAACTAACCGTCTCACCACAGGAATTTTCGGCAGGTACCTTGACAGAAGAAGCGCAAGAAGAACAAATCCCAGGAATCCAAACAATACTCCCCACGCTTCGCTTGAAAATAATTGCCAGTCGAGTTGACTTTGAGGCCACGGCGCTTTGTCAGGCGGATTCTTGATAAGCATACCGAACAACCCGGCTAATATGCACACTATCCCTAAAATACCAGCTATCCCGAAACCCGGCAGGACAAATATCTCTACCATCACCAAAAGCACGCCCGTGATGAATATTACCACTTCCACCCAGTTGGCTAATCCGATGAGATATTTGCTGCCGATTATGATAACAAAACACACCGCCGCCACCAATCCAGGCAGCATAAGACCGGGTTTTTGAAATTCAATATAGACGCCCAGTAGCGCCAGCATAACAAGCACGCCCATCACCGCAGGCGAATTTACCCATCGCACCATTTCCTCAGACCACAGCGTCTCGAGCACCATCGGCTCACCGGCAAAGGTTACGCCGTCTCGCTTCGCCAGAAAATCAACCACCCCCGCCCTGCCGTCAACAACCGCCCTTGCTACGCCGTATTCGAGTGCCTGCGAAGCGGTCAGCGTTAACAGTTCATCATTCTTAACAATCAATTCCTTGTTGTCGAGGTCATACTTTTTTTTGTCATCCGGCAGCTGATGTGCCTCGAAAAATTCTCTCTCGCCCGTTTTCAGGTTTTTCACCCTGTAAACTTCCGTCTGCATAGTAACCATCGCCTTTAGCAAAACGTCCGGGTACTTGTTTGCCTCGGCTGCCCGCTGAAACGCCGCGCGAGTAAAGCTCTCGGTTTTTTCCCGCTCAACTCCTTCGAGCTTGCCCCCCATCTGAATCGGCGCACAATCGCCTATGGTGGTATTCTCGCGCATTACAATGTCCTGGCACGAAACGCTTATCATCGCCCCCGCCGATATCGCCTCGGTCGCTACATACGCGACGGTGTGTGCCTTCTTGGCGACATCGAGTATAAAGTACTTCGATATATCGTCCCCTGACTGAAGAAGTCCCCCGTATGTGCTTATTTCATATATCAGGTATTCCGCCCCCGCATCGAGCGCGATTTCCGTCCTTCGCTGAATCGACTTATACAACCCGTCGTCAATCATCCCCTTGCAGACGATTACCGCCGCCTTGACCGTTCGCTCCTGCGTCGGGACACTGTTCGGCTCCCCCGCCACGAGCAAAGTCAGAAATAAAACCAGGACCAACAATACAACCGCTAATTTCCGAATCGCACTTTTCATATCGCCAGATTCTACCCCCATTCTCTTGCTCTTGCAATACAGTAGTTTCAGTATCCCGGTGCCTTCACAGGGCTGAGCATACCCATGAACCACAGACCTGCGACCATCACCGCCATTCCGCCTATCACCCCGGCGATGGCAAGATGCCCGTCGCCTTCAGCTTGCGCCGTCGGAAGCAGTTCATCGAGAGAGATAAAGACCATAAGCCCTGCCGTCGCCGCCATCGTGCACGCCACAACCACAGGGTTTAGAAAATGGTAGAGAACAAGCCCTGCCAGAAGCGCACCGACCGGCTCAGCCAAACCGGATAATGTGCCCCACCAGAAAGCTCGGCTCCGGCTGCCGGTGGCGGCATAGACCGGCACAGAAACAGCAAAGCCTTCGGGAATATTGTGCAGTGCCACTGCCCCCGCCAGTGCCAGGCCTATGTTAATGTCGTGCAGACCCCCGGCGAATACCGCTATCCCCTCCGGAAAGTTGTGAATACCAATCCCTACCGCGGCAAGCATCCCTGCCTTGAAGACTTTTTCGCGTCCCGGGGTGGCAAACTTCTCGGCGAAATACTCGTGGGGAATTGCTACATCCAGAACTAACATCCCCGCCATACCCGCGATGAAGGCAACAAATCCCCACCATTGGCCGATGACCTGCTGGGCCTCGACCAGCATGCAGGCAAAGGCCACCATAATCATAACGCCCGCGGAAAAACCCATCCCCAGCGCCAAAGTCCTCCGCCCGGGTACTCGGCCGATGACGCCGAGCAGCGCACCTATCGACGAGGCAAGTCCCGCCAATCCCGCCAAAAGCAACGCTGTTATAAAGTTATCTGGCATATCGCTGACCTTCTCAAGCAAGGCTTCGCAGAATCTTTATTCCCTGCTCGATTTTCTCGTTGCTTGTTGCGTAACTTATCCGAAAATGCGTGTCTTTTTCGCTGAATACATTGCCCGGAATAATAAGCACGTTATTGGCGATGGCCTTTTCTACGAATTTCGTCGCCTCACCCGCCGGCGCCTTGACAAACGCGTAAAACGCCCCGCCAGGCTTGACCATCTCGAATTTGTCTTTCAGTCCCTCGTAGATAAGGTCTCTCTTCTTTCGATACGCCTTCACAAACTTGCCCATATCATAATCCATCGCCGCCATCGCCGCCTTCTGGAAAGGCGTAGGCGCACAGACAAAGGTATATTGCTGTATCTTGGTCATCTGCTCGATTACGTCTTTCAGCGTCTCGTCTGCCGCCGCGAAACCGAGTCTCCAACCCGTCATCGCGTAAGATTTACTGAACCCCCGCAGCAAAAGAACCTTTCTGTAGTAATTGGCTATACTCGGGCACTCCCCTTCGTAGCAGAACTTGTCGTATATCTCGTCGGTTATAACAAGCACGTCTTTTTCCTCTGCTATCTTGGCAAGCGCCTTTATCTGCTCTTTCGGATATACTGCGCCGGTCGGATTGCAAGGCGAATTGATAATAATCATCTTGGTTTTGCTTGTTATCGCCCTGCTTATCGTTTCTACCGGAAGCTCGAATGTGGGGTAGCTGTCGACAAAAACGCATTTGCCGCCCAGCAGATTGACTAAGTGCTTATACATCACAAAATACGGGTCTGGTATAATCACCTCATCACCGGGATTAACTAATGCCATAAACGCCAGCAGCAGCCCCCCGCTAACCCCGCTCGTAACTAAGACCTCAGGCCTATCCCACGCAAACTCTTTTTTTACTAACCCGGCTATTTTCTCTTTTAGCTGCGTGTCCCCTGCCGTTTGCGAGTATTTATTCTGCCCCGCCCTGATTGCCTTTATCGCTTCTTCTTTTAAAGGCTCAGGCACATCGAAGTCAGGCTGGCCTATCGAAAAGTTCACCGGGTCCTTCATCTTTTCCGCCAGCGCAAATACTTTTCGTATCCCGCTGGCATCAATTTTACTCGTTCTGTCTGCTAATATTCCCTTCATTGTGGTGGATATGCTAACCGAATTGGCCAAAAAGTCAAAACCCAAAATAAAAAAGCCGGGAGCCTAAAGCTCCCGGCTTTTTCTTGTCCGGTTCATAACGAGCATCACACAGCTGTCAATCTTATTCTTTCCCTGTTACAGCCCCAGCCAGTTGTCGGTAAGCACACCAAGGTCCAGGCCGTCGACTATGTCATCACCGCCCAGCGGTGCAATATCTGCCGAGGGAACACCCGGCGCCTGCAGCCATTGAGAAGCGAGTATCGCAAAATCTACAAGGTTAACATTGCCATCTCCGTTGATATCTGCAGGGTTAAGCACAGAATGATAGCCCATATCTACAATGCCTCCATCACTTACTCTGTCCGTGCGGGTAGTAAGTATATCCATCCCAAGGTTCGCTGCCGTATCGCTTCCCGCATCTACACAAGGGCTGTCAACCGCCTGTCCAGCAGCTATCTGGCTCAGATAAAAATCACCATCCGGCCCTGTTACAAAACAAGGGTCATCGGCAATATTACCTGTTCCGTTGGCATCATCATCGGTATCCTGGATACAACTGTAAGTTGCATGGCAGTTGTCGTCGAGATCATCTCCGTTGTTCCAGAGGATACAGTTTAATATATGGGCGCTCGAATAGACCACGGCTGTTGTAACACCATAGT
>Ga0315276_10005641_pt1 | contig 11545 bp, 8 predicted proteins | sample YL17G05_0_MG_FD_204542 | JGI IMG/M metagenome (GOLD analysis project Ga0315276, IMG submission 204542) | Sediment microbial communities from Yellowstone Lake, YNP, Wyoming, USA - YL17G05_0 | ecosystem: Environmental > Aquatic > Freshwater > Lake > Sediment | place: USA: Wyoming | collected... | reverse complement strand
AGACGGGAGCGAGCAGGCTCGTCCTGCTGCCGAGTTGCCTTACGCGCCGCTCGCACCAGGCCAGGTGGTCGGTTTCGTCGCGCGCGGCTGCCAGCATCTGTTCCCGGATCTCCGGCTTGCGCGCTGTCGCCGCCTGCCCGTGATAAAGCGCCTGGGCTGCGATTTCCCCCGCATGATTCACTCGCATCAGCGCGGCGGCGTGTTTCCGGGCGGCCGGGTCATGGACGGTCTCTGCGACCCCCTGGTCGGGAAACGGGCGGGCCGAGACGTTGGCGGCGGCCACGGTGCGCAGGCCGCGGTCGATTTCCCGGATCAGGCGGTCCGCCAGGCTGAGGCGGCGGACGGGGACGGGGTTCTGGGGCCTCATATGCAGACAGTATAGTGGTCCGGCGAGCGCGTCCCGCAGGGGCACAGCGGAGGGGTCGAATCCATTTCAACCGGTGCTTTGCATTGGCCGAACCGCTGAGATAGAATTCGCGGCTCTCTGCATGGCAGACAGGGCCTGGAGCCTTTCCGATGACCACCGTTTTCGCACACCCCGAGAAGGTGCGGCGTGACTGGTTTGTGGTGGATGCGAGCGGTAAAACGCTTGGCCGCCTCGCCACTCAGCTCGCCTTCCGTCTCCGCGGCAAGCACAAGCCGCAGTACACGCCGCACGTCGATACCGGCGATCACATCATCGTGATCAACGCCGAAAAGATCGCCGTGACCGGCAACAAGCTCACGGACAAGGTGTACTACTGGCACACCGGCGCGATCGGCGGCATCAAGAGCCGTACGCTCGACAAGATGCTCGAACAGCATCCCGAGCGCGTGATCGAACTCGCGGTCAAGGGCATGCTGCCCAAGAATCCGCTTGGCCGCGCCATGTTCAAGAAGCTGCACGTGGTCACGGGCGAGAAGCACGCCCATGCCGCACAGCAGCCGAAGCCGCTCGATATCTGAGGCCTGACAGCACATGCCTGCAAACACCAACTACGGCACCGGCCGCCGCAAGTCCTCCACGGCGCGGGTTCACCTGCGTCCGGGCACCGGCAAGATCAACATCAACGGCCGCACGATCGAAGAATTCTTCGGTCGCACGACGTCGCGCATGATCGTGCGCCAGCCGCTCGAAACCGTGCAGATGGCCGACCGTTTCGACGTGGTCGCCAACGTGGCCGGCGGCGGCATGACCGGCCAGGCCGGCGCGATCCGGCACGGCATCACGCGCGCGCTGATGGAATACGACGAAGCCTTCCGCAGGCCCCTCCGTGTCGCCGGTTTCGTGACGCGCGACGCGCGCGAAGTCGAGCGCAAGAAGGTCGGCTTCCGCAAGGCTCGTCGCGGAACACAGTTCTCCAAGCGCTAACCAGCGCGCGGGTGCGGGCAGCGGTCAGGGCGCTGCCTGCAAGAATCCCCGCAACGGTTCCTTTGGGGGATCGTCTAGCGGTAGGACTACGGACTCTGACTCCGTCAACCTAGGTTCGAATCCTAGTCCCCCAGCCAAAATGAACAGGCCCACTTCGGTGGGCCTCTTCATTTGGGCCGGGGACGACGGACCGAACCTAGGAGTCCTAGGTTCGAACACATCGCGGCAGCGATGTATGACGTTGCAGATTCGTGTGTTGCCGCGGGGTACGCGGCGAGTAGAGCGCATCTGCAACGGCCCCGACGGCGCGCGCACCGGCGCAGCGCGCGCAATCCTAGTCCCCGAGCCAAATCAAGAAGGCTCGCTGCGAAAGTAGCGGGCCTTTTTGTTTGGCTCTGTCACCGATTCGTGTTGGCCGTTACTGCGGGTTGAGGTAAAAAGCGGACACTCGGCTACTTCCGAGTTCGGCCACAAGCGGGCCTAGGTCGATCCTGCCCAAAGCAGTCGTACCGCGGCGTAATCGACCTGTAGCAAACTTGATTGCATTCGGTTCGTTATCGTCTCTTTCCGGCGAACGACTCGTGCGCCGCCCGTCTTGGCTTCACTCTTGATGACGGTCGGCGCGGCTTTGTCGGCTTGGCTTGAGTGCCCGTCACCCGATACCAGCGCTCGTGGAGCAGCGCCTCCTCGCGAAGCACCACCGCATGTGCACGCTCGAGTTGTTCGGCAAACGCAGTCATGGCGGGCGACATGGTTCGCTTGCGCCGACGGACGATGGCCCAGTCGAGCCCCATCCACGGTTCATGAAGGACCGGCACGACCTCACGCCTCTCAAGGTTGGCGCGCACCATCCCCAACGTTGCCAGAGTGAACGCATTCGAACTCGCTACGACCTTCGATGCGAAGTGAAGCGTCGGGCATTCGATCGCCGGAAAGGGTGGTGACGCCGCTTCGGAGCCGGCTCTCGCTGTGCGGCGGGATGCGAGCATGGGTTTCAGCACGCGCGGCGGCAACATTACGACCTGCGCGAATGGATAGTGCAGTACGTCCGCAATGCTGATCTGTGCTTTCGCCGTCAGTGGATGTCCTTCTCTCACGACGACATAGCCCGGCAGGGGCGCCAGTGTGGCAACGATGTCCAAATCGTCGCCATGGTCGACGACACTCGACTCAGCAACGCCGAGGTCGACGATTCGCGTGCGCACGAGTCGGGTTACGGCGGCCGGAGAATCCATCACGATTTTTACGCGTACGCCCGGATAGGCGGCGGCGAATGCGGCGGCGCACATTGGTGCAAGCACTTCTGCCACATACGGACCGACACCGACGGCGATTTCACCGGTTTCGAGACCCTTGGCCAGCGCCACCTCTCGCTCGAGATCGCCAGCGCCCGCCAGAAGGTCCGAAGCGTGCTGCATGAACACGCGTCCAAAGTCGGTCAGCTCATGCCCCGATCGACTGCGATTGAAAAGCAGCAGCCCGACCTGGTGTTCGAGCTCCTTGATGCCGCGACTGAGCGCGGGTTGCGAGATTTGCAACTCCTCGGCGGCGCGACTGAAGCTACCGTGCGCGGCGAGAGCCTGTGCTTGGCGGAGCAGGTGGAGCTTGGTCTTCATCGTCGCAGCCCATCGCAAACAAGTGCGTTAGCAATATAACCGGAATGCATGGAATCGATACCTAATGCTGACTTGCATTATCTAACACTGGCGCAGACCATGAGCCTCGGTCGGTCACGACCGGTAGAAGGAACGTCAGGACGATCCACCGCATGGAGTCGTCGGCGTTCCTAACTCCATGCGCCCCTTCTTAACACGCGCCGCTCTTCACACGGTGCCAGAAAACTGCAGGCATCTCGGTGCGCGTCTGCCCTGGCTCTGGCTCGGCGTTTCCGCAATCGAGTCATTCGCCCGGCGCGACATGAAAGATGGCGGGAAATCGAACTCGTGATATGGCTTGCGAAAGGACACAACCTTGAAATCCACACACAGACCAAGCATCGTCGCGCTCGCGTGCGCGCTGGCATTTACGCCCGTGCATGCGCAGCAGGTCCCGATTCCCGCGAACGCCGACCAGGTTCCCGGCCCGGCGTCCGGTACCGCGATGACGAAGGAGTACGTCCAGACCGTCGGCCGCATGGCGTACGTCTGGGGCTATGCGCTGGTCAACTCGCACAACCGCCGCGCCGCCTTCGCTTACGTGACCAGCCAGAACGGCAACGTGCCCGGCCTCAACGGGGGCGTTCTACCGATGGCCCCGGTGGGCCTGAATTCAATGCTGACCGACTACATCAAGCCGGAGCAGACCTTCGTCGCCTGCCCGAATCAGGACGTGGCGTATGGCGCGGGCTACTTCGCCCTCGACAAGGAACCGATCGTCTTCCAGGTGCCTGACTTTGGCGACCGCTTCTGGGTCTATGCGATCTATGACGCGCGCACGGATGAGGTCGCGGAGATCGGCAAGCCCTACGGCACCAAGCCCGGCTTCTACCTGCTGGTCGGGCCAAACTGGGAGGGCGCCGTTCCTAAGGGGATCAATGCGGTGGTGCGTTCCTCCACGGAACTGGCGTTCACCGCCCCGCGTATCTTCAAGGGCGATAACGCCGAAGACACCAAGGCCGTCCAGCCGGTACTTGGGCAGATCATGTTCTATCCGCTCAGTCAGTTCGACGGGAAGATGAAGAGCACGGACTGGAGCAAGGTACCGAGCTTTCCGGCGCCAGCCGGCCCGGGCGGGGAGACCAAGTGGGTCGTGCCGGAAAAGTATTTCGATCAGCTTCCCGGCGTGATGAAGCTCGTGCCCCCACTGCCCGGCGAGGAAGCGCTCTACGGCTGGATCAACTCGGTGTTCGAGGCCGCCGCGAAAGATCCTGCAACCAAGCAGGCGCTCGTGGAGTCCTTCATCGCCGCGGACAAGGAAATCGTCGCCCCGCTTTTCCAGTGGAAGCTGAACGGGCGCGCCGCCGGCAATGGTTGGTACTCACCGGTGAACAATGCGCAGTGGGGCACGGACTACCTCAATCGCACCGGCACGGCCAAGTCGAACATGTATGACAACCGGCCCAACGAAACGAAATACATCTATCGCGACGTCGATAGCCAGGGGCAACAACTCGACGGCAAGAACAATTACACGGTGACGTTCGCGAAAGGCCAGGAACCGCCGGTCAAAGGATTCTGGTCCATGACCCTCTACAACGAACATCACCTCTTCACCCCGAACGCGCTGAACCGCTATTCGCTCGGCACCAAGAGCAAGTCGTTCCTGAAATACAACCCGGATGGCTCGCTCACGTTGTATTTCGGCGCCAAGTCTCCGGGCAAGGACAAGGAAACCAACTGGGTGCCGGCGCCGAGCGGAATGTTCTCGCTCTATATCCGGGCGTACTGGGCTGAGAAGGCCATCCTCGACGGTACCTGGATGCCGCCGAACGTCGAGAAGGTGAATTGAGCAACATGGCTACGCAACATGAGGGGACGGCGATGAAAGCGACGCGAACACCCATTCGCTTGGCTACGGCGCTTGCTTGCGCGATTGCGGTCACAACGACCGTCGAGGCGGCGCCAACCTCGCGCTTCGACGAACTCGCCAATGCGCCGTTCAAGGAGAACCGCCCTACGAAGGAGACGGCGGCGACGCTGCGAGATGAACTGCTGTTCCAGCGAGCGACGCAGACCTATCTTTGGGCGTTGCCGCTGATCAACACGCTTGGCATGAAGGCGGGTTCGGAGAAGGTTTTCGGTACCGGCTACAACGTGCTGCCGATCTGGAAGAAGCGCCTCGACGCCAGGACGCAGGTAACGACCCCGAACTCGGACGTCATCTATGCGATGAGCTACGTCGATCTCGGCAAGGACGGGCCGCTGGTGTTCGAAGCCCCGCCCAACCTGCAGGGCATCCTGCTCGATTTCTGGCAGCGTCCCATCCCGGTCGACGGCGGCAAGTTCTTCGGGGATGTCGGCCTGCCCGGGCCGGACGGCGGAAAGGGCGGCAAGTTCCTGCTGCTGCCTCCCGGCTACAAGGGAGCGGTGCCGGAGGGGTATTACGTCTATCGCTCGGCGACCAACAACGTCTTCATCTTCCTGCGTTCGTTCTATCAGGACCCGAAGAACCTGACACCGGCCGTCGCGCTCGTCGAGCAGTCGAAGATCTATCCGCTGAATGGCCAAGCGACGGCCAAGCCAATGACGTTCCCCGACGCCTCGGGCGTCCCGGCCAACATGCTGCCACGCAGTGATGCCAGCGCGTTCGATGAACTCAAGAAGCTGGTGGACAGCGAAGGCGCCAATCTCGCCGAGTCCGATTCGCTCGGCATGCTGGCGGCGATCGGTATCGTCAAGGGCCAGCCGTTCACACCGGATGCAAAGACCCGGGCCATCCTCGATCGGGCGGCGAAGACCGGCTACAAGATGAGCCGAGTGATCGGCTTTGAGGAAGTCGTCAGTGGCCGCTCATTCCGCGTCTATCCGGATCGCCACTGGATCAATCCGATGGCCGACGGGACGCCCGCGAATCCGGGTGGCCCGATGGACCTGGGCTGGAGGAGAACGGCGGGGGGTTACCTGGACCTCGACGCCCGCATCTGGTTCTTCACCGACTACTACTCGATCAGCCCGGGGATGATTTCCCAGATCCCGGGCAAGGGCGCCAAGTACATGATCGGGTTCACCGACAGTGAGGGCGCGCCTTTGTCCGGTGGTAGCAGCTACCGCATGAAGCTGCCGCCCAATATCCCGGCCGGCAACTTCTGGTCCGTGACGCTTTACGAAGCTGAGAATGCGTCCGGCCTCGCCAACGGCCAGCCGTTCCCGTCACTGGGTCTGCGCGACAAGCCTGCACAGAATGCGGATGGCAGCATCGACCTCTACCTCGGCCCCAAGGCGCCGGACGGCAAACAAAGCAACTGGCTCGCCACGGTGCCCGGTAGGGGGTACTTCGCGATCCTTCGGCTTTACGGCCCGACCGAAGCCGCGATCAACAAGAGCTGGAAGCCGGGCGACATTGAGAAAGTGAAGTAATTCGACGGTGAAACGCACGGGCTGCTCGCCTGGGCTGTGGGCTGCGTTACTGCGCAACAGTCCCGCGAGCGGCCCGAGCGGCCTAGGCTATCGGCTCGTGTGCACAATACGTCTTCCGACGTGACGCGATGGCTGAAATTGAAGGTCCGATAATCATGAAGCCGGAGGACCGCTCCGGGTCTATCTTGTCCTACAGAGTCCGCTTTCGAGACCAGAAGAACCGGCCAGCAACGGACATTGAAGAATAAGGTCCGGGCAGCGGACATGACTTCAGCAATGCCTCCGAACGTGTGACTTCAAGCGATCTCGGATTCGACTTCCCGAAGTATCTCGATGAATGTCTTCACGGCAGGCGCGAGGGTACGATTCGCCAGCCTGATCACGCCGTAATTCGTAAACAGCCAGTCTATCTTTAGCGGTAGAACCACCAACCGACCTAGAGCCACGTCTTCTTGGATTTGGTTAATTACTGCCATGCCGATGGCGTCGCTATCGACGACGATCCGGCGCACCAGGTCGACGGTCTCGACCCGAATCTCCGGAGTCGAAACGCCCTCGGAAAACCGGGACAGCCGGTCCACGCCCTTGGCGTCGGTCAGTTGCGCGAGCCGCGGTGGGAGTGCCGTGGTTACCAGAGGAAAGTGTCGTACCTGCTCCAGCGTGAGACCCACGCGGTCCTGCAGGGGGTGATTTGGCCTGGTAAAGAAAGCCGCCGGCCGCGGAGGCAATGCTTCGACGGCGAGTCGTTCGTCTTTGACTGCAAGGCTGACCTCCGCGATGACGACATCGAGTTCGGCCACCACTACCCGCTGGACCAGCGTTGGCCAATCGTCCACGGAGAGGTCTACCCGAAGACGAGGATGCCTTCGAACCAGCCGGCCTACCGCCGTGCCGACGGAGATGTCCGCAGGATAGGGCCCGGCACCTATCCGTATCAGTCCGGCCTCCAGACCAAGCATCTGTTGCAGGTCGCGTGTGATGGCGCCCGCGTGGGCGAGCAGCGGTCGCGCTTCGGCAATGAGTCGTTCGCCGACCGGCGTTGGCTCCACGCGAGTCCGGTCGCGATCGAATAGCTTGCCCCCAATGGACTTTTCAAGCGTCTGGATGCTGCGAGACAAGGCTGGCTGCGTCAGGCCTAGGGCGGAGGCAGCCCGCGCAAAGTTGCGATATTGATCGAGCGCCAAGACATGGCGAAGCTGACGAAGGTCGATATTCATGCGTAGAAGTTATCAAAGATGCGCTTTGAATGCATTGGACATCGTGCGGCTAAGCGCATACCGTCCGCCCCTCCCTATGCGGCGGTTGGATGAACCGTCGGCCACCCGACTGTTGCTGCCGCGGCAAACACCTCGGGTCAACGGAATACCGGACTAGATCCGGCAGTGCGTTTCATCAATTCCAGCCTGCTGCTCGTCAGGCCTCAAGCGGACAGCCAAAGGAAAGTAACTATGACGACCGTAACCGGGACTAGCCGCTGGGCTGTCGCTCTGCTCACCGTGTTTTGCGCGGTGGCGGCTCAGGCGGCTGACAAGAAACCAAACATCCTCGTCATCTGGGGCGATGACATCGGCACCTGGAACATCAGCCACAACAACCGCGGCATGATGGGCTACCAGACGCCGAACATCGATCGCATCGCCGATGAAGGCGTGGGCTTCACCGACTACTACGCGCAGCAAAGCTGCACGGCGGGTCGGGCCGCCTTCATCAGCGGGTCCGTGCCCGTCCGCTCCGGCATGACCAAGGTCGGTCTGCCCGGCGCCAAGGAGGGGTGGAAGGCCGTGGACGTGACCATGGCCACGGTCCTCAAGGGTCAGGGCTATTCCACCGGCCAATTCGGCAAGAACCACCAGGGCGACCGCGACGAGCATCTGCCCACGATGCACGGCTTCGACGAGTTCCTCGGTAGCCTCTATCACCTCAACTCCGAAGAAGAGCCGGAGAACCTGGACTACCCCAAGGACCCTGAGTTCCTCAAGAAGTACGGTCCGCGCGGCGTGCTCCATACCTGGGCGGACGGCAAGGGCGGTCAGCGAATCGAGAACACCGGCCCGCTCACCAAGAAGCGCATGGAGACGATCGACGACGAAACCATCGCCGCAGCCAAGGACTTCATCCAGCGCGCGGTCAAGGCGGACAAGCCATTCTTCGTCTGGTGGAACGGCAGCCGCATGCACTTCCGTACCCACGTAAAAGCGGAGCATCGTGGCATTTCCGGGCAGGACGAATACAGCGATGGCATGGTCGAGCACGACATGCACGTTGGCGAATTGCTGAAGCTGATCGATGACCTCGGTCTCGCCGACAACACCATCGTCCAGTATTCCACGGACAACGGCCCGCACTACAACACCTGGCCGGATGCCGGCACCACGCCCTTCCGCGGCGAGAAGAACTCGAACTGGGAGGGCGCCTATCGCGTACCTGCCTTCGTTCGCTGGCCCGGTCATTTCCCGGCGGGCAAGACGCTCAACGGCATCGTCTCGCACGAAGACTGGCTGCCCACTTTTGCCGCCGCCGCGGGCGACACCACGGTGACGGAACGGCTCCTCAAGGGCACCGAGATCAACGGCCGCAAGTACCGCAATCACATCGACGGCTACAACATGCTCGATTATCTCAGCGGCAAGGTGAAGGAGTCGCCCCGCAACGAGTTCTGGTATGTGAATGACGACGGCGAACTCGTTGCGGCGCGTTATAAGGACTGGAAGATCGTGTGGCTGGAAAACCGCGGCGAGGCTTTCGGCGTGTGGCGCGAACCTTTTGTTGAGTTGCGCGTCCCGTTGCTCTTCAACCTGCGGCGCGATCCGTTCGAGAAGGCCCAGCACAACTCGAACACCTACAACGACTGGTTCCTCGACCGGCCTTTCGTCATCGTCCCATTGACCGAGATGGCCGCCAAGTTCCTCAAGACCATGATCGACTATCCGCCCAGCGCGACGGCGGGTTCATTCAACCTGTCGAAGATGCAGAAGCAAATAGAAGATCTGTCTAAAGCCCAATAATTCGGGCCGGCGTCCGTTGACCGCGCCGCATCCGCCGCAAGGCGGGTGCGGCCCGTGGAATCCGCCAAGTTGAGAACCGTCCCAAGTGGCGCACTCCAAAGTGGGGTGGGCTGTGGCATCGATGCGTGCGGACATTGAGACAATATGCGCCGCGCAGGAGACGAGCATGAAAACGGAATCCATCAAAACACTCGACCGTCGCGAGTTCATGGCCGGCGCCGCAGCAGCGGGCGTGACGATGCTCGCACCCGGATTCCTGGCGGCCGCGCCAACGGGCGCGAAGACCTTCACGATCCTGCACACGAACGACATGCACGCGAGCTTCATCGGCATGGGGCCGTCGGCGGATTACTCGCCGTTTTCACTCAATGATGACAAGACCCGGGGCGGATACGCGCGGCTGGCCGCACTCATCAAGCAGCGCAGCAAGACTCTCGGCAAACGCGGCCCCGTGATGGTGCTGGATGCCGGCGACTACAGCATGGGCACGGCGTTCAGCGCCGCGACGCGCGAGACGGGTGGCGAACTGCACCTGATGGGCAAAATGGGGTACGACGCCACCACGTTCGGCAATCACGAATTCGATCTCGGTCCCGCGGGCCTCGGCAAATCCATCAGCGCTGCCGTGAAAGCAGGCGACATTCCGGCCGTGCTGTCCGCGAATGCGAGTTTCGCCGGGGACGACGCGAGCCTGGCCGACCTTCAGCGCTTGAGCCGCGAGGGCGTCATCCGGCGCTACGTCGTGATCGAGCGTGGCGGCCTGCGCTTCGGCATCTTCGGCAGCCTTGGCAAGGAAGCGTTGATCTATACCAGCGGCGGTGCCACGTCGTTCGCCGATGCCACTGCATCCGCACGCGAGGTGGTCAAGATCCTGCGCGAGACCGAGAAGGTGGACGTGGTCATCGCGTTGAGCCACGGCGGCCTCGAGAAAGGTCCGGATGGGACCTACCACGACGGCGAGGACGTGCGTCTGGCCAAGGACGTGCCTGGCATCGACGTCGTGATCAGCGGACACAGCCACACGGAACTGAACGAAGCGATCATCGTCAACGGACGGACGCCCGTCGTGCAGACCGGCAAGGAAAGCCGGAACCTCGGGGAATTGGTGCTCGCGCTGGACGGTGACAAGCTGATTGTCGAGTCCTACCGGCTTCACCCAATCGACGACACCATCCTTGGCGACCACGCGATCGCCACGGACATCGAAACGCTCAAGAAGTCCGTCAGTGCAGCAGCGTTTGCCTCGCGCGGCTACAGCATTGACCAACCGCTTGCGATTGCGCCGCGCGACCTGCCCAATACGTTCACGGACATCGAGGCCGGCACGCTGTTGGCCAATTTGGTGACCGACGCATTTCGCGTGGCGACGAAGGCGGACATCGGCTTCACCGCCAACGGCATGATGAGGGCGGGACTTCTGCGCGGGAAGACCGGCGTGCAGACCGTATACGATGTCTTCGCCGTCGCGCCGCTCGGCTCGGGCGTCGTCGATCCGACACCGGGCAGCACGCTGGTGACCGGCTACTTCACGGGCCGGGACCTGAAGACCATCCTGGAATTCCTGCTCATCGACAACGCCGCTCACCCAGGCGAGTACTTCCCGCGCGCCTCGGGCATGCGGTTTCGGTACGACAAGTCGCGTCCGACCTTCGACGTCGTGACGGCAATTGAGTTGGGCGATATCGACCGCGGCTATCGAGCCATCGACATCACTGGCACGGACGCGCATCTCTATAGCCTCACGTGCCCGCTGATGTTGGGCCCGATCCTGGTCGCAATACCGAAGTACACGAAAGGCAAGCTCACGCTCGTCCCGAAGAAGAAGGACGGTACGCCGCTTACGTCCCGGGTCGACGCGCTCGAGATGCCGCGCGAGAACTCAGGCTACCTGCTGCCGCCGCCGGGCACGATAGACGCGAGCAGCATCGATGTTGAGACGGGCCAGCACGCCGGCCGCGAGATCAAGGAATGGCAGGCAATCATGGATTTTCTGCGAAACCTACCAATCACGAAGACGGGTGAGCTGCCTGTGATACCGGTCGACGCACGTGCCGCGGAGATCCGAGCCATCAAGGTCGGTTGACCCCCATACCCCAGCGGTCGAGCGGCCGCTTTCGCAGTGTGGAAGGACCGCTCAGGGTCGATCTCGGTCCTACAGGGTCCGCTTTCCGGAA
>Ga0315276_10005639_pt1 | contig 11547 bp, 12 predicted proteins | sample YL17G05_0_MG_FD_204542 | JGI IMG/M metagenome (GOLD analysis project Ga0315276, IMG submission 204542) | Sediment microbial communities from Yellowstone Lake, YNP, Wyoming, USA - YL17G05_0 | ecosystem: Environmental > Aquatic > Freshwater > Lake > Sediment | place: USA: Wyoming | collected... | reverse complement strand
CCTCCAGCTTCCTCGCCGCGAGAGCTGCACCGCGGGCGGAGGCACCGACGTGAGTGATGCGCGGGTCGACCGTCGCGCGGCATTCGGGGTACTCGGAGTGCTCGGGGTGCTCGTCGCGGTCAACGTCCCCTCGCTCGGATCCGACCCCTGGCCCTTCCGCGCTCCCGCGGCCGTCGCCCACGGCCTGCTCGGCCCTCTCGTGCGGGCTGCCGACGGCAACTGGGACCTCGGCGTCGTCCGCACCCCGGCCGTGCTCGCAGGCGCGCTCGTCGCGGCCATCGCGATCGCCGGCTGGCGGGCGGAATCGTGGCGGCCCGGCGTTCTCGTGGCAGCCTGCATCGCCGTCATCGTGCTCGTCACCGTCCCCGCAACGATGCTCCAGGTCGGGTTGCGCGACGGCTCGGCTCCCTGGTTCCACACGAACGACTCGACGTATCAGATCGAGCTCGCCGGCAAGCTTGTGCGGCACGGCCACACGCCCTACGGCCACGACTACACCGGCTCCGGGCTGGAGCGGTTCTACAGCCTCGACGGCAGCGTGCCGTCCTCGAGGATCCCGCGCCCGCCGGTAGCGCTCGAGCACTTCGCCTACTTCCCGGGCACGGCCCTGACTGCGGCCGCCTGGAGCTTCGTTCCCTCTCCGTTCGACGACTACCGCGTCCTCGTCCTGCTCGCCACGATCGGCTGCTTCTTCGCGGTGCTCCTCTTCGACGCGCCGTTGCCGTGGCGCCTCGCCGTGGGCTCGGCCGTCGCCGCAAGCCCGCTCCTGGTGCGGGGCGCCTGGTTCGGGACCGCCGACGCCACGGGCATCCTGGCGCTACTCCTCGCCTCTGGCCTGCTGACGCGCTCGCGCTACGTGTGGGCCGCCGTAGCGCTCGCCGCTGCGATTCTCCTGAAGCAGTTCGCGCTCGTCGCGGTGCCGTTCTTCGTCGTCATGCTGCTGGCGCGCGGGCTTCCACGGGCAACGCTCGTTCGCTGCGCGGCGGTCTTCGCCGCCGTGCTCGCCGCCGGCTTCCTTCCCTTCCTGATCGCCGATGCGGGGGCGCTCTGGCGGGACACGATCGGCTACGGCACGGGCACGTACCGCATCCTCGGCTACGGGCTGTCGGCGCTGTTCCTCAACCTGGGTGTGATCGACGACCGCTACGGCGCCTACCCGTTCACGCTGCTCGCGCTCCTCGTCTGGCTACCCGTGACGGCCTGGCTCGTCTGGGCCGTGCGACGCTCCGGTCGCGACTGGGAGGCGGCCGCCGGCTTCGCGGTCTCGATCTTCACCCTCCTCTTCATCGCCCGCGTCTTCCAGACGTCCTACCTCGTCTGGCCGCTCGCGGGGATCGCGATGGCGTTCCTGCTCGCTCAGCGCGAGGCGCCCCCCGCAAGCCGGTAGGCGCCGCGGCGTCAGCGCTTGCGCACGGGCGCCATGCCGTAAACCCAGCCCTGACCGACGAGATAGAGCTGATTCGAGTCGGCCACGACCGGCGAGTATTGCCCATCCGGGAACGACCAGACACGCTTCCCCGTGCGCGCGTTCAATGCGAAGGTGCGCCTTGGCCCGCGTTTCGCGTTGCGCACCCCGTTGAGGCCGCAGGTGCCGCAGGTCGCGAAGTAGACGAAGCCGTTCATCACCGTCGGTGCGCCGTGGATCGATGACGGAGCCTCGAACGACCACACGGTGTCGCCGGTCGCCGCATCCAGCGCTACGAAGTGCCCGTCGTACGTCCCGACGAAGACCTTGCGATCCCACACCGCCGGCGCGGTGTAGACGTACGTGCCCACCCGGCGCTCCCAGAGGAGGTTTCCCGTCGTCGCACCGAAGGCGTAGACACCGCCGTCGGTGTTGCCCGCATACACGCGGCCGTACGCAACCGTCGGCGTCGCATAGAAGTACTCACGGTTGCGGAGGAAGCCGTCGGCCGATCGTGCCCTCCAGCGCACGGCGCCGGTCTTCGCGTTCAGCGCATACATGCTGCCGGCGTTGTTGCCGATGAAGACGGTCCTCGCCGCATAGGCCGCCGCGCCGTTGAACTCGCCGTCCGTCTCCGTGCGCCAGCGGATCTCGTGCGTCCGGGTGTCGAGCGCGTAGACCGCGTGATCCCAGGCGCCGTAGTAGAGAACGCCGTCGACGTAGAGCAAGGAGGACTCGCTGACCGCCGTCGTCATGCGCCACAACTCCTTCCCGTCGGATACCCGCAGGGCGACTACGGCGCCTCGCTGCGTACGCGGATAGCGCCGGCACGGCTTCGCCTGCATGAGCTGCACATAGACGACCTTGCCCACGACGGTCGGGGATGTTGCCGCACAGCGGTCGAACATCCTGTCCCACACGAGCTTGCCGTTCTGCTTGTTCACGGCGTAGAGCCGCCCTTCGTCGTTCACGCCGACCACGAGATCGTGCGTCACCACCGGGGGGAACTCGAGCAGGAACCCGGTTCCGAAGAACCAGCGCTGGCGGAAGGGGGGAGAGAGGCGGAACGGCGCCAGGTGGGTGCGCTGGTTGTCGTAGCCGTACGTCGGCCACGGAACCTCCTCGACAGCCTGAGGGAGTCGTGGTTTGTCGTGTGGCGGGTCGTGCGCGACGAACTCGACCGTGGACGAGCCGCGGATATCCTCGGCGACGCTGCGCTGGTGATACCACCAGCCCCCGACGACGGCGGCGGCCGCAAGCAGGGCCGCGGTCACGAGCGCGACGACGATCCAGCGCCGGCGCGTCATCTCGGCGTCACGACGACGACTCCACCGGCGCTGTGACCGTGCGCCGAGACGGCAAGCAGGTAGCGCCGCGGCGCCTTCGGGGCGCGGATCCGGAACACGGGGGCCGTCCCCGTGCCGCTTCGCGCGCCGAGGTGCCACGCCACGCGGCGCGCGTCCGTGGAGACCCGGACGCGAACCCAGCCTCCTGCTTTCGCGCTCAGACGGGAGGGAACGAGCGCGATGTAGCGGATTCGTACCGGCCCCGCGTTGACGGGCAGCGAGCGATTCCCGGCCGGATCGACGGCCACGATGGCGAGCCGATAGCGACCCGCGGGCAACGATCGGCCATCGACCTTCCCGTACCAGCGCAGCTCACCCGAAGGCTTGAGGCTCGAGCCGACGACGCGCCTGACACCGTTGACGTAGAGCAGGCCGCGGGCCTGCTCGTCGACCGTGTAGCGCAAGGAGATGCGGTCGGCCCGGCGGTCGCCGTCCGGCGAGAAGACGCGGGGGCGGACGGAGATGACCTTCACGGCCGGTCGCTTCGTGTCCACGCGCATGGGGTTCGGGAGCAGGAAGGTCTGCTCCTGCAGGTCGAGGCGCACCCGGGCACGGTAGAAGCCGTCCGGGACGACATTGCCGACGTCGTCGCGTCCGTTCCAGAGGAATGCAACGCGACCGCTCGCGGGCCGCCCGGTGACCAGCCGGCGCACGTCCCTCCCGGAGTTGTCGACGATCGAGACGCTGAGCACGTCCGGCTTCGCGAGACGAATCGCGATCCGCGCCTTGCTCGTGGCGCACTTGCACACCGGCGAGAAGAGCTTGGTCACACGCGTCTGGCGGATCGGGCTCGTTTCGAGCTTGAGCGACTCGGTGTGCAGAAATGCGACGCCGGCGGCCACGAGCAACGCCGCGACGAGGACGGCTGGCGCATATCTGGCCACGGCTCGTGGATTGTAGGGTGCGGCGGGTCGGCGCCCGCGGGCATACTTCACCGAATGAAGCGTCGGGCCGACCCCTATCGTGACACCCAGGTGATCGACGCCCGGGCTCCGCGGGTGAATCAGGCGGTCGTCGGCGTCGTTGCACTCCTCGCCGTCGTGACCGGCTGGTGGCCGCTGCTGGCGCTGCTGGCCCTGCAACTCGCCCTCGGGCTCACCCTTGGGCGACGCTGGTGTCTTGCCTGCGTCTTCTACTACGAGGTGCTCCAGCCCCGGTTCGGCGAGGGCCCGCTGGAGGACAGCCGGCCGCCGCGGTTCGCGAACATGGTCGGGCTCGGTTTCCTCGGTGCGGCCTCCCTCGCGTCTCTCGCGGGGTACACCACCGTCGGCGCCGTGCTGGGCGGCATCGTTGCTGCACTCGCGCTGCTCGCAGCGGTAACCGGCTTCTGCGCCGGCTGCACCGCCTTCAAGGTGGGGTACGTCCTCACCGGCCGAGCGTTCATCTCGTGCCCAATGCCACCGCTGCCCAGCGAGGTGTAGATCTCGTAGCCCGCACGCCTGCGGGATTCACGCAACCACCTCACCTCTTTCCACCGATGCACGACCGGCCGCGCGGCCATACGTTCGGGGAAATCGAGGAGGTGAGGACGGTGATGAGCCGTACATTGACGGCTGTCGCAGCCGGGTTCCTCGCCCTGGCGGGGGCGGGAGTGCTCGCCGCCGGAGCGGGAGCCGAGATCAACGGCCCGTGCACGGCGTCGATCGCCGGCACGAACGTGAAGGGCCTCGGAGCGACGAGCGCGGGCGATGCGATTCCGGTCAAGAGCGATGCCCGGATCCCCGTGACGATGGCCTCGTCGAAGGACATCGACCAGCTGCAGGTCACGATCGCCCTGGCCGGCCTGAGCTACGACGCCAAGAACGGCCCCGCGAACGGGACGTCGTGGGTGCGCACCGTGAACGTGAACGACTACGCGAAGTGGGGGGTCGGCCTGTATCAGGTGACCGGGTCGAGCACCGGGCCGGGACTCTCGTGCTCCGGGATCGCGCTCGTCCGGGTCGAGGGCAATCCTCTCACGAAGCCCGCAGGTTGGGCCGGCATCGGCCTCTCGGCGCTCGGTGCCCTCGGGCTCGTGGGGGTCGCTCTCTCCGCGCTGCACGGCGGCGGACTGCTCTCGAGGTCGGTGCTCGGGCTCCTGGCGGGGCTCGCGACAGCGCTCGGCGTGACGGTCCTGCTGCAGCAGTACTCGGTGCTGTACCCGACGGAGTCGATTGCGGGGCTCGCGCTCGCGCTCGGTGCGATCGTCGGTGTGGGACTACCGCTCGTGATGCACGCGATCGGCGCTCACGGCGCCCATGCGGGAGCGGCACCACCGGTCGCGCACGCGTAGCGAACGACCAGGGGAAACGATGTGGGGCCCCGCAAGGGGCCCCACACACATCTCTCCCATCAGTCCTCGGCGAGGCCCCAGTCGAGCACCACGCGCCAGCCGTCGGGATCGGGGATCGTGATGCTGCGGCCGTCCCAGTAGGGGTTCTCGGGCTCGACGTCGGAGTAGCCCATATCGGCGAGCCGGCCCGAGACGATCTCGGCAGCCTGCTCGGACTCGAGGTAGAGAACGAGGAGATTGTCGACGCTCGGTGCCGGGCAGGGGCTGCCGTCCGCGTGCGAGGTGAACTCGAGGTGGTAGTCGCTGCCGGGCAGGCCGAGCATCACCCCGTCATAGCCCGAGTGCGCCTCGAAGTGCCCGAGCTCCTGGAGGCCGAGACCGTCACGGTAGAAGCTGACGACCTCGTCCAGTCGGTCGGTCGGCCGGGCGACGCGGACTCTCAGCACCGGAAGCTCCGGCGGCCAGCTCACACCGGCTCCGGCCCCGTGACCGGGTCAGCGACCGGTGCTACGCCCGCATCCCTGCGCGCGTAGCGCATGCCTGCGACGCCAAGCCCGACGACGAGAGCGGTACCGACGACGGTGAGAATGATCAGGTTCGCACCGGGCGGGTCGAGCAGCTTGACGCCCGAGAGCGAGAGTACGAGCGCGAGCGCGACTCTGAGCGCCCGCTCGGGGAGCTTCACCGTGAGCTGGCTGCCGAGCAGTACACCCGGGATCGAGCCGATCAGCAGCCACCCTGTCGCGTGGAGGTCGACGCTGCCGGTGACGAAGTGCCCGAACCCGGCCACCCAGAGGAGCAGCGCCGCCTGGAAGAGGTCGGTGCCCACGATCTTCGCCGCCGTGAGCGGGAAGGCGACCATCATCACGAGGCCGAAGAACGTGCCCGAGCCGACGGACGTGAGCCCGACGATGAACCCGCCGAAGATCCCGATCAGAAGGGCGATCACCTTGTCGTGCCGCTGCAGGAGGAACGGCGCGTCGTTGCCGTGCGGGCGCAGGAACGCCTTGACGAAGAAGCCGATGCCGCCGATCACGAGCGTGATCCCGAGCACCTGCTGAGCCGCGCTCTCGTACCCGTCGCCGTAGCGGTCGGACAGGTAGGTCGACAGCGCCACCCCGAGCAGCGACGCCGGAGCCGAGCCGATCAGCATCCACATCGCGAGGCGCGCGTGGACATGCCCGAGCTGCCGGTGCCGGGCGGCGCCGAACGACTTGAAGATCGCACCGTGCAGGATGTCGGTGCCGATCGCCACGGTCGGCTTGAAGCCGAAGACGAGGATCAGCATCGGCGTCATCAGCGAGCCGCCGCCCATGCCGGTCATCCCGACGAGAAGACCGATCAGGAGACCGGCGAGTGACAGCTTCCAGTCCACGTCGTCCTAGACCGCCGGCTCCGGTGTTGCGAGCAGGATCTCCTTCAGCGTGTCGCCGCGGAGCCCGAGCCGCAGCGTCTCGAGCGGGATCACCTCGTCGGGCGGGATGTTGCCGAGGTTCACGTTCGGGCCGAAGTGCTTCACGAACCAGGCCTGCGACGCCTTCGTCGGGGCCTCGAAAATGAGATCGTCGAGCGCCACCCCGTGCGCGATCTCGTCGATCAGCCCGGTGCGCATGTCACCGTCCTTGCGGAAGATGCCCGCGGTGCCGCCTTCGCGCGCTTCGGTGATCACCTTCCAGGATCCTGCTTCGAGCTCCTCCTTGATCCAGTCGACCCACTGGTAGGGGGCGTAGACGACGTCGGAGTCCTTCGAGCCGACCTCGGAGAGCACCGTGAAGTCGCGGGCGAAGTCGCGGATCAGCTCGAGCTTCTCGTCTCGCGGGATGTCGATCGTGCCGTCCGAGATCTCGACGTGGGCAAACCGGTGCTCGGTCAGCCACGTCTTGAACTCGTCGAGCTTGCCCTTTGCGTAGACCGCCTCGAACAGCGTGCCGCCGCAGACGACCGGCGTCTGGAAGCTCCGGTAGAGCGCGATCTTCTTCTCGAGGTTGTTCGTGACGTAGCTCGTGCCCCAACCGAGCTTGACGATGTCGACGAAGTCACCTGCAGTGTCGAACATCCCCTCGATGTCGCGGATGTTGAGGCCCTTGTCCATCACATGGGTGAGCCCGTTCTGCCGGGGCTTGCCCGGGCGGGCGGGAACGCCCAACCAACCGTCGTTAAAGCCTGGCATAGAGCTCCTTCAGCTTGTCGTGGGCACGCGCCTGAACGTCGTGGTAGAGCGAGTTGCCGTGGGCGTCGATGCCGACGATCAGCGGCCCGAAGTCCTTGACGCGGAACTTCCAGAGGCACTCAGGCATCAGCTCTTCCCAGAGCACCTCCTCGATCTCCTCGATCTGAGTCGTCTCGAGCGCCGCGGCGCCGCCCACGATCGCGAAGTAGACCATTCCGAGGCGCTGCATCGGCTCGATCGCGACATCGGGGAAGCCCCCCTTGCCGCAGATCGCCCGGACGCCGTACTGCTCGCCGAGCCCCTCCGTGAAGCGCACCATGCGCGCGCTCGTGGTGGTGCCGATGCAGATCTTCTCGTACGTGCCTCTGCCCTCGGAATCGGTGGACACCTTGCGCACGTTCGGCGCCGTGTGGAGCAGGAACGCCCCGCCGAGATCCATCGGCGGCTCCACCCCCTGGTCGAAGATGCGGATCTGCGTGCGGTCGCGGATGCCGATGATGTGGCCCTGCACCGTGACCTCGTCGCCGGCGCGGAGCTTGAGGATGTCGGCCGGATCGGTGATCGGGAACCTGACTTCGTGGTGTGCCATGGCTAAAACTCCCTGTCGAAGTCGATGGATCCGTCCGCTGCGATGTGCGCCGAGGCGCGCCGGGCGGCCCAGCACTGGTAGTTGACGGCGACGGGGTTCAGCGTCATGTGCGTGTCGGCGTGCTCGATGTGGCACTGCAGCACCGTGACGTCACCGCCGAGACCCATCGGGCCGATGCCGGTCTCGTTGAGCAGGCCGTAGAGCTCGTCCTCGAGCTGCGCCACGAGCGGATCGGGGTTGCGGGTGCCGACCGGCCGGGCGATCGCCTCCTTCGCGAGGTACATCGCGTAGTCGGCGGAGCCGCCGATGCCGACGCCGACGATGCCGGGCGGGCACGGCTTGCCGCCAGCGTCGACGATCGACTCGAGCACGAACTTCTTGATCCCGACGACGCCGTCCGCAGGAATGCACATCTTGAGGAAGCTCATGTTCTCGGAGCCCGAGCCCTTCGGCACGCACTTGACGTCGAGGCCGTCCCAGTCGGGGATGAAGTCCCAGTGCACGATCGGCAGCCGGTAGCCGATGTTCGGGCCGGTGTTCTCGCGCGTCAGCACGTGCACCGCGTTCGAGCGCAGCGGATGCTCGACCGTCGCGCGCGCGGTTCCCGCCTTGAGCGCGGCGTAGATACGGGTCGGGTGGACCGGAAAGTGCTCGCCGACGCGGCAGGTGTAGACGGCGATTCCGGTGTCCTGGCAGACGAGGTTCTTCTGCTCGTCAGCGATCGAGACGTTCCGGTGGATCGTCTCGAGGATCCGGATGCCGGTCTTCGATGTCTCGCGGTCGCGTGCCGCCGCAAGTGCGTCGCGGAGGTCCTGCGGGATGTCCTTCAGCGCCCAGACATACAGGTGCGCTGCGGCATCCTCGACAGCCCCCTCGAGATCGGTGGTGGTGATCGTGCTCATACGCTCGCTTTCTCCGAGGCTGCCCGTCCCGCGCGCCGTCCGAAGACGACGCACTCGAGCAGCGAGTTGCCCATCATGCGATTGCGCCCGTGGGTGCCGCCTGCGATCTCTCCGCAGGCAAACAGGCCCCCGAGCGTGGTCTCGGCGTGCTCGTCGATCACGAGGCCGCCGTTCTGGTAGTGGAGGACGGGGAAGGTGAGGAGTGGCTCGGTCAGCGGGTCGATACCCGCGCCGCGATAGCGCCGCAGCATGTACGGCAGCGACACGTCGGCGTCGGCCTCCGGGATCCGGGTCGTGTCGAGGTAGACCGCAGGGCGGCCGTCCTCGGTCTGAACGCCGCGACCAGCCGCGACCTCGTCGAAGATCGCCTGCGAGACGACGTCGCGGGGACCGAGCGAGTCCGTGAACTCCTCGCCGTCTGCGTTGAGAAGCACGGCGCCGTAGGCACGCGTCGTCTCGGGAATCGAGTAGCCCTGCATCGTCACGGGCCAGGCGCCGCCGTTCGGGTGGTACTGCAGTGCGTCGAGGTCCCGCGCCTCCGCACCGAGGTCGAGGGCGATCGTGGTCACCTCGCCGGTGGCATTCGGGTGGTTCGTGGAGAGCTCGTGGCGGCGCTCGGCCTCTGCGTAGCAGCGGCCGCCGGCCGCGAGCACAACGGTGCCGGCATCGATCACGACCGGCCCACTGTCTTTCGCAACGAACGAGGCACGCCATCCCGCCGCGGTCGGCTCGAGTGCGTCGAGGGCGTGGTTCGGGAAGCTCGACGCGCCGCCGGCCTCGTGGGCGTCGCGCAACGCCTTGGTGATCGCGTGCCCGGTACGGTCGCCGACCTGGAGGAGCCGCTGACGCGAGGCGCCGCCGCAGCGGGCGAGGCGGTAGCCGCCGTTCTCCCGCGTGAACGCACATCCGAGCTCCTCGAGCCAGTGGATCGCCGACTCTGCGTCCCCTGTCAGCACGTCGACGAGCCGCGGGTCGGCCGTCTCGTGCGACGAGCGCATCACGTCCTCGGCATGGAGCTCCGGCGAGTCATCCGCCCCGAAGGCGGCCTGGATCCCGCCCTGCGCCTTGGAGGAGTTGTTCGCCTGGATCGAGCCCTTGGTCGCGAGAGCGACACGGGCGCCCGACCGCTCGGCGGCGACCGCCGAGGCGAGGCCGGCTGCACCGCTGCCGATCACGAGCACGTCGAATCGGGCCGGGGACTTCATGGGTGTCAGCGTACCAAGTTTCGTTATTCGTTGCATTACAGAGTCTTATTTTGATCCGGCGCTCGTCTCCCTGCCCCTCCTGCGATAGAATCGCCGGATGCCGCTCCTCTCCGACATCATGCGCCGCGATTTCATCGAGGTGGCGCCCGAGGACACGCTCGGCGAGGTCGCAGAGCGGATGATGGCCAAGAACGTCGGCGCCGTCGTCGTCAAGGACTTCGGAACCCTGATCGGGATCCTGACCGAGCGCGACCTGCTCAAGGCGATGGCCGCCCGGGTTCACTCGAGCGAGGCCCGTGTCCGGCAATGGATGACGCCCGACCCCGTCACGGTGGCCGCCGACACCGACGTGGAGGAAGCCTCGCGGGTGATGCTCGAGCGCGGGTTCCGGCACCTGCCGGTGCTCGACGACGACGGTCAGGTGGCCGGCGTCGTCAGCCTGAGGCGGGTCGTCGGTGCCGTTCAGGCCGCTGACGCCAGGCTTTAGCCTGGCGTCGCGCGTCCGAGAAGAGCGTCCTCGGCACTTCGCTTGACGCCAGGCTAAAGCCTGGCGTCGGGGCCTACAGCCCCGCGCGGACGAACGCGACGAACTCCTCCGCGGCTCGCGTCTGCGCGCGCCCGGACGCCCGCACGAGCGAGATCTCGCGCTTCGCGTTCATACCCTCGAGGCGAGCCTCGGCCACGGTTCCTACGGCGAGGTCGGACTCGACGGCTGTCCGCGAGATGAACGTGACGCCGTACCCGGCCTGCACAGCGCTGCGGACCGATTCCTGGAGACCGAGCTCGAGCGAGATGGCAAGGTCGCGAAGTCTGACGCCGAGCGCACGCAGCTCGTCCTCGACGACCTGCCTTACTCCGGCGCCCTCTTGCATCAGGATCAGCGTCTCGCCGCGCAGGTCGTCGATCGACACGGTGCGTCCGGCGAAGGCATGGCCGGGAGGGCAGATCAGGATCACTTCGTCCTCGAGGATCGGCTCGAAGCGAACGGCCCGGTGGCGGCGGGCCGCGCCGACGATGCCGAGCTCGAGCCCACGGTCGGCAACGAGGTCGACAACGGTCTGTGTGTCGTGCACCTCCAGCGACACGTGCAGATCGGGATGCCGCTCGTGGAACTCGCAGAGCAGCACGGGCACGACGACGGCGGCCGGCCCTGTCGAGGCCCCGATCGAGAGCTCGCCCGTCAACGCCCCGGCCCCGTCGGAGGCGACCTCGTCGAGGATCTGCTCCTCGAGCTGGAGCAGGCGCTGGGCGCCGCGGAAGAGCCGCAGCCCGGCCTCGGTCGGCTCCACGCGTCTCCCCGAGCGGTCGAGCAGCTGCGTCCCGAGCCGCTTCTCGAGCGCCCGCACCTGCAGCGAGACCGCGGGTTGGGTGACGCCGAGCCGCTCCGCCGCCTGCGAGAAGCTGCGCCGTTCGACGACCGCGCAGAACGCGGCCAGCTGACGGGTATCCATAAGTGAATCTTATCCCAGGGTCGGTATTCTGGGCGGCAGGCGCGTGCCCGACGTCCGGTCTCCACTCCGGCCCGACCACCGTGCGGCACGATACGGTCGGCGCATGAAGGTCTGGATCGACATGACGAACTCGCCCCATGTGCCGTTCTTCCGGCCACTGATCGGCCTGCTCGAGGAACGAGGTCACGAGGTGAGGGTCTCCGCGCG
>Ga0315276_10005638_pt1 | contig 11547 bp, 9 predicted proteins | sample YL17G05_0_MG_FD_204542 | JGI IMG/M metagenome (GOLD analysis project Ga0315276, IMG submission 204542) | Sediment microbial communities from Yellowstone Lake, YNP, Wyoming, USA - YL17G05_0 | ecosystem: Environmental > Aquatic > Freshwater > Lake > Sediment | place: USA: Wyoming | collected... | reverse complement strand
GTAAAAAGTCCGTAAATTCGTTTTCCTGTCATTCCCGTGGAAACGGGAATCCAGTCTTTTCAATAGGTTTCGTGGGGCCTGGATTCCCGCCTACGCGGGAATGACGACTTTTTACGAGAACATCAAACTTGATGATCTCGTAAAAAGTAAAATTTCCCCTCCCCTGGCGGGAGGGGAGGATGGGGAGGGGGATAAATAACTTCTTGAAATTTCTTGATTCTTCACCCTCACCCTCACCCTAACCCTCTCCCGTCAAGGGAGAGGGGGTATTTTTGACTTTTTACGATTTCATCAAACTTCTATGAAAAAAGATGTTGGGGAGGGGAAATGCCCAAGAAAAGTGTAAAGCCGACAAGTGCGCTTCTATTAACCCCCGTAGTTCTGGTCACCTGCCAGGATGAGGGGGCCAGGCCGAATATCATCACTTTGGCCTGGGTCGGAGTGGCCAATTCCGACCCGCCGATGATCTCGATCGCCATCCGTCCGGAACGGCACTCGCACAGTATCATCAAAAGGACAGGAGAATTCGTTGCGAACCTGCCCACTATTGCCATCCTGAAAGAGATGGATTTTTGCGGTGTCGCCTCCGGAAGCAAAGTCGATAAATTTTCAACGACCAAGCTCACTCCCACACCTGCTGAGAAATTGAAGGCTCCCCTGATCCAAGAGTGCCCGGTTAACCTCGAATGCCGGGTGAAGCAGGTTATCCCCTTGGGGAGCCACGATCTTTTCCTGGGAGACGTAGTGGCTGCCCATATGGACACGGAAATCCGGGATGAGAAAGGGCGAATGGACATCCAGAAAGCGAAGTTTTTCGCTTTCAGCCCGGGAGCAATGGAATACTGGAGCCTGGGGGAGAGAATTGGCAGGTACGGTTTTACCAAGGGTAAGCTGGATTAACTTGATTGTATAGGAAATTGCTTTTTGGACACGGATGAATTCGGATTATCAGGATAGGCGAAAGAAAATGATTATCTGCGTTCATCTGCGAAAATCTGCGTCCTATTAAATTTAAAGATAGGAGCTTTCTTTTTGGGACGCAGATGAACGCAGATTGTCAGGATCTTAAACAGAGGAATTCTTTTCTTTGTGTATCGGCGAAAATCTGCATCCTAATGAATTTGAACCTTTTTTCCATGGAAGGCATCTCATATTTTGGATCTTTCGGATCAAGTTCTGGTTGAAAAAGCGAAAACGGGTGATTATCAGGCCTTCGAAGCGTTGGTAAATCGTTACGAAGGGAAGGTTTACCGTCTGGCCGTGCGCATGCTCCGGAATCAAGAGGACGCCGAGGATGCGCTCCAAGAGGCGTTTTTGCAGGTCTATCGCGGGTTGAAGGGGTTCGAAGGCCGTTCAGCCTTTTCCACCTGGCTTTTCCGGCTGGCGACAAACGTTTGTCTGATGAAGATCCGGCACCGGGGAACCGAACCGGCGCCATTATTGCCCCTGGAAGATTATCTCCCACGGCATGAAGAAGGAGAACATCCCCATATTCAAGACTGGCCCGACAAACCTGAAGAGGTGCTGCTGAACAAGGAGTCCAGACAGAAAATGCTCGAAGCTTTGGAAAGGTTGCCGGCAGAATACCGGGCGGTATTCATCCTCCGAGACGTAGAGGGTTTTTCCAATGCCGAGGCGGGAGAGGCCCTGGGAATTTCGGTGGCGGCGGTGAAATCCAGGCTGCACCGCGCTCGCCTGACCCTCCGGGGGATGCTTTCCAGTTATTTTGAAAAAATGGGAAGCTGAAGGGAAAGAAGCAGCAGCTCCCGAGGTGGTGAGGAGCCGTAAAGGGTTTCGAAGTCACTATCGATAGGACAGGAAGGGAAGTCATGAAGTGCAAAGAAATCCTAGATAAGCTCTCTGAATACATCGACGGCGAGCTTGATCCTGAGCTCTGCCAGGATTTGGAACGGCATATGGAAGATTGCCATCCCTGCCTTGTCTTTGTGAATACGCTGAAGAAGACCATCACCTTTTACAAATACGCCAGTAGCGAACCGTTGCCCAAAGAAGTACACCTGCGCTTGCATGACTATTTAAAGAAAAAGTTTCAGGACGGCTGAGGCTACTTTCCTTCACCATCATTTCAGGGAAGCCATTTCCCTTCTCCATTTTTCAAGTTCGGTTTCTCCAGTAAACACTCCCCGAGCATGGCCAGGCCTAGGAAACCACCTGGTTTAGACCTTTTTTCAGTACTCCCTCTGCTTCGGCGACGGTTCGGTCAATCAACTCTTTGACGGAAGGCAGGTCCCGGGTCGCTCCGGCTACCTGCCCGCAAAAAAGGACGCCCTCTTCCTCATTCCCCTCATAGATGGCTTTCTGCTGCCGGATGGCCCCGCTGGCCATGTAGGCCAGCTGTAATAGGTTACGCCCTTCTTCGGCGCCCACCATCTTGAAGGCGTTCACAAAAAACTGCCCCCAAGATTGTTTCAGGGTCTTTTTAACCTTCAGGGCATTCGGCAGGGCCCGCAAAAGACCCAGCGAGTCCCCCTTCATCAACTGCTCGGCCATTTTGCTCTTCAGGACTCTTCCAGGCATCCCATCAAAAACGCTGCCGTAAAGAGTGTCCTGCTCCGTAGCCTTGAGGCAGAGCTTTTTGAAACGCTCGTGGACGTTGCTCTCTTTCGTCAAGATGAACCGCGTACCCATGGATATCCCTTCGGCCCCCAGAGCTAAGGCGGCCGCAAGCCCCCGGCCGTCGTAAAAGCCACCGGCCGCTATGACCGGGACTTTCACCAGGCTGGCCACGAGGGGAATCAAAACCAGAGAAGTCGCATCGGCCCCATGGGCCGCTGCCTCATGTCCGGTGACGATGACGGCATCACATCCCAATTCGGCTGCCCTTACGGCGTGCTTGGCGATGGCCACGGTGCCGACGACTTTACCGCCATAGGCGTGAACCGGATCGACAAACCAAGGCCGTCCAAGGGCGTAGTTTATAAAGGGAACTTTTTCTTCGATGGCGACTTGAATATTTTCCTTCGCGGTGCCGAAGGCGAGGGCCTGGTTAATCATGAAGGGCTTATCCGTCAATTCCCTGACTTCCCGGATGTTTCGCCGTACATCTTCCGGGCCAAATTGAGCGATGGCCAGAGTACCCAATGCCCCGGCATTGCAAACCGCTGCGACCAGATTTGGTTCGGTGATCCAGTTCATTCCAGCCATCATAATCGGGTGCTGGATTCCAAAAATCTCGGTCATTCTTGTTTTCAACATAATAACCCCCTCGGAATCAAGAAGTTTTTCCTTTGATGCCTAACTGCTTTTTTAGGAATCGCGTTTTCCTTTTTTGGCTCTCTCCATCCCCGGGGCTGAAGAATTTAGACGACCGCATCATAACACCGGGAAATAAAAATTTCTACGGCCCCGAAGGATTGGCCCAGGTCTCTTCTCAATTGCTGGCGGCCTTGGACTCGATGATGATTCGGATGAAGATAAGGCCCATTGAGAATTATTAGTCGGTCCATAATTATATAGACACCGAAGACTAAATCCCTCCTTCCCTCCCTTTACAAAAGGGAGGAATTTCCCCTCTTTGGAAAAGAGGGGTCAGGGGAGATTTTGGAAGAATATGTCTGGTCAATTATGGACTTCTTAGTAAGTCTTTGAAATTCTTAAATAATAACAATGGCAAATAAAAAAAATCCCTTGACATGTAAAGAAATTTGTAATATTTTCGATTAGTAAGATCAGATATGGGAGCATACTCCGGATGGGGATGGCTGTCCATATTAACCTTTTTCGCAGGTTCTCAATATTTCCCTGAATCTTTGTAACATTTGGATTTTATAATGGGGAAAAGACAGAAATTGTACATAATTCTCATGGTCATGACGATATCCTTCTTCCAGTTGGGTGCTGTTCATTCCTATTACGAGAGCCTGGTAGAAGCTGATTTCCTTGGTCATGGACTAAAATTTGAGGCTGCTGACCTAGAAAATCTTTTTATTGATAAACAGAAGAGTTTGGAAATCGGCCCCACAGCTTCCTCTATTCTATGCTCAGAGGGCGTTAATCCATCCGAACAACTTTTCTCCTTCTATTTTCAAGTGCCTTCTACAAATCAAACCCCATTCACCCTTCGTTGTTGATCAATCCCTAGAATCCTGTTCGTTTGTTCGAACTCTAATAACGGGTCTTTCAGAGAGCATCAATCGTTTGGCCCATAGAATCCATAGCCGATCTGGGATTGAGATGAATTTCATAATAAGGCATTGCAGAAAACCCGGCCCTACGCGGTCGATAACCATTTTTTGGAGGAGAAGGGAGGATTAGAGCTTATGGGGATCATCAAAAATTTATCCAAAGTTCTCTTCCAGTGCTTTTTCTTTGTGCTGATCGTTAGCCTCTTCTCAACGGTCGTTCCCGCCAGAGGAGAAGAGATTTCCCTCGAGGAAGCTTTGCAGCTTTTTTACAAAAACAACTACGACATCCTGATCAACCGTTATGAAATCGACAAAGCCTATGGCGATTATGTAGGCGCCAGACTTCTGCCGAACCCAAATGTCTCATACAGCGCGACTGGGCTCGGTGTTTCTCAGGGATATCCTCAGGGTAGCGATGACACCATCCATTATCTCCAATTGGATCAACTGATCCTTCTCGGGGGAAAAAGGGAACTGAGAACAAATTCTGCCCTGGCTACCCGCGAAGCAGCCATATTAACCCACAAAGATGTGATTCGGACCCTGATCATCGGATTTTATGCGGTCTATTACAACGTGCAACTCGACCGCTTGAATATCGAGTTTGGCCGGTATGACCTGAGCCGGTTTGATAAGATTCAAGAAATTGCCCAGCGCAGGTTTGACGCCGGGTTCCTGTCCCTGATCGATTATACGAAGATCAAGCTGGCCCGGATCGATCTTGAAAATAATCTCACAAATTTTGATAAGCAGTTCCGGGCAGACCTGGAATCCTTCAATTTCCTGCTGGGCAGCGGAAACCCGTTGGAACCCCGCAAACTTACTATTCTGGAAGGTTTTGCCGAGTATAGCGAAAATATGCTAACCGAAGTTGCCTTACAAAACCGGTATGACCTACTCTCCCTCCAGAAACAAGTTGAGGCGGCAAAATACAGCATGTCCCTGGCCCGGGCGATGAGCATTCCCGATGTCACGGTGGGCGGACAATATGCCCTCTATGGCACCGATAACCGGTCCAGGCTGGGTGCAGTTGTAGGCCTGCCGCTCCCCGTTTTCAACAGAAATCAGGGTGAGATTTTGAGAAGGAATGCAGAATATAAGCAGCTAGAGGAACAGATCAAAAGAGTGCAGAGATTAATTGTATCCGACATACGGCAGGCTTTGAACACCTACCGTGCCTCCTTGAAAATCTTCGATGCCTATCGACTCCGGAAGAGAGAGATGGATGATCTGTTGAATCGCAGCGAGACCGCCTTCGCCCTGGGGGGCATTACGGTTCTGGATATGCTGGACACGCGGAAAACGTACAGAGATTTTATAACCAAGCATAATCAGGCTCTGACCCAAGCGCTACTGAATCAAGAGCTGATCAAGGTTTATACGGGAGAACTCCGATGAGGACCATTCTGCCTCTGATTGCCGCCGCTCTCCTCTTTACGGGATGCACGTCAACCCAGGAAGCCAAAGAAAAACCGCCGGAAAAGAAGATCCAGACCTATAAGGTGAGCAGCCAGGAAGTCTCCAGCTCCATCCAGGCCACAGGTACCATTCAACCCGATATCGAAGGGAGCGCCAAAATCATATCGAACTTGGCCGGAACCGTTGAGGGTGTTTTTGTAAAAGTAGGGGACAAGGTAAACAAAGGAGATTCCCTGTGTGCCATCCGGAGCCCGGACGTTAGTGATACCTATTCCAATTACCTTTCTAACCTTTCTCAAGTGAGGCAGGCGGAGAGAATTTACAACCTCAACAAACAACTTTTCGAGGTGGGGGCCGTTACCAAGAATGACCTGCTCGCGAGTGAAACCAATTATGAACAAGCCAAAGCATTATCGGCGGCCTTGAAGAAGAAGCTGGAGATTTACGGGGTAAACCCGGAATCGGGCTTTTCTGACAGACTTATCGTAAAGTCGCCCATGGATGGGTCTGTGGTCGAGATTCAAACGCATGTCGGGGACCGCGCAGATACCACAAATGTTTTAATGGTCGTGGCCGACCCGAGTAAGGTTGTGGTGGTGGCCAATATTTACGATACCGATATACTGCATATTCAGCAAGGAAAAGAGGTTACCTTTTACACGGATGTTTTCCGCGGCATCCCTTTCAAAGGGCTGATCAAATACATCAGCGATACATCCGATCCAGACACCAAAACCGTCAAAACCTACATCCGCATCCTGGGTGACCACAGCCTGTTTCGTCAAAATATGTTTTTACGGATCACCATCAGCAACACAAAAAAGAGATTGCCCGTTGTGCCCAAGACAGCCCTTTTGTACAGGGACGGGAAGTTTAGCGTTTACCTGAGGGTGGAAAGTAGGAGTGAGCTTATGGAGGTTAAACCGGTCTTGGAGGTAGCGGAGAAGTTTATGGCGGTGGAAGGTCTCAAAGAGGGCGACGAGGTCGTCTTGTCGGCCATAGAGATGGAGAAAACGTGAGAAGATGGGTAATTTTCATAACTGACAACCATCTGGTTTTCTTACTGCTGTCGATAACCGTTTTTCTGATCTCTCTTTTTATAATGAGGGATCTAAATGTCGAGGCTTTTCCAGACCCCTCGGCGCCCACGATTGAGATCGTGGCCATCTATGAAGGAAAATCCGCAGAAGAGGTAGAAAAGCGGATTACCATACCCACAGAGATTGGTCTCGCGGGTATGAGAAATTTGGAGAGGCTGAACTCGATCTCCCTTTATGGCCTAGCCGATATCAAGTGCAAATTCTCCTACGAAATTCCCTACCGGGAGGCCAGGCAAGAGGTGGTCAACCGCCTCGCCAACATCAGCCTACCGGACGGCGTGCGACCCAACATCATCCCCAGCGATATGGGGGAAGTCATGCAGTATGTAATCTACGGATCCAATAACTTGATGGAGCTGAGGACGCTCCAGGACTGGACTGTAGGCCGGTATATAAAGACGGCCCAGGGCGTCGAGGATGTGGCCAGTTACGGAGGATTCATAAAGGCGTATGTGGTGAAGGTTATTCCAGAAGACCTCATAAAATATGGGATTACCCTCTCGCAGGTGATTGAGGCCCTTTCCAAATCGAACATCAACGTGGGGGGGCGGGTCATCGAATTGGGCGATCAATACTACATGGTTCGGGGGATCGGACTCATCCGGAGCCTTGAGGACATAGAGAACAATGTGGTTGCTTACAAGGGAGGCAAGAGTATTCTCATTAAGAACATCGCCGAGGTAACTCTCGGGAACGTCCCGCGAACGGGCATCGTCATGCACAACCGAAATGATGATATGGTGATGGGGAATGTAATCCTCCGGCGCGGCGAGAAGTCCATTCCTTCCATTCGATCCATCAACCAAAAGATTGAAGAGCTGAACACTCGAATCCTCCCGAAAGGCTTCAAAATCGTTCCCTATTATGAGCGGTGGGACTTGGTTGTCTCCGTGATTAAAAAAGTATTGGAGTCCGCCACCATGGGCGTACTCCTGGTATTTATTGCCCTCTTCCTTTTCCTCGGGAACCTGCGGGCGGCCATTATTACCGCCCTGGTCATCCCCATCTCTCTGGCGGTTACCCTGGCCGTCATGGCCCTCCGGGGCGAATCGGCGAACCTGCTTTCCATCGGGGCGATCGATTTCGGCATCATTGCGGATATCGCCCTGGTCCTTACGGAAAATTACGTGCGGGTCTCCAGACAATATGGGACGACTCCAAGAGCCCTGATGAAAGCTACGGGAGAGAGATCTCTGGTGAAGGCCACGGGTGAGGTGGGAACGCCGATCATCCTTCTGGTGCTTATCATCATTTTAGCCTTCATTCCCATTTTTACCATGAAGGGGGCGGAGAAACAAATTTTCTCGCCGATGGCCATCACCTATTCCTACGCCCTTTTCTTCACCCTGATCCTAACCTTCACCTTTCTGGCCGCAGCCATCCACACTTTCCTGGAAGGGCATGAGGGAAAGGAGTTCAGGTTTTTTGAGGTCATGCAGAGGTTCTATCTTCGTTTCGTTTCCTTTCTCCTGAAAAGACCAAGGATTGTGCTGATCGCCACCGGTCTCATCATCCTGGCCGGATTCGGGGTGGGGTTCAAGTTCATCGGTACCCAGTTTCTTCCCGTGTTGGACGAGGGGAACATCTACATAAGAATAACTTTCCCCTACTCCATTTCACTGAGCAAAACCCATGAAAATGCCAAAACCGTCCGGGACCTTCTCCTGGGGTTTCCCGAGGTGAAGTCGGTGGGGATTCGTGTTGGTCGGCCGGAGGATGGGACGGAGGCGACCGGTCCCTTTAATAGCGAGTATTATGTAGGCTTGCATCCTTACAATCAGTGGAAGCGAGCGATCGACAAGGGCCATCTACAGGAAGAGATAAGAGAAAAGCTGATCAGACTTTTTCCCAATGTGAATATCAGCCTGTCCCAACACATGCAGGATAATCTTGCCGAGGAGACCTCCGGGATAAAGGCCGAAAATGCCGTAAAGATCTTCGGCGATGACCTTCTTCAGATCGATCGCCTGGCCAAAGAGCTGAAGGAAAAAATTGAAAAGGTGGCCGATGTCAAGGATGTGGGTATATTTAAGGAGCTCGGCCAGCCCAACCTGCTCATCGAGGTGGATCGACAAAACGCCGCCGCAGTGGGGCTCAGCGTTGCAGAAATTTTGGATATGGTTTCGGCAGCCTTAGGGGGCAAAGTCGCGAGCCAGGTTATTGAAGGAGATAAAAACTTCGCCCTGCTAGTGACTTTTCCTTACGATTACAGGAGAGATCCGGATAAGATCGCAAGGATTCCCATCGTCCTGGGTGGCGGGGGGATTATACCGCTCTCCCGGGTGGCCAAAATTAAATATGACACAGGGGCTTCCTTCATCTACCGGGAGAACTATAAAAGGTATATCCCGATAAAATTCAGCGTAGTCTCTAAGGATTTGGGGGGGACCGTACACAAGGCTCAGGGGGAAGCGGCTAAGATCAAGCTCCCGGAAGGATACTTTATGCAATGGAGCGGCATATTTAATGAGATGCAGGAGGCTTTCCGGAGATTTTACATTTCCATTCCCCTGGCCATCTTTCTCATCATGATTCTCCTTTATGTATTCTATGGAAACATAAGAAATGTGCTCCTTACGATCGTCGCCCCCATTTGTACGGTATTTGGGGGTCTGGTCAGTTTGCTGCTGACGGGGCAACCTCTCAGTATATCGGCGGTCGTCGGGTTCGTATCCGTAATCGGGATTTCAATATTCAATACCTGTATTTGGATTACTCATTACATCGAAATCTACAGGGAGAAAAGGAATATAGAAGAAGCAGCCTTTGAGACTACGCGGGATAAATTCAGGCCCGTTTTAATGGGGGGGCTCATCGCTTCTCTCGGGCTATTTCCCGCCTCTGTCGCCCATGGGGTGGGCAGTCAGGTGCAGAAGCCTTTGGCCATCGTTGTGGTTGGGGGAATGTTGATCGGCACGGCGATTATTCTAGTTGTGATGCCCTTACTTTTCCGGTATGTTCAGTTGAAAAAATATGCGGAAGATTCCGGAGAGAAGCGAAGGACGAGTACGGAAACTACCAGGTAGAGAAGACCGGGAGGTTTAATATGGAGCCATTTGTCAGGATTAAGAATTATCTGATCAATTTAGAGAATCTGGCCTATGTCCGGGTGGAAGAAAATTATATAGATTTTGGATTCTCTTTTCATTCCGAAGAACTGGGCGGTCAAAACTTTATTCGCCTGGAAAGAGGCTCCCACCTTAAAAATGACGAATTCGAACAGGTAAAGGATTTTGTACTCCAACTGCCCGACCCGGACCGGGTGATCATCATTTAAGGTTAATAGTCAGATCACCTTGCAAAAATCCAACCAGATTCAGGAAGCCCACTAGTGTAATAGGGGCTTCATTCTGAAATCAATCATGATGATCTCGTAAAAAGTCTGAAAAGACGTATTTCCGTCATTCCGGCGAACCCCGGATCGGGTCCGGGGCAGGCGCCGGAATCCAGGGTTCCCGGTGAAAACCGGGATCCAGTTTTTGAGATGGTTCCCGACTTTCGTCGGGACGACGTCTGGACTCCGGTTTCCACCGGAGTGACGACTTTTTACGAGAACATGAATGTTCACTATTAGCCTATACCGCTGGTTTGACCGCAGATACCTTCATGCTGATCACGGAACGGGCCAAATCTTTGGCCCTTTCCGGAGAAAGGTTCAAATTCTTGACAACTTCCCGGGCCGATGGGTCATTGGCCAAAAGCTCTGCGGAGGGTCTAGCCTCGTCCAGAATCGTGGTTCCCTGAAACCCAGCCGCCTGAATCGCATCCAAATATTCCTTTTTCGTAACGGCCCCTGCCAGGCAGCCAATGTAAGCGGTAACCGAATTTTTGACTTCCTCCGGAAGCTCCTTCATTAATACGATATCGGATACCATCAGGCGCCCGCCCGGTCTGAGTACACGGAAAGCTTCTTGGAAGACCCTTCGCTTATCCGGTGATAGATTGATCACGCAATTGGAGATAATGATATCCGCGGAATCGTCGGCAACCGGAAGATTTTCGATCTCTCCCAGTCGGAATTCCACATTTTCGTAGTTGCCTTTCCGGGCGTTTTCTCTGGCCCGGTCCAGCATCTCCGGCGTCATGTCAACGCCAATGACTTTCCCGGTCTTGCCCACCTGGTTGGCCGCAAGGAAACAATCGAAACCGGCGCCGGAGCCAAGATCCAGAACGACCTCCCCTTCCTTCAATGAGGCCAGGGCCACAGGGTTTCCGCAGCCGAGTCCCAGGTTCGACCCCTCGGGGACGACCTTCAATTCCTCGTCGCTATACCCGATCTCCTTGCTGATACCCTGCACTACATCGGTGCTTCCGCAGCAGGAATTGGCCGGGGCACAACAGGAGAGATCTTTCTGAGCGATTTTGCCATACCCTTCCCTTACAACTTTCTTAATCTCTTCTTCTTTCATTTCCTACCTCCATTCTTCATTTAGTCATTACCACAGAAGTTACAGAGAACCTATCCACTTTTCTTAAACTATCTCCTCCCCTCTGTACTCCTGACGTTCAGACTCTTTAGATTTTGTAAAGATTCTTGTAAAGAAATGTATCTTTGATGTTCTCGTAAAAAGTCGTCACTCCGGTGGAAACCGGAGTCCAGACGTCGTCCCGACGAAAGTCGGGAACCATCTCAAAAACTGGATCCCGGTTTTCACCGGGAACCCTGGATTCCGGCGCCTGCCCCGGACCCGATCCGGGGTTCGCCGGAATGACGGAAATAGGTCTTTTCAGACTTTTTACGAGATCATCATCTTTGCTGGTCGTGGTAACCTATGTCCTTCATTGGTTTTTGCTAATATCTCTGTGCTCTCTGTTCGCAGCCCATAATGCTGCGTGTCTTGCCGGTGAAAGTCCGGCTCCGGCAATTGACTGTATGGCCGGAT
>Ga0315276_10005636_pt1 | contig 11549 bp, 6 predicted proteins | sample YL17G05_0_MG_FD_204542 | JGI IMG/M metagenome (GOLD analysis project Ga0315276, IMG submission 204542) | Sediment microbial communities from Yellowstone Lake, YNP, Wyoming, USA - YL17G05_0 | ecosystem: Environmental > Aquatic > Freshwater > Lake > Sediment | place: USA: Wyoming | collected... | reverse complement strand
ATAGCCTGTTGCAAAATGATAGGTTCCCAGAACGCTACTCAGATTTCCCTCCAAATGTTTTAAAATGGAAGTATATCCAATGCTATTGGTTTTCAGGGTTTTAAATGAATTGGCATTCAGACCTTGTATTGATAGTTCTTGATTAAGAAGCAGCTGTTGCGTTTTTGTCAGATCGCGTGCAAGAGAGGGGTGAAGTGTATCGTGAATGATGGAATATCGATTTTGCTGAGATGAATAGGAAATGTTATATTTATTAATGTTTCGCAGCTCAAATGTTAAATTTCTTCGATAGCTATCCAATATGAATTGATTGGTTTCACACAATATAAAATACAGGGGATGATCCAGTCCCTGAAAGGGGCCCATTACGGCGTTCACTATATCAGAATAGGGTACACCATTTGTTTGAAGAAATGGCTGTGAACGATTCGTGGCAATCAATTCCTTTAAGACTGGGAAGTAATAGGCAACGAATGCAATCTGCTCGGAAATCTCGAAAAATCGATCAATATGATGCTGTGTATAGTATGTATTCATGATATGCTCTTTGGTATGCATTCCATATCGCTGTGAATTTGCGTTGGAGTAAAAGGTATCACCAGGTTCATTAAATAATACGGAGATATCACGCGTATTCATAAATACATCGCGAAAGGTGGGATAGGAAATTAAATTCAGAGGAGGGGTACTATTTGCCCGAAAGGTGAGCTCCTCTGCCGTCTGTGAATTGGTATAGGTTCCATCGGGCATGGAAAGTGATACCAGGAGAGGTGTACCATTGGTGGTGCGCCCCTGTTCTATTAGACCCACCCCGTTTGCTGCTGAAGTACAATTAATAACCTGCAAACAGGTGCTAATACACACTGAAGACAAAATATCTTGAGGAAGTTGTAAGAAGATACTGGTTAATGTACTAGTAACAAGGCCATCAATGCCAAATGTATTGTTTGCCTTAGGAAATGACAACTGAACAAACTGGAATTTTGTAACCTTTTTATAAACACGGGGAAGCTTAATTTGAAAGTAATAGGGGCTGGAATAGACTAGACGGTCACGATTCGACGATTTAATGGAAATAAGACTCGACTTCGTCGTTTTGGGCGGTTCAAAATAGGTATATCCCGCCAATGAAGTAACATTTGTATCAGGATTCCATTCTCCCCATGATTCACCTTCTCGATATTTCAGCTGGTCTTGTCGTGTTGGCAAGGCGGGACCCGCCGTAGCATGAATCGCATAACGCGGATCATATTCACGAACAATGCGCGAATCAAACCCTTTTCGAATTTGGGTATTTTGCTGTCGATCTTCGCGATTTAATTGTTCCAATGGAGCTTGATTGTCTAGCTCATTATTGTATTCATCGGGATCGGTATCATCCCCTGTATCATCCCCTGTATCATCCCCTGTATCATCCCCTGTATCATCCCCTGTATCATCATTTGAATCATAGGGCATATAAAAGTTAGAGGTATCACGACGGGAACTCATTCTACTGGTTGAATCATTTTTTCTTTATATTAATAACATAAAGAAAGAAGAGACGGTTATTTATAATGAACTCAAAAGCCTATAATGGTCGTCAAGATCTTAGTGTATCAAATGCATTTAATTTAAATACGAATAATCCTTTTATCATATTTGTACCGCCTCTTGCGAGTGGTGGAACATGTACTTGTGTATCGACATCGGTGATGCCTTTTGCCGCGTCTATGGCAACCCCATTTGCAAGCCAATCCATTGCAGCGGATACGGTGTATCTTTCCGCCATTCAGCCACTTTTAAATGATGATACACAAACCATTATCACAACAGCAAGTACCATAGTACAAGAAGCGGATGCAATCATTGTTAGTAGTCTGAATTCCATTAGCATGACGGCCTATACAGAATGTACCATCATTTCACCACTTGTCAGTCTTTCCCAAGATTTACAAGTTGGATCATTGATTCGGGCACAGACCATTCAATGCACTGACCTACAGGTCGATCAGCTCTCTTTACCGACTGCCACACTTTCTACTTTTTCGGATCCGGCTACGTCTTCCATTCTGATTCAGATCAATGGTTCGTGGTGGAAGATTCCGATTGTACCAGCTTAACGGAGTGCTCGCATAACGGAGTGCTCGCATAACGGAGTGCTCGCATAACGGAGTGCTCGCATAACGGAGTGCTCGCATAACGGAGTGCTCGCATAACAGGGTGCTAGCTTAAGAGAATTGACCTCGTATCGTCATGGAAAAGTTAGTATAGCCGCTGTTATAATAGGAGTCACTACAGATGTCAAGTTGTCCGTTTTGAGAGATAGTAATAGGAAAAGTAGATGATGCGGATATACTGCTAATGGTAGCGGTAGTAGAATTGGTGGGAAAGGTAAGAGTATAGGGGCGGCGATAATTGTAGGCAATTCCAAAACAACGTGCGTCAAATGGGGAGTTTGCTATAGCAAACCAATATATTCCATTATAGGAATAACCCATGGTAGTATTACCATCCGTACCAGCCAACCATATGATCCCATTCCAGGTAATCGAACTTATTACAGGGTTACCTTGAATAAAAATATCAACACTAATACCTTCCCATCTGAGCCCATCATAGGAATATGCAATGTTAGTTGATCCTGAACCACCAGCAATCCACATGATCCCATTCCATGCAACGCTATACACGTATGTAAAGTTAGGAACAAATACCGAAGGCGTCCAAGTTATTCCATCACTGGAATAATAAATAAGCCCTCCTGCGGTGCCTCCTGTTACCCATAATCTTCCATTCCAGGCAATACAATACATAATATTTGTTAGACTACCTACATTAAGACTAGTCCAATTGGCTCCATCATAGGAATATGCAATCATTGGAGTTGATGCAATTCCACATGCAATATATCGTTCCCCATTATATGCAATACTACGTATTCCCAAAAAGTTAGATGATACACCATTTGCAGCATTCCAGTTGATCCCATCATCAGACCATAGAATCAGATAGGGTGCGTTACATCCAATCACCCAGCGTCCACCCCATGCCACACAAGTACAGAATCCAAACAGATTTTTTGAGTTTGGAACACCCACCCACGTTGTACCATTTTGTGATGTTGCAATACTAAAGGAGGGTCCATCTCCAACTGCTACCCATAATGACCCATTCCAAGCGACTGCATAGCCTGATGTAAATATTGCGGTCCCTAATCCCGTCCATGTTATCCCATTATAGGAATATGCAATCGTATTATTACTATAACTACCTACTGCAACCCAACAATTCTGAATGGTAGGCCCAAAGGTATAGACTTGTGGAATAGAGGGAGGATTATCCAGCTGTGCATTAATGTCGTTAGTAATAATTGTACTATTAATGGTAATTGTGCGAAGTGGAACCATCGATGTTTTCTTAACAGTCTGACCATAAACGGCTTGATTGGTAAGAAAGGAGTTAAGGGAAATCGTACTAACAAATAGCTGAGTTGTATTGATCATATCTGCAGTAACTGTATTGGTAGTCAATGTAGAAATACCAATAAGACTTCCTGTTAGAGAAGTTGGTTGAAGAGTAGAAACGGTCATAGAACTTCCTGTGATCGTGGAATAGAATATAGTACTTGCCTGAAGGAATGAGGTATCGCATAGGGCGGTTGAAAGAGTGCTAACAAATAGGGTAGAAAACGATACCACATTAACGGTAGTAGATGTAGTATAGATCTGCCCTGTAAACATAGTCGATCCATCCAGTGTTGAAAAGAATAGATTTGTGGCACGAACGATAGTTGTATCCGTTGTTACAGAGGATAACAATGTTCCTGTTAGGGTAGAAAAGGTCTCATCATTCGTTATAATAGAGGAAGCAAGAACAAAGTTTGCATTAAATTGATCCTGTGAAAAGATAGATGATGTAAAAAAGTCCGAGAAAAAGGAGGAAGCATATGCGGAATATACAGTAATCGTACAGCCAAACATACTGGAAACCGCGATGGTACTATTAATCAGTGTTGATACAAACAGCGATGATACAATAATATTCTGATTAAAGTTACTGGAAACATTAGCAGAAGGAGCAGAAAATGTTGAGAGATAGACGCTTGAGGTAATGATGGAGCTTCCAATAAGGGAGGAGAAGAGAATTTGCTGAGAAGTAAGGGAAGATGTGGTTAACGATGATACAGCAATGGAGCTTCCGATCAATGAGGAGCAGAAAAGTGTGTTAACGGAAAGAGAGGAAGCAAAGAGATAGGATGTACTGAGTGTATTGGTAAAAAGGGTCGAGTAGGAAAGGGTATTGGTATTGATAGAAGATACAATAAGAGATGATATAACTAATGTGCTGACATCAAACGTGCTAAAGGCATAGCTGGAGACATAGATATTATTGGTGGAAATGACATCGGAAAAAAGGGAAGATGTTGTAATACTGGAAACATAGATGTTATTGGATGGAACTAGTAGACCATTTGTGGAAGTGATTAATACACGATTACTGGAAATAGGATAATCGTACTTCTGAATGAGATAGGTATTATGATTAATATATTCTGACTCATAGGTTCGAAAGACAAAGGGACCGCTGTTCACCGAAATGCTACCTGGTGAACTCATCTATCCATTTGATGATAAAATAAGGGGTTATGAATCCGGAACACATTAGGATGCATGGGTATTCACTGTAATCGAAAAGTTGGTGTATCCGCTGTTATAGTATGTATCACTGACCACGTCTAGTCGACTAGTATTAGGAATAAAAGCAGGAAAGGCAGCAGATACAGTACCTGGCGTCGCAGTAGTAGCATTCGTAGGAAAGGTAAGGGTGTAAGGGCGTTTAGAATTGAAGGCGATACCAGTTACTACGCTATTATATGGTAAAAGATTAAGTAAAAAGCGAGTCCATGTGAATCCATCATAAGAATAGGCTGCATTTGTGTCAACAGATGATCCAACCGCAATCCACATGAGTCCATTCCAGGCAATCCCAAGCGCTTCTGCTGTAAAAACAGGATTTGCTAATGTATTTTGAAGAACAGGACTCCACGTGATTCCATCTATGGAAGTTGCAATGCTATTATAACTAGGTGATCCAAGTTTCCTTCCACCTGCAACCCATAATGAACCGTTCCATGCCACACAATTTCCAACTGAAAAGATAGAATTACTTGCCGCCCAATTAATTCCATTATCAGAATAGGCAAAAATATTTTGTCCTTGACCAACATAAGGATCTCCCCTACCAACTGCAACCCATCGTCTTCCATTCCATGCAATACCACGGCCCGCAGTATAAAAAATAGTAGCAGAATTGGGAACGGCCGTCCAATTGATTCCATTATATGAATAGGCAATTGTATTCGTGCCTTCATATCCTTCCCCAACAGCAACCCACATTGATCCATTCCATGCGACACCCTTTCCACTGAGATAGAAGATTTCTAGACCAGCTGCTATAGTCCAATTGATTCCATCGGTTGAATACGCAATTCTACTACTGCCTGCTCCAACCGCAACCCATAGATTGCCTCCCCATGCAATACCATAGCATTGTGATGAAAAAACATCATTTGCGACAGGCGTCCATGTATTACCATCATAGGAATAGAACATTGTCGTTGGAGATCCCTGCCCCCCTGCAATCCACATCAATCCGTTCCAGCCAACACAATATCCACTTAAATAATAAGATCCGAATGATGTAGGAGTCCAATTAATACCATTGTTAGAAGTACCAGCATAATATCCCACCGCAACCCATTGATTTTGCACGGAGGGTCCAAAGGTATATACTTGTGGTAAAGAAGGAGGATTATCAACGCGCGCCACAATATCACTGCTTGCTATGGTTACATTTGTCGGCACATTCGCACTAGTTTTTTTAGAGGTTTGGCCATAGACCGATTGATTCATATTGTAGGAAGTGACCGAAATGCTACTAACTGTCAGGGTAGATGTATAGAGGTTATTGGTGAAAAGAATGGAACTAATAATTACATTAGAAGCCTGAACCTGTGAGCAATAAATAGACGATCCATTAAGAGTAGTAACATTAAATGTATTACCGCGTGTTATGGTAGAAAATTGGATATTATCTGTACCAATTGCCGTTGCAATCAAAGATGAAGTAGAGACGGTATTTCCTGACATCGTTGAGAATTGAATGGTACTGGCTTTGATCAAATCAACCAATAGGGAATTTGTAAAAACAGTACTGGCAAATGTACTGGGACATATTTCACTAATTGTAATAATAGTAGATGCATAAAGGTTATTGGCGGAAAGACTACTGCCAATAAAGGTGGAATAGAAATGTGTTCCAACATCAATGTAATAGGTAAAGAGGGAAGAGGTAAGGAGAGTGATGGCATTTGCAGTGGAAAATTGGAGACTATTTGTTGTGGTCTGTTGCGAAGAAATGGATGAAAAAGTAATATAAGTACCAATCATGGAAGAGAACACAATGGTATTGGCGCTAATCGTGCATGTGTAAAAGGTGGAAGCAATAATGGATTGTGCTACCAAGGATACAAAAATAATGGTACTTGCATAGAGCTGTTCTGTGATAAGGTTAGTTGCAAGGATTGTACTTCCAGACATGGTAGAAACGCGAATGAGATTGGCATAAATGGTAGAGGCAGCACACGTTGACAATGTATCAAGAGAACTTCCTGTAAAGGTAGAAAATGCGACGGAGGAAGTAAACAGGGACGAAGTCAGCAAGGAAGAAGTAAAGACGGAAAATCCATTCATGGAAGAAACAGTAATTTGATTTCCCTGTAAGGATGAAGTAATCAAGGAGGATAAGGTGACACTGCTAATGGTAATCGATGACAGATAATAGGTGGAGAAATAAATGGAATTGGAAGAGATATAGGTAGATCCAAAGGAGGACACGGATAAACTGGAGATGGAAATGGTGTTGGTTGGGACTAGTAGTCCATTGGTGGAAGTGGTTAGAACGCGATTACTGGAAACGGGTATATCATATGGTTGAAGGAGATAGGCATTATTTTCAATGGAATCATCCAGATAGGTTCGAATGATAAAAGGAGCGCCATTGATCGGCGTGATGCCTGATGAGCTCATCTATCCCATCCATAGGAATGATTTACGATCATTTCTATGTAAGATCCGGAATAGATTAGATGGCATTTGTTTGGAATACAGCAGAAAAGTTGGTGTATCCACTGTTATAGTAGGGTTCACTCACGACATCTAATTGACTGCCAGCAGGAACAATAGGATCAGATGGTGTACCTGGTACTCTATCTGTTCTGAGGTATTTACCACTATCAAGAGCAGTATAGAAAATATAAGGGCGACGAAAGTTAAAGGCAGCACAATATCCAGAATAATTTGGAGCATCCGCTCCAATGCCATACCAATTTATACCATTATAGGAATAAGCAATCGTATTAGTTCCTTGACCGGTTGCAACCCACATTTGTCCATTCCATGTTACACTATTTCCATTCGTTGTAAAAATAGTTTTTCCTAGACCAATCCATGAAATTCCTTCATCCGTTGAATAAGCAATGGTATGATTATCACTCAATCCAACAGCAATTGCCATAGATCCATTCCATCCAAGTCCATATACAGCGATTGGATTACCCGCAGAAAATACATTATTTCCACTAGTGGAACCCGTCCAACTATTTCCATTTACAGAATATGCAATACGATATGGTCCCTGGCCTCCTGCAATCCATTGATGTCCCGTCCAAATAATTGCATTTCCTAATGTAAAGATAGAATTTCCACTTAGACCAACCGACCATGAATCGACCGTAGGAGTATCCGACCAAACAATACGATTCGTAATTCCTGTGCCAATTGCAACAAGTCTCACACCATTCCAAGCAATTCCATGTACTTCTGAAAATCCAGATGAACCTGTAATATTATACCAATATATTCCATCACGAGAATATGCAATTTTACCTGAAACATCTATTCCTATCCCTGTAAGGTACAAATTACCTGGTGAACAAAATATACTTAGTCCAATCTGTAATGTTGCATTGGGAGAAGAACCATATGCATGAAGTGTACTTGATTGTAGAGTCCAATTGTCCCCATCAGGAGAGGTAAGAATTGTAGCACCGTTGCCAGGACCAGTACCTACCGCAACCCATAGATTCCCCGTCCATACAATGCCATAGACAATTGACAATTGTGGAAAACCACCACCCGACCATGTTATTCCATTTGGCGAGGTTGCAAAATTGATATATGTAGTGGTAGCACCACCTACAATCCATTTATTCTGAATAGTAGACCCATATGTATAGGAAACTTGTGTAGATAAAGTTGTAGGTACAAGTGGTAATGTATATGGTGTATTGTCTAATTCTGCATAAAGACCGCCTATTCTAACATTCGTAAACACATCAATCGAATCCTTTTTAATGGTCTGACCATACACGGGCTGATTAACATAATAGTTATTGACCGAAATACTGTCCGTGATCATGGAGGAGGTATAGGTATTGGTTGTAATGATAGTACTTGTAGAAAAGGTAGAGTCAACATATGATGTTGGAAAGATCAGAGTAGATGCATAAATAAGTGGTATAGTTGCCGTTGTACCATACATGGTAGAGAACTGAATACTGCTGGTTATTATCGATGGTGCAATCATATTTGTGACGGTTGTGCTAGGTCCCGTTAAGACGCTAAAGAATTGATTCCTACCATACAGTGTAGAGGCGGTAAGTGTCGATATCACAATGGAGCTTCCTATCATGCTGGAGACGGATTGACTATCATATACATTGAGCGCGGGTGTAAAAAAAGTAGAAGTGATAACGGTACTTCCAATCTGTATTGAAAATCCACCCGTGAGTTGATAAATGGAAGATGCAACAAGATTGGAGGTGGAAAGAGAGCCAAGAACCATTGTAGAAAAGACAACGCTATCCGTAACAATGGAGGATGCTGTTAATGTAGACGTTACCAGTACATCGCCTAATGTTTCGAAAAAACTATCATTACCCACAATAATCGTTGATGCCTGTAACGTAATCGATGAGATAATAGCGGTGGAAATAAGGCCCACAAATACACTGGAGATGGAGAGTAAGACGGTGCTTAATGAACTTAGTGTCATATTTGTTCCAATAAGAGTAGAGAATGTCCCGTTAATTGTACTTAATTGATATACATTCGCAGAGGATACGATCAGCGATGGCGCAATTATGGTGGAGAAGGTGCCTTGATTGACACCAAGTGTCATACTGGTAACCTGTTGGGATGAAACAGTGCCACCACTCATGGTAATAAAGGTAATCGTGGGAGTAAAAAGATTATTGACAATGGTACTATGATAGTTCAGTTGACTCGACGTAAAAGTGGAGTAATAAATGGTACAAATAAACAATTGATTCGTTGATATGGTATTTGCAAAGATACTCGATACACTTACACTGGATACATTGACGGTTGTGGTGGAGATCAGTAATCCATGAGTAGAAGTAACCAATACCATATTTGTTGTTGAGGCAGAGTCATATTGCCCTAAGAGGTAGGTATTGTATTCAGATTCATCAAGATAGGTTCGAAGAACAACAGAACCGCCATTAATGGGAACAATACCCGTTGAGCTCATCTATCAAACATAACAGAATGAAAATATGAGAATTCACAGCCGCGCAAATTGCTCCCATCTTAAATATCCGGAACAACTAACAGGATGCCAGCAGGTGGTGGATTATTACAACTCGTCGCCACAGGAAAACAGGATTTGTTTCTAACGGGAAACCCTCAAATCAGTTTTTTTAAAATGGTGTATCGCCGTCATACTAATTTTGCTACGGAGTGCCAGCCGATGTATTTTGATGGTACGCCGAATTTCGGCCAGCGCATCACATGTTTGATCCCCCGCCGCGGTGATTTGCTGGGTCGAGTGTATTTGGATGTGACGCTACCGCGACTTGTAGATACTTCGGGTAATCCGATTTCCTATACGAATGCAATCGGACATGCCCTTATTCAGGAGATTACCTTTGAAGTAGGAGAGCAGGAAATTGATCGCCAGACGGGCGAATGGATGGAGGTGTGGACGCAGCTTACGACACCCGCAGGACAACGGACAGCACTCAATGAAATGATAGGTAGTGTAGCAAACCCCTATCCCGCAGGAGTACAGATCTGGCCGGCGACGAACACAGAGGGTCTACGACTCCTGATTCCACTTCAGTTCTATTTTTGTAGTAATCCGGGCCTTTATTTGCCACTTCTTGCCTTACAGTATAGCCCGATTCGAATTAATATTACGCTCCGCCCTCTACAACAGCTCTTTTGGCTTCAACTCTCACAGCGTCAGCCTGGTGTACCTCCGTCGTGTTCAACGCAAGTGAATTGTACCTCGCAGATTGTGAATATGATGTTGTGGGGCGACTATGTCTATTTGGATGTGGAGGAGCGCCGCCGATTTGTCAGCAATTCACATGAATACATCATCGAACAGGTACAATATACTCCGCCCTACTCTCTTACCGCGGCGCAAACAACAGCCACCATTTCAATCGAATTTAATCATCCGATTAAAGAATTCATATTTGTTGTACAACGCGATGTCATGATGAATTACAACGAGTGGTTTAATTATAGCAGTTTGCCCTATACCGAATCCTATGTGGCACCATTTAGCACGCAGTATGTAAATAGTAATGCACCGGCCGGTCGTTTGGATCTGATTAGCACGGCTAAGTTACAGTTGGATGGATATGATCGATTTGCCTATCGATCGCCGCAGTATTTTCGACTTCAGCAGCCTTATGAGCATCATACGACGACTCCGGTTGATTCCTTTATTTATAACTATTCCTTTGCTCTTCGCCCTGAGGATTCTCAGCCTACGGGAACAATGAATGCCAGTCGAATTGATAGCATTGTCTGGCAGATTCAAATGAATCCCGTGCTTAGCAATCCAGATACGACCGTGCTTCCTGCCAGTAAACAGCGGGGTAACTGTCATATTGTGGTGTATGCGCATAATTATAATGTGTTTCGCGTGATTAATGGATTTGGCGGTCTCTTATTCACGATTTAAATGAATTGGTGTAAAAGAATTGGTGTAAAAGATGATGCAAAAAAGTCACAATAGACAGTAATGAGCGTACCACGTACAATAAATCCTGTGGATCAGCAACAGTCGCAACAACAGCAATATGGTTATGCGCCGCAATCTCCATCCCAACAGCAACAACAGTATCAGCAGCAACAGTATCAGCAGCAACAGTATCAGCAGCAACAGCAACAGCCACCGCCACCCTCATATAATGCACCACCTTCTGCTACGCAACCCCCTTCTGCTACACCACCTTCTGCTACGCAACCTTCTGCTACACAAAAACCTTCTGCTACACCACCTTCTGCTACACCACCTTCTGCTACGCCACCTTCTGCTACACCAACACCGTCAGACGAATCAACAGGTGAATCGCCAGACGAAAAAGCAACGAATCAGGAAGCCCGTGTCCCACAGAATGAGTCCGATTTACAGGCATGGCTCAAAGGATTCACGGGACCTTCTGATAGTAGTGAATCGGGTGGAAGTGG
>Ga0315276_10005635_pt1 | contig 11549 bp, 20 predicted proteins | sample YL17G05_0_MG_FD_204542 | JGI IMG/M metagenome (GOLD analysis project Ga0315276, IMG submission 204542) | Sediment microbial communities from Yellowstone Lake, YNP, Wyoming, USA - YL17G05_0 | ecosystem: Environmental > Aquatic > Freshwater > Lake > Sediment | place: USA: Wyoming | collected... | reverse complement strand
ACCTTGTTTTATTAGCTCTCTTATGAAAGGGCTTAATGCAGTTGATGAGAGAAAATATAAAATCAATATTATCAAAGAAATTCTTGATAAGGCTTTTTCTGAATATGTTAATGTTTCTAAAAAAAAGTTAATTGCAGTTATGGCTATCGACCAGGGGATGGCTGAAACTAAAGTTATAGAATATCTAAAAATTCTCAAAGAAGTTATGAATTTTCAGGAAGAAGGAGATAAAATTTTTAAAACAATAGAACATGAACAAAAAGATATATCAGAGGGGAGCACGGAAGGAATACAAACTAATCTATGATTTAAGAAAAGAAGGTTTTGATATTGCTCAAAGAACTGCTGGCAGCCATTCACCTATCGATATTCTTGCAATAAAAATAAAAGATAAGTGGATTAAGCTAATTCAAAGCAAAAGAACTCTAAACGAAAATATGGGATTTACAGATGAAGAGCTGAAAAAAAAAATAGAAGCTGAAAATTCTGAGCTTAATGGAACTTATAGAGTTGAGTTTGAAGTAAAATGAATTACGATTTAAACCGCCCTTGGCTTTCTCTTGATCCTTGGCAGAAAGAATATATAGCCACTCCACCAGAAATAGATTGTTTTGTGTTAGTGCCGAGGCAAATCGGCGGAAAAACAACGGCCATGAGCATAAAAGCTGTTGAGCTGTGTGTCAAGCATTACAAAGAGGGAGAGATTGTTCTTATAAACAGCCTAACAGAAAAACAAGCGATGTTGATGTTAAAAAAGGCTCAAATCTATGCAGAGATAAAATATCCTAAATTAATTTGCAGGGATAAGGAAAACAAGCCAACAATGCACAGGCTCTTATTCAAAGATGGAAAATTAAACAAAGGGATTTTATGTTATGCAGCAGGAGAAGAAGGAGATTCTACAAGAGGATTTACAATTAAAAAATTAATGGTTGATGAATGCAGCAGAATGAAAGAACTTTATTTTGTTGCTGCGCTTCCAACATTAAGTATGACTCATGGAAGCATGGACATTTCTTCAACTCCATTTGGAAAGAAAGACAAAGAGGGAAATGAAAAGTTTTTTTATAAATGTTACAAAGATGATTCTTTTAAAAAATTCTTAATTAAGATTGAAGACTGCCCAAGAAGAGATATGGAGCAAATTGAGAAAATGCGCAAGAGAATGACTGAAAATCAATTCAAACAGGAATTTTTGGCAATGTTCATTGATGAATTATATCAGTTTTTTTCTGATGAATGGATAGAAGAGGTTTGCTGCCTGAAAAGAGAAGGAAAAATTAATACAGGCGGAAAAAATTATCTTGGTGTGGATGTTGGGGGTTTTGGAAAAGATGTGAGTGCGTATGTAGATGTTGAAAGGCTAATTAATAAAAAAATAGAGCAGAGAGAAGGGTTAAAAGAGCCACACAACAAAACAACAGAAACATCAAATAAAGTTATTGAATTAGATGACAAATTCAAAAATAAAAAAATTGGCGTCGATGATTGTGGAATTGGATTTGGAGTATTTTGTGAGTTATTAGATAATCCAAAAACAAAAAGAAAAACTATTGCTCTGAACAATGCATCAAGAGATAAAGAGAGAGACGTTGAAACAGGAGATTTCACAACTAAGAAATTATTAAAGGAAGAAATGTATGTAAATCTAAAAATGCTCGGAGAACAAAAAAGATTAAAACTTTTTAATGACGATGAACTAAGGGCAAGTTTAGCATCGATTCAGTATGAAGGAGATAAGATTTTCGGCACAGATTCTCACTATACAGAAGCAGCAATGAGGGCTTGTTGGCTTGCTGAAAAAGACAAAAGTTTAAATATCTTCTGTCATTCTTTTTAACATGGTATTCGCACATGTTTTAGTAACTCTTGCAGAATGCACAGCAATGGCAGGCGAACTTGTAGATGCAACTGGCTATGTAGAAGCAAATCAGCAGCCATGGGCTAATCAGGCAAGTGCTTTCTTATGTGCATTATGCGAATATGATTTTGTTACAAATGTCGCAACTCTTGAAGCTCAAACAAAAGCAATTCTCGCAGAATATATTGCGAGGTATGTAGGCATGAGCGCTATTGCTTACAATATGGCAACTGTAGGGGCAACTTTCACATCGCTGATAGAACCCGAGGATATGATCCAACTCCATGTTTATAGATTAGAAAAAATAGAAGAATTGCTAAGAAAGAAAACAATAGTAGATTTTATAAAATAAGATGGCGCTTGATTTAATTCCGGGAAAAAAGATTTTTACGCAAAGAGATGTCAGGGAAACTCCAGCAGCAACAGCAACAGCGACAGCAGTGGGATTAACAGGATGCGATTATGTAACTGTTAGTTTAAATGCAGACTTAACAAATGAAAGAGTCTTAACAGCAGGCGAAGGAATAGATTTAAATGATGGGGGAGCAAACACAACGATTACTATAGTTGGAGAAGATGCAACTTCTGCAAATAAAGGAATAGCAAGTTTTTCGGCGACAGACTTCACAGTAACAGCGGGAGCAGTAACATTAGCAAATAAAACTTCTTATTATAGTGTATCAGCAACAGAATTTCAGACAACATTCCCAGATATTGATGACATTGAGAGAGCAGATGTTACAGGATATGGTGAAGATTATATAAATGTAACAGCTGGAACAAGATATTTTTCTGTTGGGATCCATTTACCACATGGGGCAGTTGTAACTTCATGCATTGTTTATGGAAGTGATGGAACTGATACTTGGGAATTAACTGGAACATTAAACACTGACAGCAATGAGCAGATAGGCATAGCAAATTCAACTATGGGAACAGCAGACAGCACAATAACAAATGCAACAATAAATAATAATAATTATCATTATACAATTTCTACGGGAGCAGTAGCAACAGGAAGCTCAATAAAAGGAGCGAAAATAACTTACACAACAGATTACGATTAAGAAAACATTTAAATACTTAATTCTGCATAGTTTTGCATGGCAACTCTAAGAACAGGGCAAACAACAGATATGTCAAGCCAGTCTTATTCTGACTCAACTTTAAAAGTCGCAGATGATTTTTTTTCTATAGAGCCAAAAGACACAGACAGCCCAAAAGACAAAGAAAATTCTTATACTCCTGACTGGAAAAAATATCATGGGCAATACAGGGAAATACCGGAACTCCGCGCGGTTATTGATAAATTAGCGAGCTGGACTTTTGGAAGAGGAATAATCGCAGATGAAGCAAACAAGAAAAAACTAAGCAAAATAAAAGGTTTTGGAAAAGATAGCCCAAGAAGTGTTCTAAAAAATCAGTGGAGAACTGCCTTAATTTGTGGCGATAGTTTTGGGGAAATAATAAAAGACAATCAAGGAAGAACGACAAACCTAAAGCCTCTAAATCCAGGAACAATAAAAACCATAACTTCGCAAAGCGGAATAATCAAAAGATACGAGCAGTGGATAAATGGAACACAAATAGGCGAGCCTTTTGAGCCAGATGCTATTTATCACCTTAGCCATGAAAGAATAGCAGATGAAGGGCATGGTATTCCCTTCCCAGAAGCTCTAGAAAAACTACTCGAAGCAAGAGGAGAAGCCCTCGAAGATTTAAGAATTTTGTATCATAGAAATATCAAACCAATTCAATTTTTTGAGGTTGAAACTTCAGACCAAACAAAATTAAATGAAGTTGAGGCAACAATCAATAAGGCTTATAAAAAATCTGAAAATGTTGTAATTCCCACAGGAGTTATAAAAGAAATAAAGCACAGCTCGACAGCACAATATTCGACATTAGACAGCTTGCCTTATGTAAAATTCTTAGTAAGGCAATTCATAACAGCATGCGGAATGCCTGAAGTTGTCATGGGCTGGGGAGCAGAAACAACAGAAGCAGCATCTAAAATAATTATTGTTGCATATGAACAGGAAATATGGGATATGAAACTTTATAATGAAGATCAGGCAAAAGCGCAGTTAGGAATAGAGTTTGAAATTGAGCCTGCTCCATCAATCATGGATGAGCTACAAAAAGACAATCAGAAAGACAAAGGGCAAGTTAAAGAATTAAATGTTAATCCAAAAAAAGATGGTTAAAAAGATTGACTGGCGAATTATAGTCGCAGGGCTGGTTTGCTTAACAGCAATAGAAATTTATGCTTTATCGAAAGGAATTGACGGCAAACTTTTAGCAACTATAGTGGGAATTATCGGGCTTACAATAGGCATAACAATGCCACAATTAAAGACAAAATGATAATCTTAAGTAAATTTTTGAAGAAAACATGGAAGAAAATAAAAAAGCTAATGAAGAAGAAACCTTAAAAGTAGAGGAGCAATCCACTTTAGAAGAGGGAAAAAAAGAAGAAGACGAAAAAGCAGAATTGACATTGATAGAAAAAGCAAATCAAGCGGCAGAAAGATTAGAAAAAGCAAATAAAGAAAGTCTAGAAATTGCAAAAAGAAACGAAAGAATGCTGGCAGAAATGAGATTACAAGGTAGAAGTTTTGCAGGGCAAGCTGAAAAAATAGAAAGCGAAGACGAGAAATGGAGAAGAGAAGCAAAAGAAAGATACAAAGGCACAGGATTAGACCCAACATGAAAGTTGAATTAACTAAAGAAGATTGGGATGAGGCAAAGAAAAGCACAGAATCTTTAATAAAAAATTCAATGGCGCAGCTAGTGATTTACAAAGGACAACTAAAGACAGCAGAAAGAGAATTAAGGAAGATAGAAAAGAAGAGCAAAAAGTTAGCAAAGTATATAGGTTGAACTCGGTCGCCTAAAAAATCAGAGATTTTTTTATCGGCTCGGTCGTCCAATCGAAAATCTATGAGATTTTCGGCTAACCGAATAAGTAGAAAGATTTAAATAGTTGCTCTTTTTAGAATTAGTATGGCAAATGAAGCAACTTGTATAGTAAAACCGAATGTTATAAGGAGCAGAACAATAGCCGACAATGTTGCAATTCCCAAAGGAACAGTCCTTTATTTTTCTGCAGATCCAAACACTGCTGCTGCAAGTTCAGCCGCAGATCAATCTTTCGCAGGAATTACAATAGAAGAAAAAACAGCTAACGACGGAATTATCACAATAGGAGCGGCGATGGATGGAGTTTGGGATATATACGCAACAGCCGCAACGAATGTTTTAGGTGAAGCAGTAGCAATCGGTGGGGCAAATCTTATAGTCAGTGCAGACGCAGCAGATTTTTTAAATGGTGCATTTATCGGATATTTGCAAGAAACACAGGATGCAAGCGAACAATGCAGAGTTGAACTAAGAGGTTATTAAAATGGCAGATACATTCTCAGAAGCAGATAATAGAAAGCAAACATGGGAAAGAGACATTAAAGGATTTGCGAAAAAAAGATATGTTATGAAAGAACTTGTTATGCAAGTATCAGGAAAAGCATGGAATAATTCTTTTTATCAAAAAACTGCAATATCATTAACAGGCGGAACAGGAAGCGCAGTAGAAGGAATACCAAGAGGCGCTGATTTTCCATTTCTTGAAAGAGGCACAACTTTAAAAAATGCAATAATATTGCAACATGGCGGAGAAGGAGTAATTTATTGGCAAGATATTTTAACATCTAACAACGCTGTTGAAGCTGAAACTATGTCAGATATTGTTGATGCTGTTGTTTATTCTGTCGATAATAAAATCTATAATACTTTATCTGAAAATAACACACCTTCTACAATTAACACGGTAGCTATTACCGCGGGTTATGAATGGGATTCGGCAACAATTCAAAACCGGGATCCGTCTTTTGACATAGCTAGAGCTGCAGAAGCTATAAACACCGACAGATATCCTTTCTATAGTTCAGGAAGAGGATTTATAGCAATGAATGAAGCAACATTTACATATCTAATAACAAACACAAAAGTTTTGAATCATCCAACTTTCAAATTATCAGAGGGAAATATACAAAACGGATTAGTGGCATCATTTCTCACTGCAAAAGTTTATGTTACCACTGTGATAACAAATGATAAAGTTTTAGTGGGAATCGCAAAGACTTGCGGAACATGGGTAGAAACTCAACCTTTAACCGTAGATGTTATAATCGACCCTCAAAAAAAATATCTTATTAGAGCTTCTGAAATCGGCGTATGCCAATTAACAAACCCTGAAAGTTTATGCTTACTGACAAATGTGAGGGCTTAAAAATGGCTGCAGAAACTAATGTTATCAATGCATTAAAAGCTTTAGTTCTTCCAAAATATACAACCGCAGTAATAGATACTCTTGTTGCTGAAGTTGGAAGCATTGTTTATGACACAACTAAAAATAAAATTTCTATCTGCATAACTGCGGCAGCAGGTGCGGCATCTTGGGAAGATGTAACTTCTGCTTAAAATGGCTCTCGGAGACCTTACCGTCACTATTGTTGGAACTTATGCAACTTTAACCCTCGCTGTTGCTGCGATGGACGCAGGAAATGATGCACTTGTTACAGACCATCATGATTTAGTCATTGAGCCCGGAATTGGAATAAACAGATATGTTGTTATAAAATACGCAAGGGCAGCAGCATAAAGACAAAGTTTATAAAGTTTGGATTCTTAATATTTTTATGAAATCAGTTAAGAAACAATTAGAGCAAAAGCCATTTAAAGAAGCTGAAATACATAAAAGCGCAGGGATTCTTGATGATTTTTCTATAAGGAAAGCAACATATGTAAGAGAAGCAGAAATCTCAAGCTTAAACAAATCTCAAAGGCCTTTAATTATTCACGGGCAAACTTCTATAGCAAGCATTTATGGAGAGTTGAAACCGACGGAAGATAATTATTTTGATATTGGAGATGCAAGTTATGTATGGAACAATGCCTTTATTTCTAATGTATACACTGCGGCGATTGAAGTCAGTGGGGACCACACAACAGGAGACACTATATATGTGCCTAACTTTATCCACGGAACTGATGCAACCCCGCCAACTGCTTCTAATTTTCCAATAGGAACAATCTATATTCAGTACACAGCTTAAAAATGGCGCTTGTAAAAGGTACTTCATGCGGGTTTGTAATAGCTCAGCCAACTGCCAACCCAAATGGAACTGACAACACATTCGATACATTCGCAAGATATCTAAGAGATATTGCACCTGCTGGAGCTACAAAAATTACAGAAATCGGCTGGTGGTGTGAAAACATATCGGAAGAAAGTAATTTTGAAGTAGGTTTATATGACCATAACAGCGGAAGCAACAAGCCAAACAATTTAATTCAAGTTGAAAGAACAAACGCAAAAGGAACTGCTGCGGGCTGGATACGAGTAAGTGTTGATTGGACTATAACCGGCGGGACAACTTACTGGCTTGCTGTCCAATTAAATGATACAGCAACAACAACAAATTCAAACTATACATCATCTGCGGGAGATTATTGTTATAGAAATGACCCAGCTACAACCTTGCCAAATCCTCAAACAGGGGGAACAAGAACTGAAATTCTATATGCAATTTATGCGGTTTATACATCAGGCTTAAATTTTCAGATTAACATCGGAGATGTATGGAAATCTGTTGCAGGAATGCAAATTAACATGGGGACTGGAACATCAATAAGTTATGAAACTGGCGACGATAACGAAGGAAATAATATTGGCGGAGCTACAAAATGGGGAGCTCAAACTTTCACAACAATAGACTCTTTTGAAATTGCAAAAATAAAAGTGAAATTATCAAGAGATGGAAGCCCCGGAACAATTACAGCGTCGATAAAAGCTGTAGATGGAAGCGGGCATCCAACAGGAGCAGACTTAACATCAGGAACTTCTGATGGAGATAGCCTAACAGATGATCCTGCTGGAGAATGGAGACAAATAAATTTAACTCCATACACTTTACTAGCAACAACTAAATATGCAATAGTTTTAAAATGTTTAGATGGAACAGAGGGATTTTATCAGATATGGTGGCGTGGAGATTGGACAAGCCCAACATATTCAGATGGAAATTTAGAGGCAACAAACGACGGGGGAAGTTCTTGGGATTCATACCCTCAATATGAACAGATGTTTGTAGCAAAAGAATTTACTGCTTGGAAAACAATAGTAGGAGCAAAAATAAATATTGGTGATGCATGGAAAACTATTTTTTAAAAATGAATAATGAAATGTCTGAATTAGAAAAGATTACAAGAAAATGTGAAAGCTTAATTATCTGTGATGTTCCTAAAAAAGATTGTGAGATAAGGGGAGATTATTGGAAATGCTACATGGGAAATTATACGAAATGCCCTGTATATTTAAAGTATATACTGCATCACAATAAAGTTTAAATAGGGTAGTAACTTAGAGTAACTATGGCAAAAGAATTTAATTCAATTAGCAGAAGAGCAAGGAAATTTAGAAAGAATAGAAACTGAAAAAGAAATCAGGTTTAAAGGAAAGGTTATAATATGACATACGAATTTAAACAATGCGTTATAAGAATTAAGTGGAATACTTTTCAGAGAATTAAGGCTTGTTTCCCGCCCATCTATAACGAGAGTGTATCACATTATTTTGAAAGGCTGGTTAAATGGCTTGAGAAGCATGGGATAAAATGAAAACTGAAAAAGAATTAAAGAATTATTATTGTGATGTCCTTGAAGAAATGGAAAGAGAAAAAGAGATTTTGAAAATAATTGATGAATGGTGGGAAAAAACTATGCAAATCTCAATTACTTCAACAAGATTAGAAGAACTAAAATCCAAAATCAAAGGAGAAAAATGAAAACTAAAGAAGAAAATGGGAACTTATAATTATTCAGAAGAAATGTTAATTGAAGAACTTAAAGAGTTTTTAGATGAACTTGAAGGAGATTTTAACAAAAAAGATTTAAAAGATGCTTTAAAATTTATGGAAAATTATGCTCCAACAAGTGATAGTTCTTCTTTTTATGAAAATAGATGGCATAGATTATTAGAACATAAATTAAAGGAACGAGTAAAACTACAATGAAAACTGAAAAAGAATTAATAAAAGAAATTGAAGAACAAGGAGTAATGCTTCAAACTTACTTAGCAAGTGATATGGATATTGACAAAATGGATTACGATGAAGTTATTAATTATGCTATTGCTGATGTAAATGACCAGAATATATTTTTAGGACATTGGAAAGATTATGCTTTTTTAAGAGGACAATTGGAAGGTATCCAATCAGAAAGAGCAAGAATAAAAGAGAAAATTAAGAGATTAAGAGAACCTTTAGCAGATTTAGAACATCAACAATGGGTTCACCTTATTGATTTTCTTATGGAATATAACAATTCAGAAGGGAATATTATGGATAAACTTAATTCTTATGAAGAAAGAGGATTATTAACAGAATATACATATTTGACAGAAAAAGATAAAGAAAAAGATAGAGTTTGGGCAGATAAAGTAATTAAAGAGCTTTTAAAAGTTTTAAAGGAAAAATGAAAACTGAAAAAGAATTTAATTTAAGCGAGAAAAGAAAAGAATTAATGTTCGGATTAACTAAAGAATTTATTAAGAAGAATATTAAATGTCAAGAATTAGGATATATATTTTCAATGATTTCAATTCAAGATAAAGAATTTATAAGATTATTGAAATAGAGCAAAACAGAAACAGAAATTAACATGGCAATAATCAAGCTAGCAGAAGAAAAGCTGAAAGAAATGAGGAAAGGAAGAGGAAAATATATAGGATAATCATAGATTAATTGATTGTAAGGGGGTTGAGAAACGAAACGAAAATGAAAGAACAAAACATAGAAATACAGGATTTTGAAGATAAGAAATCACAGGGTGGAAGAAGATACACAAGGTTTAAGACTTCTGATGGCTGGATGTCCGCATTTGATAAAGATGTAATTGACAAGCTAAAAGAGAACGAAGGGAAATTTGTAAGCGTTGAGGTGGCTGTTGATGAAGAAAAGGGATTCAAAAACATAAGGGCATTTCATGGAGTCGCAAAAGGCGAAAGAGATTTACAGGATAAAGCAGAAGAAATTGATGAAGGAAAAATTGAAGTTATAAAAATAAGGGATGAATTTCCAAAGTCTATGAAAGTTAGTTATGCAAAAGACTGCTTTTGCGCGATAGTAACAAGAATCTCACAAGCCAAGTTTGACGAGATGAAAAAAGAGGATGTTACTGCATTAATGGATTTAGCCATAGAAGTTGTAAAGAAAGCTGCAACTTCTTTCTAAGAGTTCTATATGATGACGGGAGTGAGCTCACAGCTCTCTAACTCAATGTGGGTACCCAAATGCTGTATAGTTTAGCGGCAGAATACTGGCCCCATAAGCCAGAGAGGGCAGTTCAACTCTGCTTATAGCAACACTTTCGCCAAGCAAGAGCAAGCCAAGGCCAAGCAGGCGAAAGGATTAAATAGCCAAAAGCCTTAGTTTGCACGGCAAACTAAAGTTGAGCCTAATTCTCCCGCCCAGCTCACAGCCTAAGCCTCCAGCCCTTTCTGGCGAAAGCGGGAGGCTTGGGTGAGGGGCTGGCTTATTCTATGTGGGGGGCTTGCTGCCCCCCAGCAGCCTCCAGCTGCTTGCCCCCTGCTTGTAACTAAGCCCCAGCTCTTGCTTGCAGCAAGGGGGGCTTCCTAAATAGGCAAGCCTGCAGGCTTGCTTTATTAAAAGCCCAGCTCTTTGTTTTGTCCCAAAACAAAGGGGGCTTTTATGCAAAGCCCGTCGGGCTTTGCATACGAAAAGCAAGGCTAAACAAAAGCTCGGCTTTTGTTTGCATAATTGTTTTGCGTAACAATAATGCCTCCTTGCTTTTGCTTCAGGCAAACTCATAAGCAACAAAGCCTACGGCTTTGCTAAAGGGTATGCTTTCAGCATAACTTGCTTATCAATTTGCCCTCGGCAAATAGGCGAGCCTGCTGGCTCGCTTAATTAAAAGCCCAGCTCTGATTTTTCTTCCAGAAAAATCGAGGGGCTTTTAGGCTCAGCCCAACCAAGCTTATAGCCATGAGTTCGCTATGCTCACTTGGGCTTCACCTAAACAAGAGGCTCGCTTACAGGCTCGCTTATACTATGCCTCGCCTTCGCTATGCTCGGCTCGGCTTCAACACAAATAACAAAGATAACAACAAAGTATATACAATATATACTACCCATCACAATCATTAAAGAACAACAAAGATAAGAGAACAACAACATAGCGAACTCTAAACATTAATAAATAAATAAGTATCTAGGATCCCACAGAAATTTTTAGAAAAAAAAAACAAAACATTTATAAATAAGAAAAATTATTAATTTATGAGCAAGTGACGCTACGAGGTAGCAAGTTATGCGGTCTGTGTGTTTGCCAATGAGCTGTATGCCTCTGCCTAAAAAAAAGCAAGCAATGGCAAAGCCGTCTACATTAGTGACGGAGCTGCTTTGCTTAGTGCTTTTTGCTTACTTTTGCCTAAAGCCGCTATGCTACTAAGGCTGTCAGAACAGACACACGAAAGATTTATAAACCTTGTTTTATTAGCTCTCTTATGAAAGGGCTTAATGCAGTTGATGAGAGAAAATATAAAATCAATATTATCAAAGAAATTCTTGATAAGGCTTTTTCTGAATATGTTAATGTTTCTAAAAAAAAG
>Ga0315276_10005633_pt1 | contig 11550 bp, 10 predicted proteins | sample YL17G05_0_MG_FD_204542 | JGI IMG/M metagenome (GOLD analysis project Ga0315276, IMG submission 204542) | Sediment microbial communities from Yellowstone Lake, YNP, Wyoming, USA - YL17G05_0 | ecosystem: Environmental > Aquatic > Freshwater > Lake > Sediment | place: USA: Wyoming | collected... | reverse complement strand
GAACATTTAGAGATTCAGTGCGGGGACGAGAGCAGAAAGATTGCTGATAGAATTGAAAATGCCGGTGCAATATTTATCGGCGATTTCTCGCCGGTCGCCGTCGGCGATTACTGGGCAGGCCCAAGCCATACCCTGCCGACCGGAAGAACTGCAAGATTCTTTAGTGCATTGAGCGCAAACGATTTTATCAAGTCGACGAGTATTATCGAATACAGCAAAAAACAATTGGCCGAAAGTGCCGACGACATTATCCGCCTTGCCGAGGCCGAAGGCCTCGATGCCCACGCAAAAAGCGTAAAAATCAGACTTTGAGGTAGGCTTATAATTTTTGCCTGATTAGTTCTGCTGCTTTGGCCAATGCCTCGTCGATTTTAGCGGGGTTTTTTCCACCAGCCTGTGCCATTTGAGGTCTGCCGCCTCCTCCGCCGTCAACGACAGGTGCAATTTGTTTTATAATGTCCCCTGCACTCAAGCCTTTTTTGATAAGGTCGTCTGTAACGCCAGCCAGTAAAACTGCCTTCCCATCATCTTCAAAAGCAAGCACAACGGCAGCAGATTTTGCCTTCTTTTTGAGCATATCAATTGCTTCACGGGCCTGCTCAATTGAAGTTTTTGAGATTCGGCTGACTACTACGGATGCCTCGCCAATTTTTTCGCATTTTTCCAAAAGTTGTTTGGCCTCAGCCATAGTATCGGAGCCGGCCTGTCTTGAGGCGGACTTCAATTCCTTGGAAAGTTTTTTATTGTCGCTTATCAGGTTATTTACCCTGTCTAAAAGTCCTTCTGCGGGGACGTTGAGCGTTTTTGCAAGCTCATCGACAATGTTGCTTCGCTTTTCAAGATATTCAGCCAGTCCCGAACCTGTCAGGGCCGTGATTCTGCGGACGCCCGCTGAGACGCTTTCTTCCTTGATTATTTTAAAATCGCCTATAGAGCCGATTCTCTCGACGTGCGTGCCGCCGCAAAATTCTTTGCTGAATGCCTCTATAATCTGCTTTTCATTTTCAGCCCCTATTGCGACCACCCTGACCTCCTCGCCGTATTTTTCGCCGAACAGCGCCATCGCACCGAGTTTTTGCGCCTGTTCTTTCGGCAATACCGCGCAGGTTACAGGCAAATCTTCAGCGATTTTTCCCCTGACTAACCGCTCAGCCTGTTTTATCTGCTCGGCCGTAAGGGCCTTCGGGCAGGTAAAATCGAACCTCAAATAATCGGGACATACGAGACTTCCCTGCTGGGCAACCGATTTACCGACGACCTGCTGTAATGCCCACTGCAATAAATGCGTGGCCGTATGATTTTTTTTCGTTGCATCCCTGTCCTTACTGACGGCTGCTGTTACCGTGTCCCCTATGCTGAGTGTCCCCTCAATGACGCTGCCGTTGTGAATCACACAGTTTGCTATTTTAGTAGTATTTTCAACGGCGAATTTCCCTTTTTCCGATTCGATAATGCCGCAATCGCCAATTTGCCCGCCTGCCTCAGCGTAAAAACAGGTTCTATCGAGAACGATTCCTGTTTTTGCACCAGCTTTTATTTGTCCGTTATCTCTGAAACCATTCTCATCGACGAAACCGATTATTTTGCTTTTGCAGGTATTGCTTTTGTATTTGTGCAGGTCTTCCGTTACGGGTAGTTGCGTATCTGCTGAAATCACAATAGTGGCATTCGATTTTTGTGCAGCCCTTGCACGCTCTCTCTGCTGCTCCATCAATTCTTCAAATTTGGTTTTATCAATCCCCAGTCCTCGTTCCTGCGCCATAAGCTCGGTCAAATCGACAGGGAAGCCGTAAGTGTCATAAAGCTGAAAGGCATCGTCGCCGCTGATGGTCTTGTCTTTGGTCTTTTGTGCCTTGTCGGCAGCGGAATTGAAAATCTCGATTCCCCTGTCTAACGTCCTGCCGAAATTTACCTCCTCGGATTCGATTACCGTTGTTACGTAATCAGCCCTTGCTTTTATTTCCGGAAATGCTTCGCCCATAACGTCTATAACAACCGGCACTAATTTATACATAAAAGGCTCGTGCATATCGAGCTCTCTGCCGAACCTTGCCGCCCGCCTAAGCAGTCGGCGAATAACATAACCTCTGCCGTCGTTAGAAGGAATTGCTCCATCGGTTATCGCAAACGAAACCGCACGGATATGGTCTGCAATGACGCGAAAAGCATTGTCGGTTTTGTTGTTTAGTTTAGAGGTGTACTTATGCCCCGAAAGATTGCCGACGGCGTTGATTATCGGCATAAACAAATCGGTATCGTAATTGCTTTTTTTATTTTGCAGGACGGCGACGACCCTTTCGAGGCCGGCGCCGGTGTCGACGTATTTTGCTTTAAGAGGTGTCAGTTTGCCCTCTTCACTGCGGTTATATTGTATGAATACAAGGTTCCACAGTTCTATGAATCTGCTGCATCCGCCGTTGACTGCGCATTTATGGCCTTTGACGTTTTTTTTGTCGCACCTGTCGGGGCCAAGGTCAATATGTATTTCGCTGCAGGGCCCGCACGGCCCCGTGGCGCCCATCTCCCAGAAATTATCTTTTTTTCCGAACGCAAGAACTCTGTCGGCGGGAATTGACGTTACCTTCGTCCACAGTTCTGCCGCCTCATCATCTCTCGGCAGATTGTCCGCAGGGTCGCCCGCAAAAACCGTCGCCCACAGGTGTTTCTGGTCTATCCCCCATACTTTTGTCAAAAGCTCCCATGCCCATTCGATAGCCTCTTTTTTGAAATAATCTCCGAACGACCAGTTGCCTAACATCTCGAAAAATGTGTGATGATAAGTGTCCTTGCCCACTTCTTCGAGGTCGTTATGCTTGCCGCTGACGCGAAGGCATTTCTGGCTGTTGGCAACCCGCCGACAGGCAGGCTGAGTCAGTCCGAGAAAGATGTCCTTGAACTGGTTCATCCCAGCGTTGGCAAAAAGCAAAGTATCGTCGCCGACGGGGACTATCGGCGAGCTGGGTATGAATTTGTGGTCTTTACTTTCGAAAAACTTTATAAAACCCGTCCTGATTTCTTTCGCATTTAACACGTTATAGCTTCCTGAAAATTTTTTGTTAAATAATCACTTGCCGGCGGTCAGTCCTTTGGCAGCGATGATTTTATTTTTTATCTCTTCGCACAGCTCTTTGTTCTCAAGCAGATATTTTTTCGCATTTTCTCTGCCCTGTCCGAGTTTGATGTCCCCGTAATTGAGCCAGGCACCTGTTTTCTGAATTACGTTGCAGGTTGCGCCCAAGTCGAGCAAATCGCCCTCGTAGCTGATTCCGCTGTCGAACATAATATCGAATTCGGCCTCGCGGAAAGGCGGCGCAATCTTGTTTTTCACTACCCTCGCTCTGACTCTCGCACCGACGGCGCCGGTGGCGTCCCGCAGAGTTTCTATCTTGCGGACATCGAGGCGCACCGAACTGTAAAATTTAAGTGCATTGCCGCCTGTCGTGGTCTCCGGGTTGCCGAACATCACGCCGATTTTCATACGAATCTGGTTTATGAATATAAGCGATGTCTTGCTTTTGCTGATTACACCCGTCAGTTTTCTCATCGCCTGGCTCATCAGCCTTGCCTGCAGTCCCATATGACTGTCGCCCATTTCGCCTTCAATTTCCGCTTTCGGGGTCAGCGCTGCGACCGAATCGATAACTATTATGTCTATCGAGTTCGACTTGACGAGCATTTCAGTTATTTCGAGGGCCTGTTCGCCGGTGTCAGGCTGGCTTATCAGCAGACTGCTGACGTCGACGCCTATTTTTTTTGCCCACGTGGTATCGAGTGCGTGCTCTGCATCGATAAATGCCGCCAGCCCGCCTAAACGCTGTGCATTTGCAATAACGTGAAGCGCAAGCGTGGTTTTGCCCGATGATTCAGGTCCGAAAAGTTCTGTAATTCTGCCGCGGGGAATACCTACTCCGCCAAGTGCAATATCCAGCGACAGCGAACCGGTAGGAATACCCTGAACCCTGGCATATAGATGCTCGTCCATCTGCATAATGGCGCCCTGCCCGTATTGTTTTTCGATTTGTGCGATTACCTGTTGCAGTGCTGCCTCTCTGCCGGACAATTTCGTTTCTGCCGTTTGTTCTTTTTTTGTTTTTGACATTTTAATTTTTCTCCGGAGTTTTTATTTTTGTCTCATTGCAATTTATAATCGCCGAGGACCGTATAAATCGGCCCCGTCGGCGTAAGCTGGCTTTTATAGACCTTGATTGAGTTGGCCGACACCGTGCCGAGCTTAAAATCTTTGTATTCTTTTGTTAATTGCGCCAGTTTTGCGCCTGCTCTCGAGTCTTTCACTCTACACAGAGTCAGATGGCCTGTAAATTCTCTTGTTTCTTTAGGCCAGCCCGCCGACTCTAACTGCTGCTCAAGGTCTTTTTGCAATTCGCATAAATTATTGCTTCCTGCGCCTGTCCCAATCCATACAACCTGTGCGGCCTTTCCGCCGAAATGCCCGACAGATTCCACCGCCAGCTCAAAGGTTTTATGGTTTGTAGAAACGTTTTTGGTTATTTCGCACACCTCGGCAGCTTTTCCATCCTCAATTTCACCGAGAAACTTCAGCGTCAGGTGCATAGCATCGCCGTTGACCCATTTGACGTCGCCTTTTTTTATGTCGGCCTTGCCCTGTAACTGCCGCTGCAAATCGCCGATGGCCGCCTTGTTTTTTTCGTCAATATCTATCGCTACAAATACCCGCATTTAAATCCGTTTTACGAAAATCAAAATTGCATCAGTTTTTTGAGAGTTTCAAATCTTTTTTCAATATCATCCTTTTTTATCGAGGTTAGTCCGTTGAGCGAAAAGTCGGCGATTGTAAATGACGCCAGAACCGTGCCGTAGGCTATCGCTTTCTTGAGGGTGGCGAAGTCCGTTTTGCCGACCTGCGACAGATAGCCCATCAAAGCGCCTGCGAAGCTGTCCCCCGCACCTGTGGGGTCTTTGACCTCTTCAGCCGGGTATGCAGGCATCGCAAATTTATCGCCGATGTTGTTGCACATAATAGCGCCGGATGCGCCTTTTTTTATAATCAGCACTCGCGGCCCCATATCGAGAATTTTTCCCATCGCCTTTATCGTATTATTCTCGCCCGCCAGCATTTTGGCCTCGTCCTCGTTGATTATCAGGGCGTTGATTTTTTTCAGCAGGGCCCTTAAATCGTCGGCTCTTCCTTCAATTCAGCAGTTCATCGTATCCGCTGCCACGAAGGCGGGATTATCTATCTGTTCGAGAAGCTGGCTCTGAAGTGCCGGCGATGTATTTGCGAGGAAGATATATTTGCTGTCCTTGTATTTTGCGGGCACGGGCGGCGGGGTCTCGGCAATGACATTTAATTCGACGTAATCGGTAAGGGCCTCGCTCATTGTGTTATGATATGAGCCTTTCCAGCGGAAGGTCTTGCTCATCGGCCTGACTTCCAGACCCGTCAGGTCGACATCTCTGCCTGCGAAGACCTTTGTCAGGTCGAACGGGCAGTCGGAGCCGATAACGCCGATGAGTCTTACGGGCGCAAAGAAACTTGCCGCCATACTGAAATAGACTGCCGAGCCGCCGAGACAGTTCTCGCTGACGCCGAAAGGCGTTTTAACGCTATCAATTCCTATCGAGCCGGTTACTAATAATGACATCTTATTTCCCCTTTCTCATTATGTTTTTATCGCGCATCTTTTTAGTGCGATATCTATTCTGGCGAGGGTTTTCTCCCTGCCGAGCATAATGACCGCCTCGAAAATCGGCAGACTCACCGTCGAGCCGCAAAGAGCCACACGCAAAGGCTGCGCTACCTTGCCGAGTCCGACCTTTTTTTCTTCCGCCAGCGTCCGCAGCATCTTTTCAATACCCTCTTCGGTAATCTGCTCTGTCGCTTCGAGCCTGCTGCGGATAATCTCTAAAATCGCCAGCCCGTTATCTTTCAGCAAAACCTTCTCGACCGCCTTTTTATCATACTCGATTTTGTCATCAGCTAAAAAGACAAATCTGCTCTTACGCTCAATATCTGCCAGCGTCCTTGCCCCTTCACAGACCTGTATAATCCTGTCGAGCATCTTATCGTCCGCCGCCAGCACAGGTGATTCGATGACTTTCAGATATGCCCTGAAATGCCCCCGCAATTTCTCTTTTGAAAGCATCCGAATATGCTCGGTGTTGAAGGCAAGAAGTTTGCTGCGGTCGAACAGGCTATTACTCTTCGTCAGTCTTGAAAGGTCGAAAAGACTAATCAACTCACCGACAGGCATAATCTCTTTTTCAGTGCCGGGGTTCCAGCCTAACAAGGCGAGGAAATTCACCATCGTCTCCGGCAAATACCCGCTCCTGAAAAAATCCACGACGTTTATTTCCGGCAGAATAACACCCAAATATTTTGCCATCGCATCGACAACCGGCATATCCGGCATACTCTCGCCGGCAAGAAAATTATTTAGCTCATCAAGACCGATACTACTTGCCGCCGCAAGTTTCTCAAGGTTAATATTCGCATCTGCCTTGATTGCCTTTCGCAGAGTTTGAGGCCTTTCCCGCTTCGATAATTTTCCGCCGCCCTCGCTGACCGTTACCGACATATGGGCATACAGGGGCGTGCCAAATCCCAATGCCTGTTGCAACATTTGTTGGGCAGGCGTATTCATCAGATGTTCCTGACCGCGAATAACGTGTGTTATCCCCATAAGCTCGTCGTCGACCACGCACGCAAAATTATACGTCGGAAAGCCGTCGCTTTTTAGTATGATAAAATCGCCTATCTCAGCGGGCGAAAACGTAACTTCACCCCGCACAATATCGTTTACTACGATGGGGCTGTCCTGCGGCACTGCGAATCTGACCGTAACGGACTTGCCCTCAGCGATTGCCTTTTTCACGTCCGCTTCGTTCGGCAAATCCGCCGGCCGCCTGTATATCAGCGACTTTTTCTGAGCCTCAGCCTCGTCCCGCATCGTCTCCAATTCTTCCTGCGTATCAAAGCAGTAATATGCCTTTTGCTGCTCAATGAGTTTTCTTACGTATTTATCGTAGATGTCTTTGCGTTGTGATTGCAGATAAGGCCCATTCGGCCCGCCGACTTCCGGCCCTTCGTCCCACTCGATTCCCAGCCACCAAAGGTCGTCTATCACCTGCTGCATTGCTGTCGGCGTATTGCGCTTTGTGTCCGTATCTTCGATGCGGAGCATGAATTTGCCGCCCGTCTTTCTCGCCCACAGCCAGTTAAATAGCGCTGTCCTCGCACCTCCTATATGCAGATAACCGGTCGGCGACGGCGCAAATCGTGTTATTACTCGTGGTGAGCTTGTCGAATCTACCATAATTAAACCTCATAACTGCGAAACTTATGTGAAAACAGCAGAATACGCCATATCAACGCCGTTGTCAACAACTGGCCATCTGGTTAAAATACTCTCTTGATGGATATTATCGCACAATGTCCCCGTTGCCGAAGCGCCTGGCTGCTCGGCCCTGATGCCGCCGACAGAAGGGTAAAATGTCAAAATTGCGGCCAGTTATTTAAAGTCCCTGCTCTCGATGAAGTCCCGAAGGCCGTCAAAATTATCAAACAGGCCAAAGGCACAATTTACGTCGACGAAAACGGTCGCACCTACGGCTGAGAATCATCGCCCACAAAATTTTGCTTAATCGTCCTTTATCTGCTCAATTGCCAGTTCCGCTATCTTCGGCAGTAGTTGTTTTATCTCCGGGGATAAATCAAGGCCGTAATCGATGCTCTTCGGCTCAATGCCGATAATCCTGATTTGTGGTAGTTCCCCGAGTTTTTTAGCCATCGCAAATACGTCTTTTAACGTAATATCGTGCAGCGATGTTTTCGGCGAATCCTCAGCCTCGAAATCTTCAGGTCCGAAACAATAAATCTCCCCCGGCTTTCCGCCCGCCTTTACGGCATCGACAATGACGACCTTTTCCGCATCCCTTATAAAATCGACTAAAGCAAAACCTGCCGTCCCCCCGTCAAGTAATTCCGTGTCAGGGGGCAATTCTTTGCCTTTGAGATACTCGATTAAATGAACACCGACGCCTTCATCCTGAAGGAGCAGATTTCCGCAGCCGAGAATAAGTTTGCTTTTCTTAGACAACACGAAACTTCTTCATCTGGCCGTTTGGCTTGATTAAATGAACTGCACACGCAAGGCACGGGTCAAACGACCGCACTACCCTGACTATCTCGATGGGATTGTCCGCGTCAGCCACCGCCGTGCCGATAAGCGCCTCTTCAATCGGCCCGCGAACGCCCTTATCGTCTCGAGGCGAAATGTTCCACGTCGACGGCACAACGCACTGATAATTTTCAATCTTGGAATTTTTTATATTGACCCAGTGTCCCAGTGCTCCGCGGGCGGCCTCGACTAACCCATATCCCTGTGCGCTTTGTGGCACGGAACATTCCGTCCAGACATCCCCGCCGGGCTTTAACTGCACAACCCACTCCGATAAAGCATTGGCGACCTTTTGCGCCTCCAGCGCCCTCGCTATGTGGCGGTCCATTACGGAAATGCCTTTGCGGTAATCCCCGTTTATCCACATCCGAGCCAAAGGCCCCACTTCATAAGGGACTCCGTCGTAACGGGGAGCCTTCGACCACGTATATGCGCCTTCCTTATTCAATATAGGCTCGGTCGCCCCTTCAGCAGGGACTTTTCCGCTGGTCTTATTATCATACCAGGCGTATTTAACGTCCTCAGTTACTTTTGCAATGTCAAGCTGCTGTGATTTACCGTTTGCATATCTGCCGCGTTTGAAGAATTTATTTTTGCCGCTGGCATCCAAATCGAAAACGCCGTAAGCCAAAAGATTTTTATGCCCGACGCCTATTTTTTTGTAGTCGCCGTATGCCGATGCTATTGCCATAGCGTCGGGGACATAAACGTTATTGATAAAGTCCTGCACCTTTTTCAGCCGCCAAAGGTAGCCGTCGATATTATCGATGGTAGGCTTTTGCGTTACCCCGCCCGCTAAAAACCCGACGTGATGCGGCGCTTTGCCCGCAAACAACGCCCGCATCTCGTGAGGTAGCGTCCGTATCTTAAGTGCCTCGAGATAATGAGCAACGCAGGCCTCGTTCACGTCTTTCGCCAGCCGGTAATCCCCTTTGTATCGCGGAATAAACGGCGCCGTATCAGGCCCCGTAACGTAATCCAGAGCAGACAAATGATAAAAATGCAAAATGTGCGAATGAAGATAATTTGCCCCCACAACTAAATTCCTGATAATCCGGGCGTTCTCCGGAATGGTTATGCCGAAGGCATTTTCAAGACCGCAAACACAGGCAAATGCGTGGTCAGCCGAACATACCCCGCAAATCCGTTGCGTCAGATGCGGTGCGTCGCGAGGGTCTCTGCCCCTTAAAATTATCTCGAAGCCGCGAAACATCGTTGCTACGCTTCTCGCATCGGCCACTTTGCCGCCGGCAATTTCCACCTCAATACCCAGATGTCCCTCGATTCGGCTGATTGGGTCGATTACAATCTTCTGATTAGCCATTATTTTGTCCTTTTTTGGTGTCTGCATTTATCTTGTCAGGCGAGTTCCTTTTGTTTTTTTTGCGGCCAAAGTTTTTCCGGCAGCGCAGTATAGAAAGGCGAAATATCATCCGGAAATTCGAAGCTGCAGCAGCCGATACAGGGAGCACCGGCCCCGATGCACCACTCAGCCCCGTTGTTCCATCGCCGAATCGGGCAATCCGAATTGGTAATCGGCCCCTTGCAGCCTAATTGAATAAGGCAGCCCTTATCGCCGAACTTGGCGGCGAATTTGCCGTCAATGTAATAAGAATAATTGGGACAATTCTGATGAATCGTATCGGAATAAAACATCTTTGGCCGGCCTTGCTCATCAAGTTCAGGCATTCCGTATGTAATCAGATGCACCAGCGTCCCCACGAACCACCCCGGATTTGCCGGGCAGCCGGGAACGTTGATAATGGTAATCTTTTTGTCAAGAATATCCTTAACGCCTTTTGCCCCCGTCGGGTTTGGCTTGCCTGCCGATACGCCGCCGTGCGTTGCACAGGCGCCGAGAGCAATAACCGCCTTGGCCTTTGGCCCAAGTTCATTTACCGCCTCCAGCATCGTAATATTTTTGCCGTCCTTTTGCCCGATTATGCAGTATAAGCCGTTGTCTTTTGTTGGAATTGCTCCTTCGATAACTAAGATAAATTTGCCTTTGTTCTTTTCCGCCGCTGCATATAGTTGCGAAAGGGCAGATTGACCGGAGGCCGCCATCACCGTCGGGCAGTATTGCAAAGAGATGATTTTCAGCAGGATGTCCGCAATTGATGGATGCACAGCGTTAAGCGTCGAGACGAAACAGCCGTCATCGCCGCTGCCCTGAATCCATATTACAGGCGGATTACCCGCCGCCGCTTTTTCCAGCGCAGCAACAACCTCTGGTATATGCAGTTGCGAAAGCCCCGCCCCTGCCGCTGTTGCAGCGCACAATTTCAAAAATTCACGCCGGTTCGGTTTCATAAATCCTTCCTGCTAAACAAACACGGCTGCTCAGCCGCATATCTTATAATTATTACAAAAAAATGAGTGCTTTTTCAAACTATTTTTGCGGTTTTCACCGGCTTAGTTCTGGAATAAGTCTTTTTCCGGGTTTTCTTTTTTAACAAAAGCCGTAATCCACCCTCTTCTCCTGTTACCATTATTTTCTTGTCTCTTAATATCTCCAGCAGGAACGGCTCTTTTTGTTTGATGTCTTTTTTGAATTCTGCCGGTGTATATAATTTATAGTTGATTTCACGCTCCAGCAGCCTTTCTAATCCGTCCAATTCTCGGATAAGTTTGTTTTCATCGCACTCGCCGACAACAAAGAGGTCTATATCAGACAAATAACTTTCCTTTGCCTTTGCATAAGAGCCGTAGATAAAAGCATAATCGATATTGCCGGTTTTTTGCAGGGCCTCTTTTATACCGCCGGTTATTCCCACCGTCTTGAAAACAATGCTTTTAAGTTCCTTGTATAAGGGGTATTTTTTGTTCGTCTTAAAATATCTGGCATTTGCTTTGTATTCGCTTGTTAAGATGCCCTCTTTTTCCATATTATTTATGGTTCTCTGGAAATTGCCGACCTTTTTCTTCAGAATCCTGCCTATCTGCTGCATATAAAACGACTGCTCCGGGTTAGTCAGAAAAAGTCTCAGCAGTTCCGCCCTGTTTTGGGTCAATTTTTTCACCATTTTTACCCTTGTATGCTTTTTGCATACAATTGTATGCACTTTGCATACACCGCGTCAACCCCCTGAAAACCAAAAATGCCTGCCCTCGAAAGTTTACCCGCCGTTCGTTTGGCGGGCCGTTGTCCGGGACCCAAAATTCCGTTATCTGGGGCCCAGAAATCTTTTATCTGTGGTCGTTATCCGAGGCCGTCTGAGTGTTTGATTTATCCCTGATCCCCATAACGGAATTTTTATTCCTGCTTTGACCTTACCCCCAAAAACTGTGCCAGTTGCAATTGGAGTAGCAGCATGATAAAACTTAGAAAGACAGGAGGTGCACAATGCGGGGTAAGAGATTTAAGGAAGAACAGATTATAGCGGTTCTGAAG
>Ga0315276_10005632_pt1 | contig 11551 bp, 11 predicted proteins | sample YL17G05_0_MG_FD_204542 | JGI IMG/M metagenome (GOLD analysis project Ga0315276, IMG submission 204542) | Sediment microbial communities from Yellowstone Lake, YNP, Wyoming, USA - YL17G05_0 | ecosystem: Environmental > Aquatic > Freshwater > Lake > Sediment | place: USA: Wyoming | collected... | reverse complement strand
AGCATTCTCAACAACTCCGCCGCGTGTAGATCCAATATGGACAAGCGGGATTATATGCACGAGCTTGCTTTCACTGAGCCCGTCGATTGGAGCTGACGGAACAATTTATGTTGGATCAGACGATGGGCATGTCTACGCATATGGTGATTAGCCATTCATAAGTGAACCTGCTGCGTTAGGATAATGGCTACACAGGCAGTAGATAGGCGGGTGCCACGCGCACCCGCTCTTTTTTTGTAAGTGGTAGCGGCGATTCCTTTTCGCTGCTCGTTACCCCCACCCGGGTAGCGGCGAATCCGATTCGCCGCGCGTAGCACATGCGATAAACGCCGCGAATTGGATTCGCGGCTACCGTGCAGTTGGGGCGGCTAGCGTGCGTCACGTGCGCGCCCTAGACCGGGGCGTCCTCGAACTGCAGCGCCAGCACCGTCATGTCGTCATCCACGGGCTGGAACTGGCCGCGCCACTGCGCCACGTCGTAGAGGATCCAGTCCGGCAGGCTGTCCAGCTCGTAGTTCTGCGCCAGCAGCACCGACTGCTCGAGCTGCTCCAGCGAGAAGAACTCGCCGGAGCGGTTGCGCGTCTCGATGATGCCGTCGGTGTAGATCACCAGGCGCTGGCCCGCCGCCAGCTCGAGGTGCGTCACATCGGGGGGCTGCGGCGGGCTGGCAAACAGCCCCAGCGGCGGGATCGTTGCTTCCAGGCGCCTGAGGCTGCCGTCAGCGCTGCTCAGCAGCAGCGGCGGATGGCCGGCGATCAGCGCCGAGACGCGGCGGCGGCCCGGGTGCAGCAGCAGGTAGATCATCGAGGCGTACACCTGCTCCGGGAACTCTTCGCAGCAGAACGTGTTGACCTGGCTGATCAGCTCGCGCGGGTCCGTGGTTTGGCGCAGGCAGGCCTGGATGTATGTATACAGGCTGACCGCCGAGACCGCGGCGGCGATGCCGTGGCCGGAGACGTCGGCGAGGAACAGCGCCACGGTGTCGGGCGCCGTGTGCGCCAGGCCGAGCACGTCGCCGCCCAGGCTCTGGCAGAACTGGCAGTTATAGGCCAGCCTGAGGCCGGTCTTGCTGTACACCGCCTCCAGCTGGCTCTTGGTCGGCAACATGCCCTGCTGCACGCGGCTGGCGGAGCGCAGCGCCGCGCTCAGCGCGCCCAGCGCCTGGGCCAGCTCCTCGTGCTTGCGCTCCAGGCTGCGTTCCAGTTCCAGCACGCGCATCCCGGCCTTGACCCGCGACTTCAGCTCCGGCAGGTTCACCGGCTTGCGCAGGTAATCGTCCGCCCCCGAGGCCAGGCCGGTCAGCAGGTCAGCCTGCTCGGTGCGCCCGGTGAGCAGGATGAAATACGTGTAGGGCCGGCCGGGCAGTGCACGGATGCGGCTGCATAGCTCGGGCCCGTCGCAGTCCTTCATCACCCAGTCGGAAATCACAAAGCGGATGTCCTGCTGGCTGAGCATGCGCCATGCTTCCTCGCCGTCAGCGGCGAGCAGCACCTCAGCGCCGAGATCCTTCTCCAGGAAGCGCTTGAGCTTGAGCCGCATCAGTTCCTCGTCGTCGGCGACGAGAATACGCGGCGCAGGCGCGGCCATATTGCTCCTCAACGATGCTCAGGTTTCAAGATCCGGGATGGGGGTGTGAGTTGCGCAGCCGCCCGTCCCTACCCCGCTGCGCCTGTGACTGTAGCATCATCGCGCGCCGCCTGCAATCCCGCCAAGGTTACATTTGCGTATACTGCGGCGCGCGGGCTGGCGGGCGGCGGCGGGCGCTACAATGCCCAGCGAGGTAATGCGATGAGCCGTGTACGGGAACTGACTGAGGCCGCCGAGCGCTGCCACCGCGAAGTGGCGCTCGAGTTCTACAACACGCTGTCCGGGCGCCAGGACAAGCTGGACATCGTCAGCATCCTGAAGCGCTACCCGCAGCTGTACTCGCGCGAGAGCTATGACTACATCATGGGGCTTGGCGAGCGGGAGTGCCCCGATGAGCGCGAGCGGCGCTTCCTGAGGCTGCTGTTCACGCGCAACTACTTCACCGACCGGCTGAAGGAGCAGAGCGAGCGGCTGGCCAACGCCGAGGGCGACGCGACGGTGGAGTGCGACGGCCAGAGTTACCCCTACCGCGCGCTGCCCGTGGTGCTGGCCAATGAGGAGGACTACGCGCGCCGCGGCCGCCTCGACGGCGCCTATATCGCCAGGCTGGAGCAGCTCAATCCGCAGCGCGAGGAGATCGACGCCGTCAGCCGCGAGCTGACCGGCGAGCTGGGCTACCGCAACCTGATCGAGCTCGTGGAGAAGCTGGCGCGCATGCGCATCTACCCGCTGCGCGAGATCTGCGGCCGCTTCCTGGACGAGACGGAAGAGCTGTACGCCGAGCGCCTGGAGCAACACGCCAGCAAGACGGCGGCGCTGTCGCGCGCCCAGCTGCGCCATGCCGACATTGGCTTTCTGATGCGCGCCAGGCAGTTCGACCACCAGTTCCCCGCCGACGGCATGGCGCCCGCGCTGGCCAAGACCTTGAGCGGCCTGGGCATCGACCTGGAAAAGCAGAAAAACGTCACGCTCGATCTCGACGTGCGGCCGAAAAAGTCGCCGCGCGCGTTCTGCATCAGCATCGACGCGCCGCACGACGTGCGCCTTGTGCTGCTGCCGCGTGGCGGGCAGGACGACTACAGCACGCTGCTGCACGAGGCCGGGCACCTCGAATTCTCCGCCAACATGGCGCCGGGCTTAAGCTTCCTCTACCGCCAGTACGGCGACACCAGCGTGCACGAGAGCTACGCCTTCCTGCTGCAGCACCTGACCAGCGACCCGGTGTGGTGGCACGAGATCATGCACGCCGACCCCGGCGAGTACCTGCACTTCTCGCGCTTCGAGCGCCTGTACTTCATCCGCCGCTACTCCGCCAAGCTGCACTACGAAGTGGAGTATCACGAGGCGGGCGGCGGCCCCGCCCCCGCGGGGCAGGGCGCGTTCCGCGAGGTCTACGCGAAGTGGCTGGAGCGCGGCTGCGCCATCCCCTACCCGCCGCAGCGCTACCTCGCCGACTTCGACGCCGGCTTCTACGTCGCACAGTACCTGCAGGCCTGGATCTGGGAGGTGCAGCTGCGCGAGCACCTGCGCCGCGAGTTCGGCGAGGCCTGGTTCACGCGGCGCAGCGCGGGCGACTTTTTGCGCGACCTGTGGCGCGAGGGGATGAAGTACGACGTCTGGGAGATCGCCGGCAAGCTGGGCTACAAGGGCCTCGACATCGCCCCGCTGACGGCGGAGGTGACGGGCTAGCGGCGCGCTAAAGCGCGCCTGCAGCGGGTATTAGGCCCATCGCACCAAAGGCAGGTGTACTGATGATTACGCTGCGCAAATCAGACGAGCGCGGGCACTCCAACCACGGCTGGCTGGACACGCGGCATACGTTCTCCTTCGCCGACTACTACGACGTGGAGCACATGGGCTTTCGCAGCCTTAGGGTGATCAACGAGGATGTCGTCGCCGCTGGCGAGGGCTTTCCGATGCACGGGCACCGCGAAATGGAGATCATCACCTACATCGTCTCCGGCGCGCTGCAGCACCGCGACAGCCTGGGCAGCGGCGGCGTGATCCGCCCCGGCGAGCTGCAGCGCATGAGCGCCGGCACGGGCATCATGCACAGCGAGTTCAACCCCTCGGACAGCGAGGCGGTGCACCTGCTGCAGATCTGGATCATGCCCGGCCAGCGCGGCGTGACGCCAAGCTATGAACAGAAGGAGATCCCTGCGGACGAGCGGCGCGGCACGCTGCGCCTGGTGGCCTCGCGCGACGGGCGTGAGGGCTCGCTGACCATCCACCAGGACGCGCAGGTCTACGCCACGCTGCTGGCCAGCGGCGACGCACTCGCGCACACGCTGGCGCCCGGGCGGCACGCCTGGCTGCAGCTAATCAGCGGCAGCCTGGCGCTCAGCGCTCTGAGCGGAGCGCGCGCCGAGATGCAGGCGGGCGACGGCGCGGCGGTGAGCGAGGAGACGCTGCTGCAGATCAAGTGCCTGGCCGACGCCGAGGCGCTGCTGTTCGACCTGAACTAACGGCGGGAGCGCGGCTTTTCAAGCCGCTCATTGGAGCGCGGCTTTTCAAGCCGCTCTTAAGATGCGGATTACAAATCCGCGCTCCGGAAGATGCGGACTGCCAGGCCGCGTTCCGGGGAGCGCGGGGAAAACGAAGGCCGCAGGCGCCGCTCAGCGAAAGCATGTTGCCGGTCTTACCCCGGCCCGCAAGCACGGGGGCTACGGCTCAAGGTTGACTTCGCATCGGCCCCACGGCCGGATGTAAAAGCGTACCACAAAGCTGCATGGAGCGCGGGCTTGCAGCCTGTAACTTCGTAGGGCGCGCAGTGATGCGCGCCGTCTTATGTGTCGGCAGCGACGACAGTGCACATGATATGTGACGGAAGAGCGGCACGCTTTACAGCGTGCCCTACGTCCTGCCCTACGGCTTCCACTCCACCGCGGCGGCGAACACCACGTCGCGCCCAGCCATGTAGTTCTCGAACGTCTCCTCCACCGCCACGTCAGGCACGAGCGACGGCGACGTGTCGCCGTGATAGTCGAAGTACTTCGTGGAGTAGGTCACCGTCAGACCGGAGATCGGCAGCTGGAACTGCTTCACTTCGCCGAAGTGGCTGGGCTTGCCGCCCGTCGGCTCGCCGACGAAGATCGCCTGGGTCTTGTCCTTCAGCGCCAGCGCGTTGAGCACCGCCGAGGAGAAGGTGCGCCGCCCGATCAGCACGAACAGATGCCCGCGCTGGTTGACTTCCGGGCGCGCCGCGAGCTTGTCGATCAGCGGGTCGAGCAGGGCACTGTCGCCACCGCTGTTGTTGCGCAGGTCGATCACCAGCCGCCCCTCGGGCAGGCCGTCCAGCCCCTGCTGCACCTGGGTGACCAGGTCAGCCATCGGCAGGTCGGCGCGCTCCGCGCACTGGTTGTAGGCCAGGTACAGCGTGTTGCTCAGCGGCAGCCATTCCGTCCAGTACTCGTGATCCGGCTCGTGCATGTAGTAGGGCCGGGGCGTGGCCGGGTCGAGCACTTCCACGTACTCGGTGTCGCGCGAGGGTACGAGCGGCGTCAGCTCGATCCCCCCCTCCTCGCCCGAGCGCAGCGCCAGGCTGAAATGCGCACTGTCGGCGCTCGGCGAGACACCCAGCGCGCTCAGGATTTCGGCCATGACGACGAACAGCGGCGCCTGGCTGCGCAATTGCGACTCATTCTCATGCGGGATCACCACGGCGCAGCTGTCCACCACGTCGTCCAGCGCCTGGCCGTCGATCGCTGTGAGCCGCGCGCCGAGCAGATCCTTGAACTCCTCCTTGGTCTGCACGACGTAGACCCCGTCGGCGAACCAGTACAGCCCCAGCGGGTAGAAGCGGAAACCCGCCTGCGGGCCGACCAGCACGGCGGTGTGGCTGTCGCCGGCCATGTTGACAAGCTGCATCAGCCGCACGGTGACCGCATCGTCGTTGAGGTTGGGAATATCCGCGTCGAGCTGGGCCACCGCCTGCAGCCACTGCTGCTTCGTCATGCTGGCGAACAGGTTGGCGTGCAGCTTGGGCAGCTCGGCGGCGAGCGTCTTCAGATCGGCACGCCAGCCCTCGACGCGCTGGGCGTTGCTGAAGGCGTCGCCCGTGCCGGGGGCTGTCTGCAGAGCCACCGTCATGCCGCTGGCCTGCGCCTGGGCCGGCGCTGTCGGCACGCTGCCGGCCACGCAGAGGATGGCAGCCCACAGGGCTACCAGTGTGAATAGGCGAATACTCGGCATTACCTCACCTCCCGCGCCGCTGGGCGCGAACTTAGCCGGGGACACCCCCGCGCGGTGGACGGTACGCTAGGCGCCTGCGTTCAGTTTGGCTTTGAAGCCTAGCTTCTTGAACTCCGCAATCAGCTTGTCGGTGGTCACCTTGGCCGGGTCAAACTGCACCTTGGTGCTGCCGGTCTTGTCGTTGGCCGAGACCGTGCTCACGCCGTCGATCTGGATCAGCGCGGACTCGATGGACGAGGCGGACTGCGCATCCTTCATGCCAGCTACCGTGAACTCCACCGTCTTCAGCTCCACAGGCGCGGGCGCCGCGGGAGGCGCGGCTGCCTGTCCGTCTGGCGCGGGCGTGCCAGACTGCGCCGTGGGTGGGTTGGTGGACTCCGCCTGCGACTGCGGCATGCCGCTGTGCGTGGCGGTGCCGGCCGCCGTCTTGGCGGCCTTGCTGCCAGGGCATCCGGCAACCAGCGCCACCAGCACGAGCAAGGCGATAAGCAGCACCGCACTAAACCGCGGCGAATTGCGAAGTGTCATGTCTGGTCTCCTAACTACTGCCTGCCGCCGTCTGAGCGGCGGTACTTCTGTATAAGTCTAGTACAGGGCATGGCGCTGCGGCAACGCGGTGGCGACGCTCCAACACGCCGTCACACACGGGCTGCATCGCTGGGTAGCTGCCTCCCACTGCAACCATCCGCTTGGGTAGCTCAAGCCTCGACGTATTCCACAACCCGCGGGTCTTCCAGCCGCTGCGACGCGTGGTGGATCTCGATCCCGATGATGTTGCCGTCAGCGTCGTAGTCCAGGATCAAACCCGGGCTTTGCTCGTCGCTGTCCACGATCCCTTTATCCTTGAGCCTGATCCACAGTACATCTACTTTGCTGTCATATGTCACTTTCATCGACTGCTCCAGTACTTCCAGATGCGGCTGGTGCTATACACAGTTACCACGCGGGGAGGCGTCACCCGTTCATCCACCAAGGCTCGCAGCAGCTGCTCCCTTCCGTCTGGCGCGGTAAACCTGGATTGGTAAAACCACAGCCCCGGTTCACTCACTAGTCGTTGCTGTGGTTCGTCAAGCGTTTGCTTGACCTGAGCCAGGTCGAGGCAGCGTTCGCGCATGGCCAGCCTGGCATGACGACTGAACTCGAACTCCACCTGCGCATTATAACCGCGTTGCTGGACAGCCGCTGCCTTGCGTCGCCGCTATAATCCACGCATGGCTGGCCCCGACTACATCCGCACGCACGAAGTGCTGGAGGCGCAGGAGCGCGCCTACCTCGCGCCCTACGCCGTCTGCAGCGCCGCCGCGCCGCACGAGCATGACGAGCCGGCGCCGCGCGACCGCACGCACTTTCAGCGCGACTGGCACCGCATCACGCACAGCCGCGCCTTCCGCAAGCTGGAATACAAGACGCAGGTGATCGTCTTCGGCGAGGGCGGCGAGATGGGCGACGTGATCCGCAACCGCCTGACGCACACGCTGGAGGTCAGCCAGATCGCTACCAGCCTGGCGCGCACGCTGGGGCTGAACGAGGACCTGGCCAGCGCCGTGGCCCTGGCCCACGACCTGGGGCATACGCCCTTCGGCCACGCCGGCGAGGCGATGCTGGTGCAGCTCGTCAGCAGCTTCAACCACAACGACCACAGCTTAAAGATCGTGCGCCAGCTCGAACACCGCTACGCCGAGTTCCCCGGGCTCAACCTGACAGCGCACACGCTGGCGGGCATCGAGAAGCACGACACGCCGTTCGACCGCACGCATACCAACCAGTTCCAGGCCGGCCGCGGGCCCAGCCTGGAGGCGCAGGTGGCGAGCATCGCCGACCAGATCGCCTACCGCAGCCACGACGTGGAGGACAGCATCACCGCCGGCATCCTCACGCCCGAGGACTATCACGCCGGGGGCGTGGCGCTGTGGGACGAGGTGTGGCGCGAGATGGGCGCCATCCGCGACGAGCGCGTGCGCCTGCCGCAGGTCACGCGGCGGCTGATCAACCGCATGGTCAGCGACGTGCTGGCGGAGACGGCGCGGCGCCTGCAGCAGCACAATGTCGCCACGCTGGAGGACGTCTACGGCGCGCAGGCGGTGCTGGTGGACTTCAGCGACGAGCTGAAACCGCTCAACGACGCGCTGGGCGCGTTCCTGATGGCCCGCTTCTACCAGGACTTCCGCGTGCTGCGCGGCACGGCCAAGGGACAGATGATCATCCACCGGCTGTTCAACCACATCAGCGAGCACGCGCGCGGCCATGGCAGCTCGCAGATGATGCTGCTGCCGCCGGTCGAGGCGGCGGATTACCGCGAGGCGCAGCACAAGGGCCACGACCGCCTGGGCCGCGAGGCGCTGCGCGTGATCGCCGACTTCCTCGCCGGCCTCACCGACCGCGAGGCGTATACACTTTATGAGAAACTGTTCGAGGTAGGACACCCCTAAGGAGGTATAAGGTGGAACAAACCTTTTGGGTCATTCGCTCAGTGAAGGATGCCGAGGATTGTGAAAGCTGCTCTCTTGACAACGGCATTGTTGGCTTAAGCTACGGTTTTATGCAAGACCTCAGCAGTTATTTAGGCCGTGAAGACTTAAAAGCAGCGTTTCAGGAAACCTATCCAAACGATACAGCGGCGCGTGTGCGAGCCTGCGCTGGCGCACTATGGAGGTTGAAGGAGGAGATGAAACCAGGCCAGCCAGTATTCTTGCCGTTGAGAGCAACGTCTGATATAGCAGTTGGACGCATCACTGGGGTTTACGAGTACCATCCCGACAGCCTATGTGGTTACGAGCATACGAGACACGTCCAGTGGATCAGGCAGGACGTGCGGCGCTCGTCATTGCGGCCTGAGCTTCTGCGCCAGCTAAACTCGTACGGTGCGTTGTTCACCGTGACCCTGTCGGACGAAGATCAACAGGCAATCGGTATCGTTGATGCCGCAACTTCAAGCATGCCTCCCTCAAGTCCGCTTCGGCCTCATGATAACTTAGAAGCTGATGCACGCGACGCGATCCGCAAGCGGATCAGTGATCGATTCAAGCTGCACGCGCTCGAGGAGTTGGTAGAAGATGTCCTAATCGCGCAAGGGTTCCAGACGCTGCGCAAGGGGCCGGGGCCAGATAGCGGTGTCGATGTGATTGCCTCGCATGGCCCAATGGGGCTGGGCAATCCGCGAATCTGCGTGCAAGTGAAATCTGGCGACGGCCGGCAAGGCGCGCCGGAAGTGCAACAGCTCCTAGGTGCTCTCAAGCAATTTCAGGCCGATTTCGGCTTGTTCGTCTCGTGGGGTGGATTTGCCCAGCCAGTAATTGCGGCGGCCCGGCAACAGTTTCATGTGCTCCGCTTATGGGATCAGGAACAGCTGATTGATGCCGTGATCGTCAATTACGAGCAACTGCCTCAGCGCAGCAAAGACATACTGCGTTTGCGGCAAATCTGGATCTGCGAGCCTGACGAAGCTGAGTAAACGGCCGGCGGCGGTATGATCATGGCGGGATGAGCGATACCGAGCGCACGATGGTCAAGATCATCCTGTGGATGCTGCTCCTGTTCGTGGCCGTGTTCCTGCTGCTCGCCGTGGTACCGGCGGAGTGGTTCGACCGCTTTTTCCCCGAGGCGCAGTAGCGCCGCCGCTGCCTATCTCAGTTTACTGTGGCGGCGGCTTTAGCCGCCGAATCCTAGCGGGCGGGCACGGCAGCCTGCACCACCGGGGATGAAGACGGCGGACAGGATGTCCACCCCACCAAAGACGCAGGCAAGATGCCTGCGCCCTGGGGATGGCGGGCGCGGAGTCCCGCCCCACCAGCAAGGTAGACCGGCGCGGAGTCCGGTCCCACCAGAGACGGGCGAAGCGTGGCTTCGCCCCTACGAAGACGGCGGCACGGCGGCCGCCGCTACCCTTCCCCTCTTGCTGACTACTGACTACTGCCTGCTGCCTGCTTTCTTGCTGACAACTGACTACTGACTACTTCTTCAGCGTGCTACAACTATGCGCATGAGTCTGGCGCATGACGTACAGCGGGAGCGCGAGCAGATCCTCGCCATCTGCGCCAAGCACGGCGTGGCGCGGGCCTGGGTCTTCGGCAGCGTGGTGCGCGGCGAGGCCGGGCTGGACAGCGACCTCGACCTGCTGGTCGAGCGCGCGCTGGGGCCCGACGGCCGGCCGCTGCGCACAGCCTGGTGGCCCGGCGGGCTGATCGGCGAGCTGGCCGACCTGCTCTCCTGCAAGGTCGACGTCGTCACCGAGGCGGCGCTGCACCCGCTGATCCGCAGCGCGGTGCACCACGAAGCGAGGCCGCTGTGAACCGCGACGTGCTGTGGCTGACGTATATGAGTGAATGCCTTCAGCGCGTGGAGCGCTACACCGCCGGCGGGCGGGCGGCGCTGTCCGACGGCGGGCCGACCCGCGACGCCGTGCTGCGCAACCTGCAGGTGCTGGCGGACACCTCCGAGCGGCTGCACTGGGAGCTGCGCGAGCGGCACAGCGCCGTGGGCTGGGAGCCGCTGCGCGCGCTGCGCAACCTGATCGTCCACGAGAGCTTAAGCCTCGACGACGACGCGCTGTGGGAGATCGTGCAGTACGACCTGCCGCTGCTGCGGGCCGCCGTGGCGGAGATGCTCGGCGAAGTGCAGCTGCAGTAGCCGCGGGCTATAATATCCGCTTCGCGGACGCGCGGCGGGTGGCTTTTCGGCACTCCTCCGGGCCCCGCAGCAGAGGAAGCGGCGCCTTGTGCGGACCGGGCGGCGGGCCTCAGCTTCCTGTACCAAGGAGTCTTAAGAATGCCACTCGACTATAAGGACCTGGGCGCCGGCGGCACCGAGCGCCGCATCCAGAAGCTCAAGGAGCAGCACGAGCTGGCGCTGCTCGGCGGCGGGGCCGAGGCCATCGACCGCCAGCATGAGCGCCGCAAGCTGACGGCCCGCGAGCGCATCGCACTGCTGCTGGACGAGAACAGCTTCCAGGAATTCGGCAAGTTCGTCTCCTCGCGGACCTGCCCGGTGCCCGGCGACGGCGTGATCACCGGTTTCGGCACGGTCAACGGCAAACGTGTCGGCGTGACCAGCCAGGACTTCACGATCATGGGCGGCAGCCTGGGGCGCGCGCACGCGGACAAGATCTGCAAGATCCAGGAGACCTGCACCAAGGCCGGCATCCCGATGATCTCCATGAATGACAGCGGCGGCGCGCGCATCCAGGAAGGCGTGCACAGCCTCGGCGGCTACGCGGACATCTTTTACCGCAACGTCCAGGCCAGCGGCGTGATCCCGCAGATCAGCGCGATCATGGGCCCCTGCGCCGGCGGCGCGGTCTACAGCCCGGCGCTCACCGACTTCGTCTTCATGGTGCGCGACACGAGCTTCATGTTCCTCACCGGCCCCGACGTGATCAAGGAAGTGCTCAACGAGGAAGTGACCTTCGAGGAGCTCGGCGGCGCGATGACGCATAACCAGCGCAGCGGCGTGGCGCACTTCCAGGCGAAGAACGAACTTGAGTGCATCACGCAGATCAAGCGGCTGCTGTCCTACCTGCCCAGCAACAACATGGAGGATCCGCCGTACCTGAACAGCGGCGACGACCCCAACCGCCGCGAGGAGCGCCTGGCGACGATCGTCCCCGACGATCAGAGCAAGGCCTACGACATGAAAGAGCTGATCAGCCTGGTCGTCGACCGCGACAGCTTCATGGAAGTGCAGGCGCTGTACGCACCGAACATCATTGTTGGCTTCGCGCGCCTCGGCGGCTACAGCGTCGGGATCATCGCCAACCAGCCGCGCGAGCTGGCGGGC
>Ga0315276_10005630_pt1 | contig 11552 bp, 9 predicted proteins | sample YL17G05_0_MG_FD_204542 | JGI IMG/M metagenome (GOLD analysis project Ga0315276, IMG submission 204542) | Sediment microbial communities from Yellowstone Lake, YNP, Wyoming, USA - YL17G05_0 | ecosystem: Environmental > Aquatic > Freshwater > Lake > Sediment | place: USA: Wyoming | collected... | reverse complement strand
CCGGGGCCAGGTCATACGGTAGGCGTAGAAATCGTTTATAAAGACAAAGAGACCATCGATCAATCATTTGCTCTAAAAGAGAACCCGGACGGGGCGTACACAGGAGAAATCGGGGTCATGCGTCCCGGGCTGCAAACCGGCGCGCGAATGGTGCTCATGATAGACGGGAAACCGTTTACCACGTTGGAGAAGATTCCAGGGTTTAGAAAATGGTCATTGGGAATACATACCGGGGCCGGGTTTCCCATTTCGTCTTTCAAGCAGCGTCATAATGCGGGCATCCATTTCAGCGGCAATATCGGGTATCGTCTGACGCCGACATTTTCAGTGGTGGGGCTCCTGGGGTACAATTATTTTAGTTCCGGTTCTTCTTTATCCCGAGACAGTTTGTGGTGGAATGTTTCGGTGAATCTGAGGTCCGAGATTGTGAAAAACCCCCTCCGGTTTTATATAAATGCCGGGGCAGGGATTTATATATCCAAAAGCGGGGCCTTAACGAGCGGGGTTAATATCGGAACAGGGGCCGCTTACTCATTGAAATCCAACTATATTATCGAGTTCGGGACGGATTTCCACCTGGTCAATACGCTGGGAAACGATTCTACTTTTTTGGCGACGCACGCCGGGGTAGTTTATCGTTTGTGAGCATGCATCCAGCATGCGGCGCATGCACCCTATTTGTAGAACCATGGCGGGAGGTTGACGCTCATTCCTTCATGAAAATAGCCACCAAGGCACCAAGGCACAAAGGTTCACCAGGGGGTTTATTATTAAAAAAACCTTGGTGTCTTGGTGGTAAAGTTTTCATGGTTTCATCGGCATTCGTTTAGCGGAAATCCTCAAAAAGGGTGTCATCGTCGGCATCCGGTAAATCGGATTCTTCGGATTCTCCGGATGCATCAAGAAATGTCCATATTCTATGGGGGTTTTGATTTTTGTATTTCTTTAATAAATGCTTATATCCATCATTATCGAAAGGTTCATGATACTTTAAAACACGGAAAAGGAAATTTGTAAAGATAGCAGCTATCAAATGGATGACTTCGTGGCGGGTGCATTTCTTTTTGAGCATGGCCAGGTAAAATTGATAAGCCTCGATGGGCTCACGCTTTTTTAGCTGGGTTTCAACGACGTAATGCATCGTGATGTGCATAAAGGGGCTATGTTCCGCTTCGGGGCCAAATTCATCGTCGCCCAAAATATCCGCTTTTTCAAATAGTTCGGAATATTCGTCTTCATGGTGCAGCATAATTTTCATTAATTGTTCATCTTCATCCGTCTCATCGTTGTAATCATCTGCTTTTGCTTTGATCCAGAGTCTATGAAAATTCTCCCGGTTCCTGGCTCTCAAATCTTTCAGATCGTTTTCATCCATATGCGTTTCTCCTCTTTGAAGGATTAATATAATCCATTTTCAACAAAAATGCAAATATCTAAATATCCCCCCAGCAATTCTCATTTTGTCCTTTAAAATAGAAATTTTAATTTGGGCAGACTTCTCGTTCATAACCCAAAAGAAATAGGTAAGATACGGTCCGCGCATATTTGCCGGCGCCTTTGTTCTTCTCCCTGTAGTCGTCCGGGGGAACGGCGGGTAAAGGTAAAGGGATATAGGGGACACACGAGAAAAATCCTACCGAAGAATGCACTGCCTGTTCTAATGAGGTATTCGAAGGAACTAAAAGATACAGGAATCCAGTACGGCTAAAACCTCTGTTATCAGTTCATTGGAAGCCTTACCGATACGTTTTGCATTACGACTCTGGAAATCGATTGACTTCACCTGCTCGACCATTATAAATCCCTTCAAATTTGGAACATTGTCTATGCAATATGAAATGGGAACTTCCGATCAGTATTCGTGATCGGGCACACAATTACAAGACCTGTATGTTTGTTAAACAAATCGTTACTAACTACAAGAGCGGGTCTACGACCTTTTTGTTCGCGCCCCGATTGGGGATCGAAAGTAACAGCTATGAAGTCGCCTTTCCCCGGGATATACACTGCCATTTACCAGACCTCTTTTCCGCAAGGTTCTCCCCAGGTTACTTCCTCTGCTTGATAGTCCTTTGGAATCCGCGATACAAGTTGCCTCAAATTGTATTTCCCTCTAAACCTACTTCTAGGGGCAACGACAAGAAAACCTTCGTGCACGGCTATATCTACCTCGTCTCCGATCGAAATATGAGCATTTTTCATTACTTGACTACTAATGCGAAGCCCCTGGCTATTGCCCCATTTCTGTATTTTGCTAACCATTACAAAACCTCCTTTAGTTTTCGGATATTTTTAGTATAGCCTAACGGCTGTGATTTGTCAACTTTGTCTCATGCTCTTACAGAGAGTAAGGCGCCTGATGAATGATGAAGGGGGCGGAGCCCTTCGGGCCTATTGTTTACGCCTGCGGCGGAAAATAGCCACTAAGGCACCAAGGTACACCAAAGGTTATTATAAAAAAAACTGGACGGCGAAGCCACCAATAACCAGGTATTCCCTGCTTCCTCCCGCGTTCTCACCTTTCATCAGTCATCATTCATCATTCTATCACTCACGTCTGCTTTACGGCAGGCCCCGGTCTACTCCAGAGATGAAACTTTACCCGGTAACACACACAGAAACATCACCTGTGATAATGCCAATGCCGTTAAACGCTAAACCGCTAAACCTTTTGGGGGCCATTGATACGCCGATACGCCGGCCCAGGGCGGTATGGCTTCGGGCAGCAATTATGTTTACGTAGGGGCGCGCCCCCGTGCTCGCCCGTTTTTTTCCTGTTTGGTCATTTATTTTTTTTCCGTGTCTTCCGTGTGTTCCGTGGGCTCTATTTTCAAAGCCTGAATTTGGGTCTTGACTATTGAATATTATTCATTCATACTATACTATAAATAATTTATTATTTCATAGAGCGTGAGGACTATTGATGACAAACAACGTTCAAGTAAATCCGTTCCATATCCAGGGGACGATCCGGGATAGGAACCTCTTTTTCGGCAGGAATGCCGAGTTGGCAGCGATCTGGGGGTACTTGCGAAAAGGGTCAAATGTTTCCATCGTGGCCCCGAGGCGACTGGGCAAGTCAACGCTTTTGTGGCATATTAAGGAAAACGCACCCACTGTGCTTAACGATGCGGAAAAACCGGCCATCAAAATCGAAACGTTTTATATGGACATGCAGTTGATTGCCGGGGCTAAAGAATTTTTTAAACGTTTGGCCGATGAATTGAAGGCTGACAACGCCGAAACCAGGACATTGGAACGTTCATTGGAAAAACGCCGCGTCATCCTCTGCCTGGATGAATTCGATCGCACGGCGCATAATGAGGCATTTCCCGATGATTTCTTTGCTATTTTACGAGGGCTTTCCCAGGGTGAAAATTTAACGCTGGTGGTGGCCACCAAAATTCCGCTTATCCAGTATGCCGATGCGGGCATGACTTCACCTCTTTATAATATTTTCCCACCTTCCCCCATTACCCTGGGGCCGTTCACGGAAGACGAAGCCGGCCGGTTGCTCATGGACATTGCGGGCCGCACCGGGAAAACCTTTACGGAGAAAGAACTCTCAAAAGCGCTTGAAATAGTAAAAAATTATTATCCCTGGAATGTGCAGCTCATGGGTTGGTGTTGGTTCGATGCCGGGTTTGACCTGGATAAAGCCGGGGAAAAGTATGGCGAAATTCTTAAAAATGAAAAAGAATCCGGCGCGGAAGCCCGCCGGGCTGAGTCCGATTCCCATATTACATCATCGTCATCCCAATTGCCGGGATATTCAGCGGAAATAGATCGGGAGTGGAAACCCAAAGCCGCCGCATTCCTGACGTTCGTATTCGCAATAAGTACGTTTTACACCATTGTGGCCCGCGATACAGATATGGTGTGGCTGGACTTTTTAATGGCCGCCGGTATCGTCGCGTTGTATGCCTGGCAATTTTTTGAAACCAGGGGGAAAAAATCATGAGTCGGCAACCCCTTGAACTGGCGCCCCTCCGTTTCGGCGAAGCGCCGCTGAAAGTCCATGTCGTACCGGTTCCCGGGAAAAAAGATACCCGACATTGGCTTCGAGATTATTGGCCCCGGTATTTGCTTGGTTTCATTACCCTGGCCACTCTTCTTTTTTGGGCATTTTTTATTTTACCCCAGGATCCACTGCCCACCGGGCCATTTTCATCCGGGAATTTAACCGGCGCGGCAGTGGGATTTACAGCGCCATCATATATGTTTTTAGCGGATGAGAATGCCATTGATGCGACGGTGTTGAACACTTCCGCCGGACCTTTCAAGGGAACCGTCACCCTGGTATTCTCACAGCCGGTGTCTTTGAGTATCGCCCCTGATCCTGACGGCAATACATGGTTTACCGTGACCGACCTTCCCCCGGGGGCGCGGTTTACCCGGCGGATCAAGTTTATACTGCACGAAGCCCCGCCCGAAGGCCGGTTGAAATTCCAATTAAAAGCGGAGACGCCCGATGGCCGAACCGGTGCAACGGAATGGCAAACCATTGAGCTTGCCCCTTTTTCTTTTCTTCATCGTTTTTTGAAATACCTTGCCGGTGCCAATCTTTTTGCCGTCTTTATCGGTTTATTCTGGGAGCGTTTCAAGCCTCTTCTTATTAATGATTAGCATGACATCTTCCGCCGCCGATCAAAAAACTTCCCCGTCCGGCCAACCGCCTTACACTCTTGGTCCCACCTTTACCCGTCCACTGTCAATGCTCAATCCCCTGGATTATATGCGTCTTCTTTATTGGGTATTCTTCCATCCCCAGTGGGTGCGGAAATACGTGGAGTGGATCGCACCGAATTACCCGGATAAACCGCGCCCCGTTGAAACCTGGGAATTTCTCAATATCAACGTAAAAATTCGTGCCCTGGTGATACAGTCATTCCTGCTGACCGTCATTTTGCCCCTGGCAATTTTATTTCTTATAGAGATGGCAGATGTTCCGGTAACATATGGGTATGCCGCAATCGGCGTTGTGGGAGGCCTGGCACTTGGTATAGCATCAGGCGTAGCGGGAGGGGTGGCGATAGGCGCAACGGTAGGTGTGGCGGGAGGGTTAACGTTCGGCGTGGCGGGAGGCATGATGGGAGGCGTGGCGGGAGGCGTGATGCCCGGTGTAGTGATTGGCTTGACGTTTGGCTTGATGGTTAGCGTGGCCAGCAAGGCTGGAGGCTTATCGTTTGAAATAGTGGCCATCCTGGCGGCCGGCGTGCCTTACGGCATGGCGTTCGGCTTGACATTAGGGCTGATTAAAGGCGCGGCAATAGGCAAAGCATTTGGATTCTCTTTCATTGTAACGTATTTTCTTGCCTTGTGCCGTATTCCTCTATATCTCTTGGGATTGATTTTGGGTATTGATCGAAAAAAGCGGCAGCCTCACCCGGGGGTAAAAGTGGATGGGACCCTATGGCTGCCTTTTCCGGGTATCCGCCGGGAAATTGCTGAGAGCCTGCACGCTTCTCCCCATTTAGGGGTGGCCCTGTGCGACGAATACTTAAATTATTCCCTTCAATTCATCCCGGCGATTCAAGCATTGACAGAGGTATTAAGTAAGGACAGTGCAATCAGTCACTCCCTGTATCGGCTGCTGTTAATGTCAAATCGTTTTGATTTACTCAAATATGGAACAATCGCACTCCGCAATGTTCTTTGGGAAAATTTCCTATTGGGTTTATTCATTATTCCGCGCCGCAGGCTCGATTCCTGGTATTCCACATCGCCCCGGCTCGATTCACCGGATCGCGCCATTTTTGCTGGTTATCATTATATTATAGACTCAATACTTCCAACGGTGGCTCCAATAGAAAGAATTCTTACGAATATCGATAACTCGATAGAACATTTTCAACTGGCCGCACATGTGCAACACTCATACGAAGCCATCAATTCCTACGCAATATTACGCGATTGCCTGGCCTGCGAAACCGCCGGGGAGATCGCTGCCCTGGCCATTAAACCGGCCATACCGCTTGCAGGAATGAATAAAGGGTCGGGAAACTTTTCCTGGTTAGACTTTCTGCCGGAGGAGGAGCTTCGCCCGGAATTGCTCTATACCTTACGTGAACTGCGAAGCGCTACCGGCGAAGTGATGTCACTAACAGGGATTACCTCCCTGTCCGGGCGATTGTCTGCCGCCGCCCGTGCCAACGATGCACTCCGTGGTTTGAACAAATACGCGGCCCGGGAATGCTTCAACCCGGAAAAGACCCTACTTAAGCTCATATGCGAACGCTGGATGGATATCATTACCAGGGCCGGCGGTGAAGTGGGGCGTAGCGCCGCACCCGTCGATATAATCCCCAATAATTATATCGTCGGCCCCGCCTTACAAGGCCAACAGGGAAGACTTTTTGTCGGTCGCGATGATATTTACCGCGATCTCCTGCGCCTGTGGAGCAATGACCGGGTCAAACAGCCGGTGGTGTTCTACGGACAGCGGCGCATGGGAAAAACCTCCATCCTCCTGCATATGGAAACCAATCTCGACGCCGAATATATCCCCGTGTTCCTGGATATGCAAACCCTGGCCACGGTGGATTCTCACGGTGCATTCCTTTATAACCTGGCAGACAAGACCGCCTCCGAATTAAATAAAATGGGCCTGGCCCTGGCAATTCCTACCCGGTCGGATTATGCCGATGAACCTTTTATCGCTTTCCGTAAATTTATCGAAGCCGCTGAAGCGGCTGTTCCCCCCAATAAATGGGTTGTCCTGATGATTGATGAATTCGAATTGGTGGAAGATAAATTCAAAGCAGGAAAATTTCCCGGGGACCTGATGCTGCAATTCCGCAATATCATGCAGCATCATCCGCGACTGGCATTGGTAATGGCCGGTTCGCACCACCTGGATGAAATGCGCCGGGATTATTGGGGACCGCTGCTCGGCATTGCCTGTGTCATTAAAGTGGGGTATCTATCACGCGAAGCTTCTATTGAATTAATCACCAACCCCTGGGATGATTTTCCATTGGAGTACAGGCCCGAGACCATCGAAAAGATCATCCAATCCACGTGCGGGCAGCCGCTTTTGATCCAGGCCATCGCTTCCGGGATATTGGAGCGGGTCAATAAGCGTTTGACGCGTGGGGGACCGGAAATATCGCCCGTTGCCACCCTCGAAGACGCCGAAGCAGAAATCGAAAACACCCTGGCGGCCAACGAATATTTCCAGGCCGTATGCGGGGCCCTGCCGCCGGAAGCGCGGTTGCTGCTTAAAGCGTTGGCAGCCGTGCAGAGCCAGCCCGGCCAATGGGTTCGCGTCGCCGACATCGAGATCAATATGAAAGAGAAAGATAAACTCGCGGCATTGGAAATTCTGAAACGCCGTGACATGATCGATGTAAAAGACGATATGATCCGGTTTACCGTTGAACTGGTCCGTAGGTTCCTGGAGAAGGCATCCCGGTGGAAATGGTCTACAGATTACACCGATTACACCAATTTTTAAAGTTGGGAGATGCAAGGAAAAAATACTTGACATTTTGAAAAGGATAAATTAAAATCGAATATGATTTTATGGACAATAGGTGAATCTGTTTTTTCTGGGGCAATGGCTTTCATTCCAGCAGCCCTTGAATGCCTTAAACCAGGTGCCATCGATTCTTTTTTGATCGCTGTAAAAAAGGGATTGAATAAAAATGACTATCGATCAAGATAAGCGTCGAAGCACCCCGGGAGAGATTGAACTTCTCGAAATGCTAAGGGTTATCTTTTTCAATCTAATTGCTATCACATTTGGATTATTTATTTACAAATCTATTATCCACCAGGGGTACAGCCTGGATGTAAATCTTTTATTTTTTTCCTGGATTGGTTCCTTTATATTGATGATGCTTCTCTTAGACACCGTGATCCTCTTTTATAATAGTGAAAAAACCGGAAAGAGATCTATATCGATTTTTTTTGATATCGGGGTACTTTGTCTGCTTCTTTCCATCTTACTTTTCCTCAATTGCCAGGATGAACCGGAAAAAGGAATACTGGCAATTCAAGTCCACGGTAATTCAACGAATATTCCCGGCAAAGTATCAATAAAAAGAAACTTCCCGGGATTTTTATCTTCTCTTGATAAAGAGATAGAATTAGACTACGATGAAAAAAATCGGACATTTTATACTTCCAAACCAATCCGGTGCGGCAAATGGACACTGGTCCCATGGCCAGCGGACGATTATGGCCCGGTCGAGAGCGCTCTAATCGTTCCATCTAAAAAGCCCTACAAGGGAATAGATAAAATAGAATTCCATAAACGGTTATGTGATGTGGACTTTAAGACTTCCAGTAAGGATGGAAAAGAAATTGTAGGTGCCAGAATTAAATTCGTATCTGGAAAATTACCATTCGGTTTTAAACCTGAAGAAACCACTCCCTGCAATATGAAGTTGGAAATAGGCACATACCAAATTGTTTTTGAACTAAATGGATATAATGATTCCCAGCTTATTGAGAAAACCTTTTTTCCAAATGAACCAATTATCGTTGAAGGTATTCTTTCGGTTTCACGGGATCAAAACCCCATAAAAAAAATCAAACCTAAAAAATCGAAACCATCCGGCAAAATAGAGCCGACAAAAACATATCCACCTGAAAACCCTGGAGAAAATGACCAGGCGTTGGAGGGAAAAGTCAAAAATATCAAAAGGATGGAATTAGTCAAGGATTTCATCCATGAAGGCAATTTGAATGCCGCGGAAAAATTACTCAATGAAATTGTTAATGAGGCCGGTGATGCCGAAAAGGCCGAGGCAGAAAATCTTTTAGAAAAAATCCGGGAACTTAAGAAGGAACATTAACCATGGTGCATCGATATGTCTATTCGATTTTGGTGATACTTGTTTTTTTTAATTTTACAGGATGTGTTTCAAAGACGAAATTTAACCGGGAAATCGATTCTCTTAAAAAGCAAATCGATTCTATCAATAAAGAAAACAAAGAAAGCTTTGCGGACATTGCAAACAAATTGGCTAAATTTGATCCGGCTGTATTATTAAAAAACGAAACACAAAAAAAAACCTTGTATAGAATAGTAAATGAAACCGATGACCCCAAATTGACCGATGATATAAAAAAATTGGAAGCGGAAAAAAAATACTTTAAAAAACAATTGGATGAAGCCAGGCAAAAAAGTAAAGCGCAAGAATGTCTAAATTTAGAAAGGAAAATCGATGGGATATTGGCAAGGCAATATGGAGAACTTGAGAAAAATTATAAAATAATCAGGGTGGATTTTAAATATTTTAATGAGGTTTTTATACCCGGTGAAGAAAAATCCAAACTGGAAAAGCTTAAAGCGTACTTCGAGGAAAAATGTCGGGCCAAGAGGAAGATTATAATATATGGATATGGCTGCTATTTTGGCGAAGGGGAGCAAATTAAAAAAATCAGCGAGGCTAGAGCAAAAAGTGTGGCCAGTTGGATAAAAGAAAATACGAAATGTTCGGATGCAAATTTTGTCTGCGAAGGAGTGGGGATATTTTTAAAGAGAGATTATGTAAACTCTTTTGGTGAGGCATTGAAAGAACAACTCCTGTCCGAAAGCCGGCATGCGGAAATATTCATCCCCTGGTAATTAAGGCCCTACCGCCGGATGCCCGGTCGCCACTTAAAGCGTTGGCTGCCGGACAGAGCCAGCCCGGTCAATGTCAAGTGAAAAACAGTGTGGCCTCTGCCACTCTTTCGGGAGACTTTCATTAAAGTGGGGATATTAGGAATTTCAGGCAACAACGGGGGGATGGGCATTTCCGTAGGGGCAGACCTGCGTGTCTGCCCGACTATACGGCAAGTTAATGCCCTGAACTCGCCGTATAAATTTCTATACGGCAAGTTAATGCCCTAAACTCGCCGTATAAATTTTAAAATAAGTCCAGGTAACTCTTAAATGAAAAGACCCGATTTCTCTTATAACCCATCACTTCCTGCAATAACTCGAGCCGGATCATTTCCTGTAACATATCCCTGGCGGTTCTTTCAGAAATTTTAAGCTCCGCCTGGACATCCTGGACGGTTACAATCGGCTTGCTGTAGAGAAATTGCAGCAGCTTTTTTGCATTCTGCGTTTTTCTGCCCAGGGTAAGAATTCTATTTTCAAATTTTTCTCTTAACTTGAAAATACCGATAAACGTATTCTTCCCCTTATCGGAAGTGGTGATGACGGCATTAAGAAAAAATTTTAACCAATGAATCAAATCATTGGATTCACGTACCCTTGACAGGGCATCATAATAGGAAGGCCGGTGTTTTTCGAAAAAATCCGAAAGATATAGCGTTGGTTTTGCCAACAATTGGTGATTTACCAGGTAGAGGGTGATTAGAAGCCGGCCAATTCTGCCATTTCCATCCAGGAACGGATGGATGGTTTCAAATTGATAATGACTGATGGCAATTTTGATCAGGTGCGGCACATCGATCTCTTCATCATGCCAAAATTTTTCCAGGTCCCCCATCAATCCCGGTACATCGTCGGGATGGGGAGGAATAAAAACGGCATCGGAAAGGTTCGACCCGCCGATCCAATTCTGACTGACCCGAAACTCACCCGGATATTTACGACCGCCGCGAACCCCTGCCATTAAGACAGCGTGCGTATCTCTTAAAAGCCTATTGGAAAGAGGAAATTCGGCAAGCTTCCCCACCGCATAATTAATGGCATCAACATAATTCCGAACTTCCTGCCAGTCATCTCTTTTTTCCGGGGCGATCTCTTCTTTTTTCATTACCGCTTCATCGATGGAAGTTTGAGTTCCTTCAATCCCGCTGGAACTGTTGGCCTCTTTGACTATATGCATCCGTATAAAAAGATCCACATCCGGTACAATCAATGAAAATGCATTCAATTCACCCAGTAATTGGGTGGCTTTTTCCAGGAGCACATTTATTTTGGGATCATCCACCAGCCATTGACGATCAACGGTTGTCGGGTAGAAGCTTTTGTACTGTAATTGCTGTTTGAAATATCCGGCTTTAAAATCTTTCAGGTTCACGATAACCTCCATTCCGCCATTGTATCATCTTTCTGAACTATTTTAAAGAATTCTTTTTTTCTTTCTTCAGCGGCAATTCTTGACTTTTTTCCATATTTAAGTTATCGTGATTTGCCCCCGGCGGCCAGGGAACCTTTTTGAAAAAAGGTTCCCTGGACCCTCCCAAAACTTTTGTTTATTTATTCCAATCCCTGGGGTAACGGAAATCGATGCCCACGGTCCGGGGCTGCAACTTACATACTTGCGGCATGGTCCGCTTGTACTGCGAACTTATTATCATAGACTTGATCCGCTCGATCGTCTGCTTCGAATACCCGGCCTTTTCGATTTCCCTGGGTTTCAACCTGAGGTCCACCAATCGATACAGAATTTCATCCAGTTCCTTATAAGTAACGCCGATCTCCCCCTCATCGGTCTGGTCCTGCCATAAATCCGCAGATGGTTTTTTGAGAATTATCTTTTCCGGGATATTCAAATGACGCGCCAATACAAACACCTGGGTCTTGTAAAGATCCCCCAGGGGCAAAAACGCTGCGGCGGAATCGCCGAAAATTGTGGAATACC
>Ga0315276_10005629_pt1 | contig 11554 bp, 7 predicted proteins | sample YL17G05_0_MG_FD_204542 | JGI IMG/M metagenome (GOLD analysis project Ga0315276, IMG submission 204542) | Sediment microbial communities from Yellowstone Lake, YNP, Wyoming, USA - YL17G05_0 | ecosystem: Environmental > Aquatic > Freshwater > Lake > Sediment | place: USA: Wyoming | collected... | reverse complement strand
CCGGCGCGGGCCGCATTGTAGTTCCGCGCCGAAGCGAACACGTCGAGGTGGTGGCGAATCGCGTCGTCGAGCCGCGTGAACGCGCCGTTGTGGAAGAACGCCGGCTGCAACGCCACGTTGCGCAGCGGCGAACTGCGGAACTTGTAGCGGTGATCGGGATTGCCGGTGACCTGCTCCAGCCCGAAATCCTCGTCCTCGCCGGGACCGTCGAAGATGACGTTGCCCTTGCCGGCGCCGAACGCCGGGGCGATCTGCGGCACGCCGGCGACGTGCATCCTGAAGTCGCTGAACATTTCGTTCGAGTCGTCGCCCACCGCGTGGCAGCTCGCGCAGTTGCCTTTGCCGAAGAAGACGAGGGCCCCGCGCTTTTCGGACGACGACATCGCATTCGTCTGGCCGCGGGCGAACCTGTCGATCGGCGCGTTCGCGTAGACCAGCGTGAACTCGAATTCGGCGATCGCGCGGCCGAACATCGTGAAGTCGATCGGCTCGCCGGCGGCGACGGCCGGGAAGAGTGCGCCGAAGAGTTCCCGGTAGCGGGCGTTGCCGTTCAATCGCGCCAGCACGGCCTGCCTGATCGGTTCGTTGCGGAAGCCGGAACCGTCGGCCGGCGGCACGGCGCTCCCCTTGCCATCGTCGAACTGATCGAAGCGCAGGCCGATCGTGCCCGTCGTCCCGGTGAAGCCGGCGACTTCGACGAGTTCGGTCGGCGGGATGTGCGCCTGGGCGACCAGCAGGTGCCTGACGAGCGGGTCGTTTGCGGGAAACCTGGTCGCGTCTTCGGGCGGGGGAAAGAGGAACCCCAGCGAATTGTCGAAGGGGTCGCCCGATGGCGCGGAAAAGCGTCCGTTCCACATCAGGCTCGGGTAGAACGCCGTGTTCACCACCGACGGCGAGCGGCGCTGATTGCGCGGGCCGGTCCGGTCCGGACCGACGACCAGATTGTTCTGCACGCCGATGGCGATCGACTGCGTGTCGCCGAACCCGGTTGCTGGTGAATGGCAGCCCGCGCAGATATTGTCGTCGTGCAACCCGCCGCCGCGGTCGAAGAAGAGCAGCTGGCCGAGATTCGCGAGCTCCGGATCGATCGGACGGCCCAGGCGCGTTTCGAGCGTCGATTCGATGCGACCGGTGAATCCCGCCTGCTGCAGAACGGACTTCAGCGTCGCATTGAGCTGTGCATTGGCGCCGGCGCCGTCATCGGCGTACACAGCCGCGGAGGACCAGAGCGCGGCGGCCAGAACCGCGCCACCCATCACCGCACGGTTGCGAGCCCGTCGGTGTGCCTCTCCTCGTTCATGCATTCGCATCCCTGTTCTCCCGATGTGGCTGGCGTCGGTTCGCGGCAATGGCCCGATGCTCCGGCGCTCCGGAATGCCGGGCTCCCATCCGCCTGAAACCACGGCAGGAGGGCTTAGCGAACCCGGCTGCCCACACAGAGGTGAACGGAGGCCGGGAAATACGTCGGGTGGAAAAAAATCCGGAATGCATGGCGCAGCAACGCGAAGGCCGGTGACGCTCACGCGCGCACCGGCCCTCGTGGGAACCACCGAAGAAACCGGGATCAGCGGCAGATCGTATTCGGCGGGTTCACGTCGCGCAGCGCGGCGGCGGCGTCGATCTGCCGCAGGTTGGTGCCGCACAGCGCCGAGCTGCGCGAGCCGATGCGCCGGAGGATGTCGTCCGGTTTCATGTTCGGGTTGCTCGCGCGCAGAAGCGCCGCGGTCCCGGCGAACAGCGGCGCGGCCATCGACGTGCCGCTCCAGGTGCCGTAGCCGCCGCCCGGGATGGAACTGGTGATGCCTTCGCCCGGCGCGGCGAAACGCACCCATGAGCCGTAATTGCTGAAGCTCGCGCGTCGCGCATTGGCGGCGCTCGCGCCTACGGCCGCCAGGCCGTGGGTGGAGGTCTCGGCCGCGGGATACTCGAGCGTGGAGCTCGACCCGTCGTTGCCGGCCGCGGCAACGATCACCACGCCGCGCGTCTGGCTGCAGCGCGCCGCGTCTGCGTCGTAGCCGGGATCCGCCAGGTCGTTGTCGAACGCCGCCGAGCAGGTCGCGAGCTCCACCGCCGCATCGAAGATCCGCGTACGGGTCGTGGTCCCCAGGCTCAGGTTGATCACGTGCGCGCCATCGTCGGTGTTCGGATCGCCGTCGGGATCGACGGCATAGAGCAGGGCTTCGGCCAGCACCCAGGCGTTGCCCTGCCCGTCGGGGTCCAGCACGCGCACCGGCATGATCATCGCGCCCGGCGCGACCAACGCGACCAGGCCTGCCACGTGCGTGCCGTGGCCGAAAGCGACGTCGGCGTCGGTGCCTTCCTCGGACGGATCGTCGTCGTAGTCGACGAAATCGAATCCGGGAAGCAGCCTGCCCGCGAGCGCCGGATGGTGGCGGTCCACGCCGGTGTCCAGCACGGCGACGCGCACGCCGGCGCCGGTCGACAGGCGCTGGGCTTCGGGCAGCCGCAACGCGGCCGGCGCCCACTGCGTCGCGTACGCCTGCGGGCTGCCGATCGCCCAGAAGGCGTTCTTGCGTGCCTCCGGGCTGCTGTTGACGATGTTGGGCTCGGCCAGCAACACGTCGAGGTCCAGCAGCAGCGCCGCGATGGTGTGATCCACGCTCGCCTGTCCCGTCACTTCGAGCCGGTAGATCGGCCGGGTGCCGAACTGTCCGATCACCGCGAGCTGGTATTTGTCGAGCAGCGGCGCGAGGGCCTGGGTGGAGCGCAGCTTCACCAGGACTTCACCGGGAAGCCCCGTGTCGTCGCGGGCCACCGCCGCATCGATGCCGGCCACGCACAGCGCGGCGGCCAGCAGCGCGCGCAGCAGGTACAAGGATCGATTGGTGGGCTTCATTTGAGGGCTACTCCGATCATGGGGTGAATGGACAACAGAGGCGGCAGGACCGCGTTTGATGCAAACTTTTCCGCCGATGTGGGTTCAACCTGCAATCGTCCACCTGATTTCGTGGGTGAAACGCCATGGCGTACTGCCATCACCGCGGGAACGTAGGGCGAGATTCCCCCGGCTCACTGGGTGTAATGCAAGAACGGCGCCAGGATTCGCACTCGTCTTTCATGTCAATGACATAGGAGGGAAAGGACCTGCCTGGCGTGGGCCGGCCGCGGCGTGCCGACATAGCGAATTGGGCGATATGCCCAGAAGCCCCCGGGGCAAATCCCCCGGTTGGGGCTACCAGCGTCCGTGCAGGGTAAACGCCGCCCAGTAGAACGGATGCGGGTGCTGCCGCATCACTTCGGCTTGCGCTGCGCGCAGTGCCGCGGCCGGCGCCATGCCGCGGCACAGCGCGCCGTGGAAGTGCGCCATGAAAGCGGAGGTGATGGCGTCGTCGACCGGCCAGAGGCTCGCGAGGACGCGGGCCGCGCCGGCGACGAGAAAGGCGCGGACGAGTCCGACCATTTCGTCGCCGTTGCCTTGCTCGGCCAGTGCGGTTTCGCAGGCGCTCAGCACCACGGTGCACGGCTTGAGCGAGAGGGCCTCCGTCGCCTCGACGGTGAGTGCGCCGTCGGTGAGATGCAGCGCCGAGAACATCGGATTGTCAGAGCGGAATTGGGCGTGGCACGCCAGGTGGATCACATCGGCGTCACCCGCGTGCGCGTGCAGCGCGTCGAGCGTGGCCTCGGCGCCGACGAAGGCGTTCGCCTGAGGATAGAGACCCGCGACGACACGGGCTTCGGCGGCCGCGTGCGGCAGCCGGGTCGACTCGCCCAGGACCAGCGCCTGCCTCGCGAGTGCAGGTTGCCGGCGCAGCCCGCGCAACGCGACCCGGACGCTGGGCGCGAACGCCAGCTCATGGCGCTGCGCGAGAGAACGCTCTCCGTCGTGCAGCGCGGCAAAGGGCAGCGCGCCGAGTTGGGCGTGCGGGACGATCAGCACCCGGTGGCATCCCGCCAACGTTTCTGCGAGCGGCGCCCACACCAGCGCGTGCAATTGGCGCATCCGCTTCTGCGCGCGTTCGGTCAGGATCGCGAGGTGGCGCGACACCGGCGCGGCACCGTGGCGCAGCGTCTCGATCTGAAAGCGCGCCGAGCGCACCGCTTCCTGCACGGCCGGCCAGTCCGCGACATGCCGCTGCAGCGCGACGCCCGCGCGCGTGACCACGCAGGCGAACAGCTCCGCATCGACCACCCCGTACTCGACCAGCGCATCGCCTTCGCCCAGGTGTTCCTGCAGCGCCTCGACGTCGACGTCGGTGTCGTCGTCGGGCCCGGCGGGCTGCTGCCGGTCGGACGCGGCGAGGCGTTGCCGCCGCGCGCGTTCCAGCAGCTCGTGCTCGGTGTTGCGCAGCTCGGCCGTCAGCACGGCAGAGGGCATGGCCTCGTCCTGCAGGCGGCGGACGCGGCGGTACAGCCAGTTGAGCCGGGCCCTCAAGTCCGCGGTGTCCGCGCCGTCTTCGGGACGCGCGCCGTCGTCCGGATTCGTGCCGCGCGCGAGCCGTTCGCCCAACGCACGCGCACGCAGCCGGTCGAGTTGCCGCAAGACCTCCGCGGCGAGTGCAGGCGAACCGGACTGCGCGTGGTCGTCGATGGCCAGGCGCAGCAGCTCCTGGTAGGGCCGCAAGTGGTCGGTCAGGAAGGCGCTGCGAATCTCGTCGCCGGGCAGCGTGCGCCGTGTTTCGTCGAACAATTCGATGGCCGCTCGAAACGCCGCCCGCGCAGCTTCCGGGTCGCCCGCCGCCCGCGCCGCCAGGCCCTGGCCCGTCAGGCAGCGGACCTGCACCGGGAGCACCGCCAGCTCCCGCGCCCGGACGAGCGTTGCATCGAAGAGCGCACGCGCCTCCTCTGCCCGGCCCGCACGGAGCAGCGACTGGGCGCGGACCACGTCGGCACGCGCGCGACGGTCCGGCAGGCCGGCCGCGGCGAAACCGCGTTCAGCCAGCCCGCCAAGCTCGAGCGCCGCGCCGGCATCGGCACCGAGCAGCGCGAGCTCGGCGCGGGCGAGCGCGACGGCCGCTGCGCCAACACCGTTGCCTTGCGCCGTGAACGACGCGGTCGCGCAGACCAGCGAAGCAGCGGCGGCCCCCGGGTCTCCCAGCAGAACTTGCGCACGTCCCTTCTGCGCCAAGGTCCAGGCCTCGTCCTGAGGCATGTCCAGCGCCCGGAACTTGGTCAGCGCCTGGTCGAACAGCGCGAGCGCTTCGGGCAGCAGATGCAATTCGAGGTACGCGTCGGCCAGCTGCTTTTCCGCGATGGCCAGGTGCTGCGGCATGCCGAGCTGCTCGTAGCGGCGGCGCGATCCCTCGAAGCCGGCGAGCGCATCACGGTAATGCCCGCGCGCGAGTTCGAGCAGCGCGACCGACTCTTCGATCATTGCTTCGACTACCGGCAAGCCGTGGGCGCCGGCGCGCATGGCGGCCCGCGCGTAGATGCGCATCGCTTCGTCGAAATCGCCCAGCGAGGTGAGCGCGTCCGCGAGGGCGCTGTCGGCCATCACCGAATGCTCGCGGTCGTCGACGCGCGCGAACAGCACCGCGGCTTCGCGGTAATGCTGCGCGGCCTGCCGAAACTCGTCGCGGCGCAAATGCAGGCTGCCCAGGTTGAGGCTCACCTTGCCGGCCGCACCCACGTCGCCCAGCGCCACGAACTCGCGCTGCGTCGCTTCGGCACACGCGGCAGCGAGCGCGTGCTGCCCGAGCATCGCCAGCGCCATGATCTTGGGCACCTGCGTCTCGGCCGCATGATGCGTCTGGCCGAGACTGCGGAAGATTCCGCCCGCGAGATCGAAGCACGCGGCCGCCTCCGTCATCTGGCCGCGGGTCAGGCACGCGATGCCCGCCGTCCATTCGGCCAGGGCCTCGATCTCGCGCTGTTGCTCCGGCGGAATCGCGTCCGGCCCCTGAGCGGGGCAAAGCCGGCGCAGCGCCTCGGCCGCCCTGGCCGAGCGCTGCGGTTCGCTGCTCCAGGCGGCGTAGCAGACGTCCTTCAGCTCCCACGCGAGCGACTGGCGGCGTGACGCCGGCAGCGCGGGCGAGGGGGCCTCGCCCAGGTCGACCATCCTGCGGGCCAGATCGGCCGCGGGATCGCCGTCACGCGGGGCGCCGCCGCCCGGCGCCGGCTCAGCGTCGATGCTCACCCACGTTGATCGGCGGCAGCACGAGTTCGTCGTCGCCCAGGCGCAGCGTCAGCACGTAGATGCCGTCGCGGATGCCGTCGAGGCGGAATTCGCCCATGTCGTCGAGCGCGGCGACCCGCGCGCTCGCCGGCTCGGCGCCGTCGCTGGACTCGATCGCCAATTCGACGACGCCGGACTCGTCCGGGCCGAGGATCTGACCGGTCAGCGCAAAATGAGCGGCCGACGGTGTGATCCGAACGTCGATGTCGCGGCCCATGGCGGTGAACAGCAGGTGCCGCGTATCCGAGGGCACTGCGCGCACGCCGAAGGCCAGCGGGCCGGTCGCCCAGCTGTCGAAGGTCAATGCGGCCTCCACCCGTTTCAGGATCGCCTTGACCGCGGTCTGCAGCAGCGACGGCGGCGCCGCATGCCACTGGCCAATGGCGGCCCGCAACAGCGCCGGCGGCGCATCGGGCAGCGCGGCGGCACGCTGCACCAGTTGGGCGAATTCGTCTTCGGACAGGAGATTGACAGGCTTCATGGCGTGAGGCTCAGGGTGGCGGATGTCGAACAGAGCAGGTTCATGTCCCCGAAATACATGGTTTCACATCTTTCCCGGCGCCGGGTCCACGAGCCCGCGCAATTTGGCGAGGCAGCGCGCGCGGGTGGGCCCGATGCTGCCCACGGACAGGCCCAGCCGCTGCGCCACCTCCTCGTACGGCAGCTTGTCGTCGTCCTCGCGGAACAGCATGAGCAGGAGCTCCCGGCACCGCGCGTCCATCCGGTCCAGCGCCCGGCGCACGAGGTCCTGCTGCTGCAAGTCAGCAAGCGCGTCCTCGGGGAGCGGAGCATCGTCGGCGATGTCGAACTCGGCCGCCAGGTCCCCGGCGTCCCCGGCGTCGTCGGCGCGCGTCATCGACACGGTTCGCTGGCCACGGCGCAGGGCGAGCAGTACCTCGCGCTTGGCCGTGGTGACGATCCAGGCCTGGAGGCGCCCCGGATCCGCGATCCGCGGCAGGTGCGTCACCAAGCGGGCAAACACGGTCTGAAAGACGTCGGCGGCCATGTGCTCGTCGAGCCCGGCCCGGCGGACGATGGCATAGACCAGCCGCTGGTAACGATGGACGAGCGCCTCCCAGGCGGCGCCCTCGCCACGCCGGCAGCGCGCAACGAGCGCCGCGTCGTCTTCATCGGCGAGCCCGGTCATGAGTTGACAGTGGCCGCGAGGGTCGGAATGGGGCCAGGCGTCCCGCCGGGGTGGCAAGGCGCAATCGTCAGCGGCAAGCTTTCTCTATCCAAGTGTGGACGCGGGGGAACCGGCGGCAAGGGCATGGGTGGAAGTATTTCGGGTCGGAGGCCCGCGGTCAACCTCGGTTCCTGCGCCGGATCTCGGCGCTGCCTGGCGCGTTGGGCCCGCCCGCGGGGAACGCCGGCCTGCACACCCAGCAAATATGCGTCGGCAATGGCATTTCCACCCCGCCGACCGCGTCTGCGTTTGGTGCGGACCGGCACCTGCGCCACGAATCCTATCCCATCCACCGGAGAAAGCATGGAATCGATCAACCGTCGCCGAGATAGTTTCCGTCGCTGCAACGGAATCCTGGTCGCCGCGGGTGTCGCTGGTCAGCTGGAGCGGTGCATGTTCGGGCGCCGCGGCGTCGTGCAGTTCCAACGTGACGGCCAGCGGATCGGCGCAGGCGAACTTCAGGAAATAGAGACGCCTCCGGCGCGTGCGGCAGCCGAGGCCAGGGCTGTCGCGCTCTTCGCGACACCTCGGCCTCGAGTCATTTGGACACTCCGCAGTTCCGGCCATGCATGGCGCACGTCGACATCGCCGCGAACCAGGACCGCGCTGCCCGCCGAAGATTCTTGCGCTCGATGTATTTCCGTTGCGCACGGCGACTCTGTACGACGTGGGACACCACCCATGGTTCATGCGGCAGGGTTGCCTCGATGCCGGCGAGCATCGGCCGGGCGACCACCGTTCGATCATTCTTTGTCGGGAGTCAACCTTATGAAAACGATCATTTCCGCCACCGTCGGCTGCCTGGTCGCCAGCGCTGCCTTCACGGCCGTGGACGCCGGCGCCACGGCGCCCGCCACGGTACTCAACGCGCCAACCGGCACCGCATTTGTCGTGGCGCCCATTGCCATCCCGTTCCTGGTCGCGCGCGCAGACGATCCGGTAGGTGACTCCCGGCGCGGGCGTAGCCGGGATGATGCCGTCACCTCGAAGCGCCAAGGCGCAGACGACCCCCCGGGGGACCGGCGCAGGGGCCGTGGCCGGGACGACGGGTTGATGCACAAGCGGCAAGGGGCCGACGACCCGGCGGGCGATGTGCGTGGCGGTGGCGGCAAGGACGACGGCCCGCGGCACAAGCGGCAAGGGGCCGACGACCCGCCGGGTGATACGCACGGCAGCGACAGCGGGTCCAGCGGGTCCAGCGGGTCCAGCGGGTCCAGCGGGTCCAGCGGGTCCAGCGGGTCCAGCGGGTCCAGCGGGTCCAGCGGGTCCAGCGGGTCCAGCGGGTCCAGCGGCTCTGGCGGCTCCGGCGGCTCCGGCGGCGCAGACGATGTCGTGCCGCACACCGGCCAAGGGGCCGACGACCCGGCGGGCCATGTGCGCCACGGGCGCGGCAGGGACGATGGCACGACGCCGACGGGCCAAGGGGCCGCCAGCCCGGCGGGCGATGTGCGCCGCGGCCGCGGCAAGGACGATGGCACGACGCCGACGGGCCAAGGGGCCGATAACCCGGCGGGCGATGTCCGGCGTGGTCGCGGTAGAGACGATCCGCCGAATCACGGTTGATCGACTGGAAACAACCGTGTCGACGATCCCTGTCATGCATCGCCAGCGCCCTTTCGCGGCATGGGTGCTGGCGGCGCTGCTGGCTGCGCCGGCCGCGGGGGCGACTGACATCGTCGACGTTCGAGCGGTGGCCGGCCTGCCTCGCGCCGGCCTGGTTGATGGTCGGGCCGTTGCGTGGCGCAACGTCGGCATTGTGGCGGAAAGCGATCTGCTCGACGCCGAGGTGAGAATTGCCAGTTGCCTGCCGCCCGGTTCCGCGCCGCTGACGCCGGCCGACCGCTCCGATTCGGGATGCGGTGCTGCGATCGGTGCATTCGCCGATGGCAACCTGGGGCACGAGTTCGCCTTGACGTTCAAGGTGCCTCGCTGGAGCGAAGGCGCACCGGTGGTTGATCTGACCCTGCGCAGCTGGCGAGCGATGCCGCACGTCGGGATCTCGGCCGAGCGGCGCGACGGCTCGGCCGGCGAACTGCTCGTCACGCAACCGCTCGGTGCGATCGATGCGTTTGCCGGATTCTCGACGTCGATGGGCTTTGCGAACGCCGCCAGTCGCGGGCGCTCCGCGTTCGCCGGAGTGACCTGGTATGCGGCGCGCCGCACGCGCCTCGAATTGGTCGCGGATCGCGCAGAAGACGCAGCGACTGCGACGGTCGACCGGACGCTCACGCTACGGATCCTCCACACGGCGGCCGGCAATGCCCGTATCGCTGCCTGGACGACCCGCGCGCTCGACGACCCCACCGGCGCGTGGCGCGTTGGCGCCGGCTTGGAGATCGCCTACTAGGGGAAACTGGGGACAGACCACGTTTCCCCCTTGGCGGGCTTCGTGTGGTTCAATCTGCGTTCGATCCGTCCGCCGACTAGTACCGCGACCCACAAGTTTGCGTACATGCCGAGAATCGATTCGAACATAGCGAAACTTGTGGGTCGCGGTACTAGTACGATTCTTGCTTTGGCACTCGATGACCGTGGTTGCAGGCGGAATGTCCGCCCGTGCGCGCCGCGATCGCATCGGGAAGGCAGATGTTCTACCACCATGGCTCGCCCTACATGAGCAACCCCGATGATCCCGTCGCATCCGCCGGCAACACGGCACCCGCGTTGCCGGTGCCCGGCATGCAGAAATGGCGTGGATCGCGGCAGCGACCGTTCAACCTGACGCGCTGGTTCTCGCTGCTGAGCCTCGTGTGCATCGGCGCGGCCTGCGTGATCCTGTCGAGCTTTCTGTCGGGATTCCTCACCACCAGCCTGCTGGAGCGCGATGCCCGCGTGATGATGGAGGTCGTGCAGAGCATTTCGGAAGTGCAGGACACCAGCGAGTACTTTCTCGGGCGGAACACCGATCTCAAGGCGCGCAGCCTGGAGGAATTCTTCGCCCACATCGGCAAGCTGCCCGACGTGTTGCGCGCCAATATCTACGCCCTTGATCAACGGGTCATCTGGTCGTCCGATGCCTCGCTCATCGGCAAGTATCTCGGACCCAACCACGAGCTCGACGAAGCGCTCGAGGGCAAGGTCGCGATCGAGTCGGGGGTGATCGGCTCGCGTGAGGACGTCAAGCCGGAGCATCTGCTGCTGCGCAGCCAGGAACCGCGCTTCGTCGAGAATTACCTGCCGGTGCGCGCTGTGGCAGGCGGTCCCGTCATCGGCGTGGTGGAGGTCTACCGGGTGCCGGTCGCGCTCTTCGAGACGATCGCCCACGGCTTGCGCCTGATCTGGGGCATTTCGCTCGGCTGCGGGCTGTTCCTGTACCTGGCGCTCTTCTGGATCGTGCGCCGCGCGGACCGGTTGATCGAGGAACAGAGCGCGCGCCTGCTCGAATCCGAGATGCTCGCCGTGATCGGCGAGATGACGGGTGCGATCACGCACGGCATACGCAATCCGCTGGCGTCGATCCGGACCTCCGCCGAGCTCTGCCAGGACGACCCCTCGCCGGCAGTGCGCGAGGCCGCTGGCGACATCACCGCCGAGGTCGATCGGCTGAGCGAGTGGGTGCGGCAACTCCTTACCTATTCGGAGCAGGAGCCCGCGCGGCTCGACCCGGTATATCTCGGACCGCTGCTCGAGGCGAGCCTGCAGGGCTTCGAGCGCGAGCGGCAGCGCTGCGGCGTTGCCCTCGATGTCGCCATCGACGCCGCGCTGCCCGCGGTGCGCGCCGAGCGCGTACGGCTCTCCCACGCGTTCAACAGCCTCTTCGCGAACGCGCTCGAAGCCATGCCGACGGGCGGCCTGCTCGAGGTCGCGGCCAGGCTGGCGCCCAGGGCGCACACCGTGCGCGTGACGATCCGCGACACCGGGGTCGGCATTCCGCGGGACCAGCTGCCGCGGGTGTTCGTGCCGTTTTTCACGTCCAAGCGGAAGGGTCTCGGTCTCGGACTGCCGCTGGTCAAGCGTATCGTTACCCGCTTCGGCGGGTCGGTGTCGATCAACAGCGAAGCCGGCAAGGGCGCCGAGATTGTCGTCGAACTTCCCGTCCATTCGGGCTAGGATGAACGGCCCCCACGCTCACTGCGTTCGCTGCCCCCCGAGGGGGCGCACAGTGCCCTTCGGGCGGCCGGGCGGGCAGCTGAACGGCCCCCACGCTCACTGCGTTCGCTGCCCCCCGAGGGGGCGCACAGTGCCCTTCGGGCGGCCGGGCGGGCAGCTGAACGGCCCCCACGCTCACTGCGTTC
>Ga0315276_10005628_pt1 | contig 11554 bp, 9 predicted proteins | sample YL17G05_0_MG_FD_204542 | JGI IMG/M metagenome (GOLD analysis project Ga0315276, IMG submission 204542) | Sediment microbial communities from Yellowstone Lake, YNP, Wyoming, USA - YL17G05_0 | ecosystem: Environmental > Aquatic > Freshwater > Lake > Sediment | place: USA: Wyoming | collected... | reverse complement strand
CCGAACGCAGCAGCGTCTGCGCCAGCTGCGTGATCGCGAACATGTAGTTGCTGGAGCCGTAGCTCGCGCGCATCGGGTCGGTGATCTGGAAATAGATGATGCCGTCGACCTGCAGCTGCGTGTTGTCCCTGGTGATGCAGACCTGGCTCGGCACGTCGAGCGGCACTTCCTTCAGCGAGTGCTTGTAGGCCACGCGCTCGAGGAAAGGCACGACGAAACTGAGCCCGGGAGTGAGCGTGCGGTCGTACTTGCCGAGACGCTCGACGACCCAGGCGTGCTGCTGCGGGACGATCTTGATCGTCTGGATGACGAAGATGATGGCGATGATCGCCAGGACGAGTGCGATTTCCATGATGATTCCCTGCTGCGTGCGTACAGTGTGCCTGCGGCGTGCTCGGGCTCAATGGCGCTCGGCCGGCGCGAGCACCAGCCAGTTGCCTTCCACCGCGCGAATCACGTGCTGCCCCTGGGCGGCTGCCTCGCCGGCAGCGAGGCGCGCCATCCAGACGGAACCGCGATGCTGCACCCGGGTCGTGCCATCCGGCGACCACTCGGCGACGTGCACGTGGTCCCCGACGTCGAGGTTTACGTCGCGGTTCTCGGCAGCCGGCGGCACCACGGGTTGCCGGGCGCGGCGCCAGCGCCACAGGGCCGTCGCGCCGCCACCCACCAGAACGTCGCAAGCGAAATAGCCATGACTGCTGCCTACCTCGTGGTAAACCGGATGACACCCGACGCATCCATGATGCGGGTCAATTCACCGCCGTGCCACAGGTAGTGCAGGTGAGCGAGTGTTTCGCCCAGGGCGAGGAACCGATGGAATCCCCGCAGCGTCCGCCCGAACATGACCGGCAGGAGGTCGAAAGCGCAGCGCGGCTCGACGCATGCCTCGCGCAGCGCGGCGAGCTGCTGCAGGTGATGAGCGCGCACGACATCGATGCGACGGTGCAGGCCGCGGAAAGGCCGGCCGTGCGACGGCAGCACGAGCGTCCCGGCCGAGCACCGTGTCAGCCGGTTCAGCGAGGTCAGGAAATCCCGCAGCGGATCGCCCTCCGGCCGCGTCGAGATGACGCTGACATTCGGCGAGATCGTGGGCAGCACCTGGTCGCCGCTGATCAGCACCTCGCCCTCAGCATCGTGCAGACACAAATGACCACGGCAATGCCCGTCTGTCTCGATCAACCGCCAGGTACGGCCGCCGCCGCCGAGCTCCTCGTCGTCCACGCAGGCTTTGGCCAGCGGCGGCACGCCGCCGAACCAGACGTCGTCGCGCCCGCGCGGGTTGTGTTGTTCACCAACGGGCGACACCTGCATGCCGTGCATGCGCACGAACGCATAGATGCGCTGACGCAGGTCCTCCGACGACGTGGCGAGATAGTCGGCCACGGACTGGTGCGCAAAGGCGGACATCCAGACCGCCGCACCGTGACGGGAACCGAGCCAGGGCGAGAGTCCCATGTGGTCCGGGTGATCGTGCGTGATGAAGATCCTCTTCAACGGCAACCCGCGCAGGTACTGCGCATCGAGCGTCCCCCAGGCCGCCCGGCAGACTTCCTCGGCCATACCCGTGTCGACCAGAGTCCAGCCATCGCCCTCGTCCATCAGCCAGACGTTGATGTGGTTGAGTTCCATCGGCAGCGGAATCCGCGCCCACCACAGCCGCTCGCCAATCTGCCGCGCGTGTCCCGGCGCGGGGGGCTCGCCCTCGAGGTAATCGAGCCCGTGGCGGGGTGACGGGTACCGCTCGCCTTCGTGAGTGATCGCGCCGCGGTGCTCGCTCATGGTGTGCTCCCGCGGCGAACCGTTCCCGCCAGGACGATGCTGAGAAAAAGGATCGCCAGCACCGGCCAATTTCCAAAGCGCAGGTAGGGCGTCAGGCCCGTTCGCGGCTGCACGATCCCCGTCAGTACCGCCGTCCGGAACTGGGGCAGGCGCGAGATGACGGAGCCATCGTACTCGATGAGCGCCGTCACGCCATCGTTGGTCGCGCGCAGCATCGGGCGCCCGGTTTCGAGCGAACGCATGCGGCTGATATCGACGTGCTGGTGCGGCGCCGTCGAATCGCCAAACCAGGCATCGTTGGTCACGTTGACGAGCAGTGTGGAGCGGCGCGCGAGATCGACCTGCTCGACGCCATAGGCGTCCTCGTAGCAGACCGTGGGCGCCAGGCTCTGCCCGGCAGCCTCGAGCGGCGCCTGCTGGTCCGGGCCGGCGGCAAAATCCGAATACGGCAGGTTCATGAGCCGCATCCAATCACGCACCTGCGCAGGGACCGGGAAAAATTCGCCGAACGGCACGAGCCGGCGCTTGTAGTACCACTGCTCGGCCGGCGACCATGCGGCAATGGCGTTGTAGTAGTTACCGGACAACGGATCGCGACGCACCAGTCCCATGATCACGGCGGAACCACGTGCCGCGGCTGCCGAGCGCACGTTGTCGAGGTAATCGCGGATGTCGCTCTCGAGCGCCGGGATCGCCGACTCGGGCCACACGATGATCTGCGCTCCGAGGTGCGGCGCGGTGAGGCCCGCGTACAACCGCATCGTGCGTTCGCGCTCGCCCGCCTGCCACTTCATCGACTGCGGCACCGCGCCCTGCACCAGCGCGACGGTAACGCTGCGTCCGGCGGGCTGCGTCCATTCGACCCGTCCGAGCAATGCGCCGCCAGCCCAGAGCGCGACCACGACGCCGGCCGCGGCCCGGCGTTCACGCGCGTCGCCCAGCAGTGCCGCGACGAGCGCGCCACCGGTGACCGCCGCGGCGAGGCTGACGCCGTAGACACCGAGCACCGGCGCATAGCCGCTGAGCGGTGTCTCGAGCTGGCTGTAGCCGAGCGCGAGCCAGGGGAAGCCGCTCAGGAGCCACCCGCGCAACCACTCCGCCAGAACCCACGCGGCAGGCAGCAGCAGCATCCAGCGCAGGATGCCGCGCGCCGGCGCCCATAGCGCCAGCGCATATCCCAGGGCCGCGGAGTAGGCCCCCATGATCGACACGAGACCGAGCATGAGGAACAGCGCGATCCATACCGGCGCCTGCCCGACCAGATGAATGCTGTGGTAGAGCCAGTACGTTCCCGCCAGGAACGTGCCCGCCGTAAAGAGAAAGCCGCGCCAGGCGGATTCGCGCGGCGCCGCCCCCTGCCACAGCAGGAACAGGCACGCGGGGCAGGCGATGGCGAGTACGGCGAGACCTGCCGGCGCGAATGCAGCGGCCAGCAGGGCCCCGAGCGGCAGGGCGAGGGCGCGGCCCCAGCGGGCCGCAAAGGCTTCGATCGTGGCCATTGGCTCAGCGTCCTTCGGCCGGGCGCAGTTCGACGTCGCGTGGCGTCGTGACACGCAGGCTTTCGATCCGGCGCCGATCCGACCGGATGACTTTCAGCTCGAGACCGCCGATTTCGATGGCCTCGCCGCGCCGCGGCATGCGGCCAAGTTCGTGCAGCACCAGCCCGCCGATCGTGTCGAACTCGTCGTTCGTGAAGCGCGTGCCAAACGCCGCGTTGAAGTCCTCGATGCGTGTCAGCGCGGGCACGGTGAACGTGCGCTCGCCGTCCTTGCGAATGACCTCGGCCTCGTCAATGTCGTACTCGTCGCCGATGTCGCCGACGATCTGTTCGAGCAGGTCCTCGATCGTGAGCAGCCCGGAGACGCCACCGTACTCGTCGACCACGATCGCCATGTGATTGTGGCTGACGCGGAATTCCTTGAGGAGCACGTTGAGGCGCTTGCTCTCAGGGATGAACACGGCGGGCCGCAGGCATTCGCGAATGTCGAAATTGCCTGCGCCGCCCTCGGCGAAGTAACGCAGCAGGTCCTTGGCCAGCAGGATGCCGGCGACCTCGTCGCGGTCCTCGCCCACCACCGGGAATCGCGAGTGGCCGGACTCGACCACGGCGGGGAGGATCTTCTCGGGCGGGTCGTCGCGGCGCACCACGACCATCTGCGAGCGCGGCACCATGACGTCGCGCACCTGGATCTCGGAGACTTGCAGCACGCCCTCGAGCATGGCCAGCACGTCAGCGTCGATCAGGCCGCGGTCGCGGGCCTCCGCGAGCATGTCGGTGAGCTGCTCGAGGTCGCGCGGCTCGCCCGAGAGCGACTCGACGAGGCGTCGCAGCCAGCTTCCGGCAGGACCAGGTCGAGCGGCGCTCATGCGGGGCAACGGGTGACCGGCAGGTACGGATCCGAATACCCGAATCCGCTCAGGATTTCCACTTCGAGGCGCTCCATGACGCGCGCGTGCCGCGCGCTGGCGTGATCGAAACCGAGCAGGTGCAGCGTGCCGTGCACGACCATGTGCGCCCAGTGCGCCGCGAGCGCCTTGCCCTGCTCGCGCGCCTCGGCGGCGACCACCGGCGCGCAGATCACCAGATCGCCGATGGCGCCTCCGCTCGAGCGTTCCACGGGCGACGCCGGGAAGGACAGGACGTTCGTCGGCTTGTCCTTGCCGCGATAATCGCGGTCGAGGCGGCGGCTCTCGACCGTGCCGGCGATGCGAATGCAGACGGCAGCCTGCTCGGACGGAAAGGCGCACCGGGCTTTCCGGGTGAGTGCCGCAAGCCCCGCCGCGTGCGCCGCGCGCGACCACCTGCGCAGGGCCGGCGCCGTCGGCACCCAGGGCCGGCGCGCCGCAATCTGCAGTGACACGCGCAGCCGCGACGGGTTTGCCGGGGGAGGCTTCACGCGGCGGGCCCCGCTTCGCCCGATTCGCGTTCGTACGCCTGCACTATGCGCTGCACGAGCGGATGGCGCACCACGTCGAGCGCGTTGAAGAACGTGAACGCGACGCCCTGCACCCCGCGCAGCACTTCGATCGCGTGGCGCAGGCCGGAGCGCTGCTGGCGCGGCAGGTCGACCTGCGTGATGTCGCCGGTCACGACCGCTTTCGAGCCGAACCCGAGGCGCGTGAGGAACATCTTCATCTGCTCGATGGTCGTGTTCTGCGCCTCGTCCAGGATGATGAACGAATCGTTCAGCGAGCGGCCGCGCATGAAGGCGAGCGGCGCCACTTCGATGATCTGCCGCTCGACGTTGCGAGCGACCCGGTCGAAACCCATCATCTCGTAGAGCGCGTCGTACATCGGCCGCAGGTACGGATCGACTTTCTGCGCGAGATCCCCGGGCAGGAAGCCGAGACGTTCGCCCGCCTCCACCGCCGGCCGTACCAGCACGATGCGCCGCACGCTGCCCGAGTGCAGCGCTTCGACGGCGCTGGCGACGGCGAGATAGGTCTTGCCCGTGCCGGCGGGGCCGATGCCGAAGGTGAGGTCGTGGCTGCGGATGCTGTCGAGGTACTGCCGCTGGTTCGCGCCGCGCCCGCGGATCCCGCCGCGCTGCGTGTGCACGACGACTTCGGACGTGCCGCCTGACTCCGCGGGTGCGTCCGGCCGTGGAAAGCCGAGCTCCTGCACGCACAGGTGCACCCGCTCCGGCGACATCGTCTCGCTGCCGGAAAGCTCGAACATGCGGCGCAGTACGGACTCCGCATTCGCCGCGGGCTGCGGTGGCCCGAACACCTGCAGCTCGTGACCGCGACGACGCACCTCGACGCCGAGGCGCTCCTCGACATGCCGCAGGTTCTGTTCCATCGGTCCCGCGAAATTGGCGAGCCGCGCGTTGTCCGCCGCCACGAGGGAGATTTCGCGCACCGCGACGGGGTCGCTCAAGCGATGCTCCGTTCGCGCTCGGCCAGCCGGCCACGCAGGGAGTTCGGCATCGCTTCGGTGACCAGGACGTCCACGAAGCGATTGATCAACGCCGGCGACCCGTCGAAGTTCACCCAGCGATTGTTCTCGGTGCGCCCGGCGAGCTGCCGGGCATCGCGCTTGGCCGGGCGTTCGACCAGCACGCGCTGGACGCTGCCCACCATGCCCCGGCCGATGGCCAGCGCCTGGGCATCGAGGCGTTGCTGCAGCCGCGCCAGCCGCTCCTGCTTCGTCTCAAAGCTCACGTCGTCCGGCAGCGCCGCGGCAGGCGTGCCCGGGCGTCGGCTGTAGATGAAACTGAAGCTCTGGTCGAAACCCATTGCGGCGACGAGATCCATGGTGGCCTCGAAGTCACGCTCGGTCTCTCCCGGGAAGCCCACGATGATGTCGGTCGACAGGTTCAGGTGCGGACGCACTTCGCGCAGGCGGCGGATCTTCTGCTTGTACTCGAGGATCGTATGGCCGCGCTTCATCAGCGCCAGGATGCGGTCGGAGCCGCTCTGCACCGGCAGATGCAGGAAGCCGGCGAGTTTCGGCACGTCGCGATAGGCGTCGATCAGGCTGTCGCGGAACTCGACCGGGTGCGAGGTCGTGAAGCGGATGCGTTCTATCCCCGACACCTCGGCCACGAAATAGATGAGCGCGGCGAGATCGGCATAGCCGCCGGTCCGCAGGGTGCCGCGGTACGCGTTGACGTTCTGGCCGAGCAGAGTCACTTCGCTGACGCCCTGTGCGGCGAGGCCGCGCACTTCCGCGATCACCTGTGCGAGAGGACGGCTCACTTCCTCGCCGCGGGTGTAGGGCACGACGCAGAACGTGCAGTACTTGCTGCAGCCTTCCATGATCGACACGAACGCCGTAGCGCCGGTGGCGCTCGGCGCGGGCAAGTTGTCGAACTTCTCGATCTCCGGAAAGCTCACGTCCACCACGGCACGGCCATGCGCCTGCACGGACGCAATCATCGCGGGCAGGCGATGAATGGTCTGCGGTCCGAACACGAGATCGACGAACGGCGCGCGCGCCGTGATGGCCTCGCCCTCCTGGCTCGCCACGCAGCCGCCCACGCCGATGATCACGTGCGGCCGCTCCTGCTTCAACTCGCGCCAGCGGCCGAGCAGGGAGAACACCTTCTCCTGGGCCTTTTCGCGGACCGAACAGGTATTGAGCAGCAGCAGGTCGGCCTGCGCCGGGTCGTCCGTCGCCCGATAGCCGCCCGACTCACGCAGTACGTCCGCCATGCGGGCAGAGTCGTACTCGTTCATCTGGCAACCGAAGGTGCGAAGGTGGACGCAAGGCACGGGCTGCAGCCTGCTCAGAACGGGATGTCGTCGTCGAAGCTGCCTTCGTCCGCCGGGCGCGCAGGCGCGGCAGCACGCTCGCCACTTGCACCACCGGCGCCACCGCCACCACCACCGGGCGCCATGCGCGGCTCCCCGCGCGACTCGGTGCCGGCGCCACCGCCCGCGCCGCCGCGACTGCCGAGCATCTGCATTTCGTTGGCGTTGATCTCGGTGGTGTACCGGTCGCGGCCTTCCTTGTCCTGCCACTTGCGCGTACGCAGCTTGCCTTCGACGTAGACCTGCGAACCCTTGCGCAGGTACTCGGCGGCGATCTCGGCGAGGCGGTCGTACATCACGATGTTGTGCCACTCCGTCTGCTCGCGCTGCTCGCCCGTCTGCTTGTCCTTCCAGCTCTCGGACGTGGCGATGGAGAAATTGGTGACCGCCTTGCCGTTCGGCATGTAGCGGGTCTCGGGATCCTTGCCGAGGTTGCCGACGAGGATGACTTTGTTGATGCCGCGTGCCATGGGACCCGTCCGTTGAGAAAGAGGTGGATTTTACGGTACCCGGGCATCCCCGCGGAAACCGCGAATGGACCGGTTGCGGGCTATTTTGCGCGCGGCATGCCCTGGCGCCGGGCCATGACCGCCCAGAGCCCAGCTACGACGGCGCTGCCCCAGAACACGCCCGACAACCCGAACTGGCCGAGCAGCAGCCCGCCGATCGCCCCGCCCAGGAAGGCGCCAAGGAACTGTGCCGTGGCGAAAACCCCCAGCACGGCGCCACGCTCCCCCGCCTGGGCCGACTGCGTCAGCAGGGCCGGCAGGCGGGCCTCGAGGTAATTGAAGGCGGCGAAAAAGACGGTCAGCGCCACCAGCACCCACCAGAGATGGCCGTGATCGTGCCCGAGCAGAGCCTGCACGCCCGCCAGCAGCAGGACTGCAAACACGAAAATCCCGGGGCCCTGGCGGCTGCGCTCGGTGCCGAGCACCAGCGGAATCGTACCCGCAATCGAGCAGACGAAGACGCCCAGATAGACCATCCAGTGCTGTGCCGTCGGGATACCCAGACTGCCCTGGAGCGCCTGCGGCACCGACAGGAAAGTGGCTGTCATGATGAAGTGCAGAGCGAAGATGCCGAAATACAGCGGCAGGAGCGCCGGCCGGACCAGGATCCCCGCCATCGCGGACAGGGTGCGGGCCTCGCTCCCGCCCGTACGGGGGGGTTCGACCGGAACGGCCCATTGCAGCAGCGCGATGCCGGTCAGTGCCATCGCCAGCATCACCAGGAACACGCCGGTCATGCCGAATTTCGCCTCGAGCACCGGCGCCAGCACCAGCGCCAGGACGAACGAGGCCCCGATGCTCATGCCGATGACGGCCATTGCGCGGGTGCGCACCTCTGGCCGGGTGAGGTCCGCGACCAGCGCCGTCACCGCGGCCGACACCGCCCCCGTCCCCTGGACGGCACGGGCCACCGCGATCCAGGCGACGCTGTGCGCGAACGAGCCGAGCAGCGAGCCCGCGGCAAACAGCCCCAGGCCCAGCGTGATCAATGGTTTGCGGCCGATCCGATCGGACCAGCTGCCGAACGGGATCTGCATGACGGCCTGGGTGAGCCCGTAGGCCCCCATGGCCAGGCCGAGCAGTTGCGGGGAATAGTCCGGCAAGCCGCGCGCGTAGAGCGCCAGCACCGGCAGTGGCAGGAACAAGCCGAGCATGCGTGTGGCGTAGATCGCGGCCAGCGCGACCACCGACCGGCGCTCCAGGGAGGAAAAGGCCGGTCTGGTCACGGGATCGGGGGAGCGGATAGGTTTTGCCTCGAGGCTTGGGCGCCGCCTATATTAGCAGGCTGCCCACCCGCAGCTTGTGGCCGGATCTTTCGCGATGGATTTCATACGTATCCGAGGTGCCCGCACGCACAACCTGCAGGGTATCGACCTCGACCTGCCGCGCGACCGGCTGATCGTCATCACCGGCCTCTCGGGGTCCGGCAAGTCCTCGCTTGCGTTCGACACGATCTACGCCGAGGGCCAGCGACGCTACGTCGAATCACTCTCCGCCTACGCCCGGCAGTTCCTGTCGGTGATGGAGAAGCCCGACGTCGACCACATCGAGGGCCTCTCCCCGGCCATCTCGATCGAGCAGAAAGCGACGTCCCACAACCCGCGCTCGACCGTGGGCACGGTCACCGAGATCTACGACTATCTGCGCGTGCTCTACGCGCGCGCCGGTGTGCCGCGCTGCCCGGAACACGGGCAGGAGCTGGCGGCGCAGTCGGTGAGCCAGATGGTGGACAACGTGCTGGCGCTACCCGAGGGCACGGGCGTGCTGCTGCTGGCGCCGGTCGTGCAGGACCGCAAGGGCGAGCATGCGGAGGTGTTCGACCAGTTGCGCGGCCAGGGGTTCGTGCGGGCGATGATCGACGGCAGGCTCGTCGAACTGGACGAGCGGCCGCGGCTCGATCCGCGCCGTCGTCACTCGATCGACGCCGTCGTGGACCGGCTGAAGGTGCGCCCGGACGCGGCGCAACGCCTCGCCGAGTCGTTCGAGACGGCACTGACGCTGGCGCAGGGTGTCGCGCGGGTGGGGTTTCACGACTATCCGGAGCGCCCGGCGATCGTCTTCTCGAACCGCTACGCCTGCACGGTATGCGGTTACAGCCTCGCGGAACTCGAGCCGCGGCTGTTTTCGTTCAACAACCCGAGCGGCGCGTGCGGCACCTGCGGCGGCCTCGGCGTGCAGGAGTTCTTCGACCCCGGCCGCGTCGTCGTGAACCCGAGCCTGTCGCTGGCGGGCGGCGCGATCCGCGGCTGGGACCGCCGCAACGCGTACTACTTCCAGTTGATCCAATCACTCGCGCGTCACTTCCGTTTCGACATCGAGGCGCCGTGGCACGACCTGCCGGAGGCCGTGCGGCATGTCCTGCTGTGGGGCAGCGGCGAGGAGCGCATCGAGTTCCGCTATTTCGACGCCCGCGGTGCGAGCACCCGCCGCACCCATTCCTGGGAAGGCATCCTGCCCAACCTCGAGCGCCGGTTCCGCGAGACGGAATCCGCAACGGTGCGCGAGGAACTGGCCAGGTATCGAGGCACGCGCGCCTGCGCCGACTGCAGCGGCAGCCGGCTGAATCTTGCCGCTCGCAACGTGTTCGTGGCGGGGCGCGCTCTGCCCCAGATCGCCGCGATGTCGATACTGGATGCACGGCGATTCTTCGCCGACCTGAAACTCGAGGGCTGGCGCGGCGAAATCGCGAGCCGCCTGGTGCGCGAAGTCTCCGACCGCCTCACGTTCCTGAGCGACGTGGGGCTCGACTACCTGTCGCTCGACCGCAGCGCCGAGACGCTGTCGGGGGGCGAGGCGCAGCGCATCCGGCTCGCGAGCCAGATCGGCTCCGGCCTCGTCGGCGTGATGTACATCCTCGACGAGCCCTCGATCGGGCTGCACCAGCGCGACAACCAGCGGCTGCTCGACACGCTGGTGCGCCTGCGCAACCTCGGCAATACGGTGATCGTGGTCGAGCACGACGAGGAAGCGATACGCCACGCCGACCACGTCGTGGACCTCGGGCCCGGCGCCGGAATCCATGGCGGGCGCATCGTGGCGCAGGGCACACCGGACGAAGTCTGTGCGAACGCCGCATCCCTCACGGGCCAGTACCTGAGCGGGCGGCGCGTGATCGCGATCCCGTTGCAGCGCACGCCGGCGCAACCGGGCCGGAGCCTGCGCATCGTCGAGGCGCGCGGCAACAACCTGCGCAACGTGACCGTCGAGATCCCGCTGGGGCTGATGACGTGCGTCACCGGCGTATCGGGATCCGGCAAGTCCACGCTGGTCGTCGACACGCTGTACCGGCAGGCCGCCACGTCCGTGCAGGAATCCGACGGGGACCCGTCGCCGTGTCGTGCCGTAGAGGGCCTCGAACACATCGATCGCGTCATCGACATCGACCAGGCCCCGATCGGCCGCACGCCGCGGTCCAACCCGGCGACCTACACGGGGATCTTCGGTCCCGTGCGCGAACTGTTCGCGGAGGTTCCGGAGGCCCGGGCCCGCGGTTACGACCCGGGGCGTTTCAGCTTCAACGTGCGCGGCGGGCGCTGCGAGGCGTGCGAGGGCGACGGCGTCATCCGCGTCGAGATGCATTTCCTGCCCGACGCCTACGTCACCTGCGACGCTTGCCGGGGCATGCGCTACAACCGCGAGACGCTCGAGATCCGCTACAAGGGCCGTAACATCCACGAAGTCCTCGAGATGACGATCGAGGACGCCGCGGTCTTCTTCCGCAGCGTGCCGGCATTGCAGTCGCGCCTGCAGACGCTTCTCGACGTGGGACTCTCCTACGTGCGGCTGGGCCAGAACGCGACCACGCTTTCCGGTGGCGAGGCGCAGCGCATCAAGCTCGCGCGCGAACTCGCCAAGCGCTCGACCGGCCGGACGCTGTACATCCTCGACGAGCCGACGACGGGCCTGCATTTCCACGACATCGAGCAGTTGCTGGGCGTGCTGCTGCGGCTGCGCGACGAGGGCAACACCATCGTCGTCATCGAGCACAACCTCGACGTGATCAAGAC
>Ga0315276_10005627_pt1 | contig 11556 bp, 10 predicted proteins | sample YL17G05_0_MG_FD_204542 | JGI IMG/M metagenome (GOLD analysis project Ga0315276, IMG submission 204542) | Sediment microbial communities from Yellowstone Lake, YNP, Wyoming, USA - YL17G05_0 | ecosystem: Environmental > Aquatic > Freshwater > Lake > Sediment | place: USA: Wyoming | collected... | reverse complement strand
CTCATAGGATTTAGTTTGAAAAACGCGGCCGGTGTTCGTAAAAAACGAAAGGTTATCGTGTGTATTGACGCAGGCCAAATGCTTAACCATATCTTCCTCGCGCGTCGTTATGCCCGAAACCCCTTTACCGCCGCGTCGCTGGGCGCGGTAAATTTTCGGGTTCATGCGCTTAATATAGCCGCCCTGCGTCAAGGCAATAATGCATTCTTCCTCCGGGATTAAATCCTCCTCCTTAAACTCCCCCACCGGCGAGGCATAAACCTTGGTGCGCCGCTCATCGCCGTATTCTTCTTTCAGCGCCAACAATTCTCCTTTGATAACTTCCAAAATCTTTTTGGGCGATTTTAAAATAATCTCCAGCTCTTCAATTAACCGTCTTTTTTCTTTAAGCTCGTCGTCTATTTTTTTGCGCTCCAGACCCGCCAGCGCTTGCAGTTTCATTTCCAAAATTGCCGTGGCCTGAATTTCGGTTAACTTAAACTTACGGCATAGCGCAGCGTGCGCTTCTTCCTTATCGGCCGATTTTCTGATGGTGCTGATAATGGCATCAATGTGGTCAAGCGCTTTTTTCAACCCTTCCAGAATATGGGCGCGTTCCTTGGCGCGCGCCAAATCAAATTGCGTGCGCTTGGTAAGAACATCGTAACGGTGCTCAAGATAGTGTTCCAACGCACTCTTTAATGAAAGCACCTGCGGCTGCAACCCCTCAACCAACGCCAACATATTCAAATGGAAAGTTCGTTGCAAGTCGGTCAGCTTATACAGCCGGTTTAAGACCTTCTGCGGATAAGCGTCGTTTTTCAAATCAATCGCAATGCGTACGCCGTCTCGGTTGGATTCATCTCTAATGTCTTTAATACCGTCAATCTTTTTGTCTTTAATAAGTTCGGCGATAGTTTCCAACAGCGCGGCCTTATTCACCTGATAAGGAATCTCCGAAACAATGATTTGCTTATTGCCTTTTTTATCTTCGTCAATTTCGGCAATGGCGCGGTTGACAATCGGCCCTTTGCCGGTTGAGTAGGCCTGAATTATGGCTTGGCGGTCGTAAATCGCGCCACCCGTCGGAAAATCAGGCCCTTTAATTATTTTAAGCAAATCTTCGGTTGTGGCCTTGGGATTGGCAATCAGATATATCATCCCATCCACGAGTTCGCTTAGATTATGCGGCGGTATATTGGTCATCATGCCGACTGCGATGCCGAGCGATCCGTTGAGTAAAAGCTGGGGAACCTTTGAAGGCAAAACCGTCGGTTCCTGCCGCGTGCCGTCGTAGTTATCTGCCCAGCCAACCGTGTCTTTATCAATGTCATAAAGCATTTCCTCGGCCAGCGCAGTTAAGCGGCATTCGGTGTAACGCATGGCCGCGGCCGCGTCGCCGTCAAGCGAGCCAAAATTGCCCTGTCCCTGAATCAAGGGATAGCGCTTGGAAAAATCCTGCGCCAGATGGACCAGCGCGTCGTAAACCGCCACATCGCCATGCGGGTGGTACTTACCCAAACAATCGCCGACTACTGTGGCCGATTTCCTGTGTTTCGCGTTTGAACGCAAACCCATCTCCCACATAGAAAACAAAATCCGCCGGTGTACCGGTTTTAAGCCGTCTCTCGCATCAGGTAAAGCGCGCCCGATAATCACCGACATCGCATAATCCAGATAAGAAGTTTGCATTTCCTCTGTGATTTCCTGTGTTTTGACGTTACTTGTTTCCATAAAAACTAATGGGTTATCAAATTGAATAATCGCCCAATTGTTAATTGTTCAATTATTTACCCCCGTACAACGGACTCGCGTCCGTGGTGCAGGGGTAATACTCCTCGGGTATCAAGAATTATTCATTGACCCCGCAAATGCGGGGTGGCATTCTGGTTGTGAGAGTTCACTCCATCGGCAATTTTTGTGCCGGCAACTGCGATTCCTGCGGCACGGCCGGGGTAGAACTGGCCTGATTATTGATTAATTCTTTCGCCGAATCCAAAACGCTGCCCAGTCCCGAACTTAGACTTTGCCAAAGTGAAGGAATTTCTTCTTTGAGCTGGCCTAAATCCTGCAGTCCTTTATCTTGCGCCTGAAGCCCGCTTGTTCCCTGCCCTAAACCGCTAAGCGACCAAACCCAAAAACCAACCAGAACAATCATGCAAGCTGTTACGCTGAGCCACATAATTTGCGCTTTCATCTGGTGCGGTTTTTTTTGCAGTTTTTCTATAAAATCAACTAAAGACATATCTGGCTACCAGAATAAAGATAAATACTTACCTGCCGGCAAGCAGGCAGATATACAGATAAACGGCGATGTCGTGTTATCTGTATATAATCTGTAAAGAAATCCGTATTTCGTAATTATATTTTCATAACTACTACTTCCGTTTCTTCCTGTGGTAAGTCCTTTTTCTTTAACGTCAATTTTTCCTGCAGTTCTTTTTTTGCTACGCCCATCTCTTTCAAAAAGACATCCACCCCGTCAAATTTAGCGTTAACGCCCGGAATTTTATAATGCATCGGGACAACTAATCTGGGCTCTATCTGGTTGATGATTTCCACCGCTTCTTCTCCATCAATGGTATAAGTTCCGCCAACCGGAATCATCAAGATGTCCACCTCGCCTATCTGTTCCAATTGCTCATCGGTCAATTTTTTCTGCCCCAAATCACCCAGATGACAGATTTTTATATCCTCCACTTCAATAATATAAATGGTGCTGATGCCGCGCTGTTTACCTTCCTGCTCATCATGAAAAGAAAAAACTCCCCTGATATTAACGCCCCTGGTTTCGTATTCGCCAGGCCCTTTAATAATTAAGGGTTCGCCGGTTAAAGATTCAACATTATTATGGTCAAAATGCTTATGGGAAACCGTCACGATATGCGCCTGTCCGCGTGGCGGCGTCAAGCCGATCTCCTTGTCAAACGGATCAGTAAAAATAACGGTCTCTCCGCTTTGAATCTTGAAACAAGATTGACCATACCAAGTTATAACCATAATAGGAAATTTCTGAATTCTGAATTCTGAATTACGGGATTTTCTGCCAGCCTTCCACAAGAGACGGATTTAAGAAAAACGGCAGTTAAATCAACGCTGAGATCGCCGTTTAGCATCCTTATCGTATCACAAATTAAAGCCCTTGCCAAGTAGCGTTTTTTAGAATATACTATCAACAATAAATCCTCACACCATGAGCTTACGCCCATGGAATTCCGGCTTGCCCTTCGGGTCATTTACCATTCATCCACGGGCTGACGCCACGTCGTCTTCTGGTGTGGGGATAAACAAGCCGCTATCTGATTACTCTTCTGGCGGAATGTTTATTTGTGCGCGCTAATTTGGTCTTCGCTGATACCGGCGCGCCCCTAAAATCAAGAAAAACAATTTAATAAATACTTGAGTCTAATTCCCAACAATTTATAATAGAGAACTATGCAAACACTTCTTAACCAAATAACGAGAATGCCCAAACCCGGCGACATTGTCCAAGGAAAGATTTTGGAAATTGGCAAAAATTCCATTTTTGTTGACCTGAGCAGTATCGGCACGGGTGTGCTTTTGGGACGCGAGTTAAAGGCAAACCGTAACTTGGTCAAAAGCTTAAAAATCGGACAGGAAATCTCGGCTATGGTGATAGATGAAGAAACTGATAATGGCTTGATTGAACTTTCGCTGCAAGCGGCTCACCGCGAACAGGTCTGGGACACACTCAAAAAGATGGCGGAAAACCGCGAGATTGTGAAAGTAAAAATCGTTTCGGCCAATCGCGGCGGGCTGATGATTTCGCTAAAAGACGTGGCGGGATTTATGCCTGTGTCGCAGCTTTCCTATGAACACTATCCCCGGGTTGAGGACGGCGACAAAACCAAAATCCTGCAGGAATTAAATAAGTTTGTTAACAAAGAAATGGATGTTCGCGTCATTGACGTTGAGACATCGGAACAAAAACTGATTGTTTCTGAAAAAGCGATCGGCGAAGAAAAAATCCAGCAGGCGCTTCAGCAATATCAGATCGGCGACCTGGTGGAAGGAGAAATTTCGGGCGTGGTTGATTTCGGCGCTTTTATGAAATTCCTGCTTAAGGGAAGCGACCCGGAAAAACCGGAGATGATGGAAGGACTGATCCACATTTCGGAAATTGACTGGCAATTGATTGAAAACCCCCACCAATACCTGAAGGTCGGCCAGAAAGTAACGGCCAAAATAATCGGTATAGAGAAAAACCGGCTTTATCTTTCGCTCAAAGCCCTTAAGGAAGATCCGTGGCTCAATATTGAATCAAAATACCAAAAGGGTCAAATTATTGAAGGCGAAGTAACTAAAATCAACCCCTTTGGCGCTTTTGTTCGGCTGGACAAAGATATCCACGGTCTGGCTCATGTTTCCGATTTCAAATCGCCCGAGACAATGAATCAGGAACTGGAAGTCGGCAAAAAATACCGATTCAAAATTCTCTCAATTGAGCCGACAGTTCATAAAATGGCTTTATCGCTTATGAGGGACGAAGCGCAGTCGTTGCCGGCTGAAGAGACGCCGATAAAGGAGTCGCCGGCACAAGAAATTCCGACAGAAACAAAATCTCAAGCAGAAACCGAAGAATCCGTTAAAACATAGGGCTACAAATTACGAGATTGCTGCCAGAATACAAATAAATACCTACCTGCCGACAGGCAGGCAGATATACAGATGGCCGGCTCCCGTCATTCATCTGTATATCAGTAAATAATCTGTAATCTGTAGGGAATTCGTATTTCGTAGATAACATGAAGAATCTCATTAAAAACATCGTTATTATCCTTGTTATTTTTATCCTGGTCTCGGCTGTTTTTCAATTGATCGGCGGCTCACAACAAACCGTCAAACAAATTTCCTTGACTGATTTAGCCCAGCAAATTAACGAAGAAAAAGTCAGCGTTATCAAAATTAGCGACCAGACCCTGAACATTACCCTTAAAGACAACGCTTTAGAATCAACCACGAAGGAAACGGAAACGGGCTTAACCGAGACATTAAAAAATTACGGTGTTGACACGACAAAACTTCAAGCCGTGCAAATTGAAGTGGAGCGGCAAAGCGGCTGGAAGTTTTGGCTGGGCACGGTTATTTTACCTTTTGTCCTGCCCTTGATTTTGATGGGCGTTTTTCTGTGGTTTATCCTGCGTCAAAGCCAGCGCGGCGTGGGACAGGCTTTCACTTTCACGCGCTCGCTGGCCCGCGCGGTAATGCCCGAAGACAAAAAACAGCAACGCACCACCTTTGCCGATGTGGCCGGCCTCAAAGAGGCTAAGGAAGAATTGCTGGAAGTGGTTGATTTCTTAAAAAACCCGAAAAAATTCATTGAAATTGGCGCGCGCATTCCCAAGGGCGTTCTGCTAATCGGCCCACCCGGCTGCGGTAAAACGTTGCTGGCCCGCGCGGTTTCGGGCGAAGCCAACGTCCCCTATTTCCATATTTCTGGCTCCGAATTTGTGGAGCTGTTTGTCGGCGTTGGCAGCGCGCGGGTGCGTGATTTATTTCAGACCGCCAAAAAAAGCACTCCTTGCATTATTTTTATTGATGAACTTGACGCCATCGGCCGCCACCGCGGCGCAGGACTGGGCGGCGGGCACGACGAACGAGAACAGACGCTCAATCAAATTCTGGTGGAAATGGACGGCTTTGAACCAAATAACGGCATCGTTATTTTAGCGGCCACCAACCGCCCCGATATTTTAGACCCGGCGTTGCTGCGACCCGGCCGTTTTGACCGCCGTGTGATTTTAGACCTACCCGATATTAATGACCGCGAGGAAGTTTTGAAAATCCACGCCAAAAATAAACCCCTGGTAACCGATGTTAACTTACGCCAGATTGCCGAGCGCACACCCGGATTTTCCGGCGCTGATTTAGCAAACCTGATGAACGAGGCGGCAATTTCGGCCGCTAAAAACGGCAAAAAACAAATTTCAATGAACGAACTCCTTTCCTCTATTGAAAAAGTAATGCTGGGTCCGGAAAGAAAAAGTCATATTCTTTCGGTGGACGAAAAGAAAATCGCAGCCTACCACGAAGCCGGCCACGGCTTGGTGGCAGCGGCGCTGCCTCACACCGACCCCGTACGTAAAATTTCCATTATCGCCCGCGGACAAGCCGCTGGCTATACTTTGAAATTACCCGAGCAGGACAGGCATCTTCATTCCAAAACCGAATTCATTGAAGAACTAGCTGTTTTGCTGGCCGGTTATTTCACCGAAAAAATGATTTTTGGCGATGTCACCACCGGCGCGGCCAATGATTTGGAAAAAGCCACGGATTTGGCGCGACGACTGGTAATGCGCTACGGCATGTCCGAAAAACTCGGTCCGCGCACTTTTGGCGAAACCGAAGATCTGATATTTTTGGGCAAAGAAATTTCTACGGAAAAAAATTATTCCGAAAAAATCGCCGCGGAAATTGACAATGAAGTAGCCGATTTTCTCCAAAACGCCTCCAAAACCGCTCAAAAAATTCTAATTGAAAAGCGACCGCTCTTGGAAAAAATCACCCAGTGCCTCATTAAGCAAGAAACCATAGAAAAAGAGGAATTTGACGAGCTCTTAAAAGGTCAAGTTCCCGAAAAAAAATCAGTGATTGCTTAGATCCTTAAATTAAGAAATACGATCTTCCGCTTTTTTCCGCGTATTTTTTCCGCGTTAGATCCGCGGGATGCTCCGCAGAACCACGCAGATTAAAACGCTGATTTACTACGCGAAAAATAACGTTGCTTAATCCATGATACTGAGGGGCGCGTAGCCCCTCACTTGTTTTATATCTATGTCCTGAAAAGCTTAAAAGATGATGAGCTCTATATTGGATACACCGAGAACCTAAAAAGAAGAATGTTGGAACACGCTAAAGGCTCTCAAAAAGCTACTGACATTAGGCTTCCTTTCCAATTAATCTATTACGAATCATACGCGTCAAAAGCCGATGCCAAAGACAAAGAAAAAAGCTTAAAAGATTCTCTGGCAGTTATATCCATCTCAAAAGACGCCTTAAAAATTCTTTAATCCTTTTCAAGTGAGGGGCGCGTAGCTCAATGGCAGAGCAATCGGCTTATACCCGATTGGTTCTAGGTTCGAATCCTAGCGCGCCCACGTAATTGATATTAGTCGTCTTGCCAGTCGTAATAACGCACAAAAAATATGAAGACACCCAAATTATTGCCGCAAGGCTTGATAAACGCTTTGGGCACTTTTATCTATACTGGCGCCGTAGCTTGGCTGATGTTTAACGGCGAGCAGTTTTTTGGCAAGGCGACAAGTTTTGTAATGCCTTTGGCCCTGCTTTTACTTTTTGTGGTTTCGGCAGCCGTTACCGGCCTGCTCATGGTTGGCAAACCGATTCTGCTCTATTTGGACGGCGCGAAAAAAGAGGCGGTGAAACTGCTTTTTTATACTTTGAGTTGGTTGGCCTTGATGATGATTGTGGTGTTTATTGTGATTTTGGTGATAAAATAAATAAGGACCACTAAATAGCATACGCCGAAGGAGTAATAAGAATTCTCTCCCCGGTCGTCATTCTGAGCGTAGCCCCATAGCATGCGAAGCGTAGCCTCAGAATGACCACGCACACGGAAACGCGGAAAAAATATTTCTGTTTCACAATATTAAGTTTTATGGATGAAGCGCGCATAGCTCAGTGGCAGAGCGTTCCCTTGACATGGGAAAGGTTGTAGGTTCAATCCCTACTGCGCGCACCTTGCCTGAAAGACGCTTTACCTTACTCGAATCGGGGCACGCCCACTGATAATTTCATGACGAGACCAGAAATCTATCTGATTCTTATTTTATTAACCGCCTTAGTTTTGGCGGGTGTTTTTTATTGGCAGAGCAATCAGCCGACGCAAGTTTCGTCTTCGCCCTCTTCGCTTCAAAACGCTTCGCCTAGCCCGACGGAAAACGAGGCATTATCCTATGCTCCGCCAATTGTGACCAAAGACGAAATTTTTCGCGGCAATTCCGACAAAAAACAAATCATTTTTACTTTTGACGCTGGCGCTGGCGTAAATTCAGCGCAAAAAATTCTGGAAACGGCAAAAAATCACAACCTAAAATTAACTTTTTTCAGCACCGGAAAATTTGCCCAAATCAATCCCGATTTGATAAAACAAATCGTAGCCGCGGGACACGAAATTTTTAACCATACCTACTCTCACCCACACCTCACCCAGTTAACCGACGACCAAATTAAAGAAGAGCTGCAAAAAGCCGAGACAACAATCAGCAACTTGACCGGTGCAACCACCAAGCCATATTTCCGGCCGCCTTTTGGCGACCGCAACACGCATGTTCTGGAAGCAGCGGCGGAGACGGGTTACCGCTCGGTTTTTTGGACGCTGGACGCACTTGACTGGCAGCCGGATAAAACGGCCCAAGGGGTCAAACAAAGAATTTATGATAATCTCAGAAACGGCGCGATAATTTTGATGCACGTGGGCGATGACATTACCGGCGATATTTTAGACGAGGTCTTCACCAATATTGAAAATCAGGGCTATAAAATCATTGGCTTAAACGAGGGATTAAAATAATTTCTTAACCGCTATGGAAAAAACATTTATTATAGACACCAGCGATGCCGGACAACGGTTGGATAAATTTGTCGCCGCCAAATTTCCGCAATATACCCGCGTTTTTGCAAAACAGCAAATCAAGCTCGGGAATATTTTAGTCAACGACCAAGTCGCCAAGCCAAGCTGCATCTTACGCCAAAGCGACTGCGTCGCCTTGGCGCCGAGTTTCGTCGTGCCATCAAAAACCGAAATTTTACCAAACCCAGAAATCAAGCTAAACATAATTTATGAAGATAACGACGTTATCGCGATTGATAAGCCTGCCGGCCTCGCGGTTCACCCGCGCCAAGACAAACGCGGCCGACCTCTGCTGACTGAAACATCAAACACCTTGGTTAGCGGACTTTTAGCGCGCTATCCCCTGCTCAAAAATATCGGGGACGCACCCCAAATCAGGCCGGGTATCGTGCACCGCTTAGATAAAGATACCTCGGGCGTGATAATTATCGTCAAAAACCAAAAAAGTTTTGATTGGCTGAAAAAACAATTCAAGGAAAGAAAAGTTGAGAAAAAATATCTGGCTTTAGTTGAAGGAACAGTGAAAAATGATGCGGGTGAAATTGCCCTGGCTCTGGCGCGCGCCAAATCCGACCCGACCCGTCAAAAAATCGCCGCGGAAGGGAAAACGGCTTTGACGCGTTATCGGGTTTTGCAGCGTTTCAAAAATCAGACGCTGCTTGAGGTCAAGCCGCAAACCGGCCGCCTGCACCAAATCAGGGTGCATCTTAAATGGCTTGGCTATCCAATAACCGGCGACCAAAAATACGGCGCTAAAAAACAAATGCCGCTTAAAGATCTTAGCCGCCAATTTCTGCATGCGGCCGAACTGCAAATAACCCTGCCCAATGGCCAAAAAAAGGTATTCCAAAGCCCTCTCTCCCTTGATTTAAAACAAGTTCTGCAAAAGCTTGAAAAAATCGGCCAATAATGCTACTATTTATTCGTAATTAGCCCTAATTAGTAATTAGTAGAAATATGCAGATAATTCAAGATCAGCTCAAAAAAGACCTGCCTGAAATCAAGCCCGGCCAGACCGTGCGGATTTTGCAGCGTGTCAAAGAAGGCAGCAAAGAACGCACCCAGCCCTTTGAAGGACTGGTTATCGCCGTTAAGCACGGCCGAGGATTAGACGGCACATTCACCGTCCGCAAAATCTCCGAAGGAGTGGGAGTAGAAAGAATTTTTCCTTTGCACAGCCCCGTCATCCAGCAAATTAAAGTTTTGAAGACCGCAAAAGTCAGACGGGCAAAACTTTATTATATGCGTAAGCTCACCGGCAAAAAAGCTAAGATGAAAAGCCGACAGACGAAAACAGAAAAAACCGAAACGACTAAATAGAGTTTATACTGAGGCGCGAAGCGCTCAACCGCAGGTGGTAAAATTGACAGGCACGCCAGCTTAAGGTGTTGGTGCCGCAAAGATTATCGACCCACTCCGCACCTTTTTCAACAAAAATATGTACTGGGCACGTGGCGGAATTGGTATACGCGTATGCTTGAGGTGCATATGCCGCAAGGCTTGGAGGTTCGAGTCCTCTCGTGCCCACGTTAAAAAAGACGCGGGGTGAAAAACCTCTCCCGCGCACCCACCCCGCGCTACTAAATCGCGCGGGCAATTAGCTCAATGGCAGAGCGTCTGCTTTACACGCAGAAGGCTGTAGGTTCAATCCCTACATTGCCCACTATTCCAGCTTATAGCGTATAGCAATGAACAAAAACCACATGCCACTAGCTATAAGCAACACGCCGGGGTAGCCAAGGTGGTTACGGCGCGGCTCTGAAAAAGCTGAGATGTCGGTTCAACTCCGACCCCCGGCACCCTTCGTCAGGCATTGCCTTCCTCAGGACAAGCCCTGAAAAATTATGTATTATGTTTACATCTTAAAATGTTCTGATAATTCTTATTATGTAGGAATAACTTGGAATTTAGAAAAAAGATTAAAAGAACATAATACTGAAAATAAATGTTTATTTACAAAGTCCAGAAGACCAGTAAAATTGATCCATTCTGAATCATATAAAGATAAGTCAGCAGCAGCAAAAAGAGAAAAAGAGCTAAAGGGTTGGTCGCGTAAAAAGAAAGAAAAACTTATTAATAGTTTACACTGAGCCCCCGCTGGGCGGGGCGAAGTGCGGGCGTAGTTCAGCAGCTAGAACGTCTCCTTGCCAAGGAGAAGGTCGTGGGTGCGAATCCCATCGCCCGCTCAAAAATTATTCGCAATTTTTGAGCGTGGCTCGCCCCGCGTGGCGGCCCGTTCCCCAAAAAAAATCCCCGAAAGCGGGGATTTTTTGTTTTGCAACTACAGGACGAAGTTCTTTATTTTACTGCTTCTTTCAGGGCCTTGCCGGCGCGGAATTTAGGAGCTTTCATCGCCGGAATCTGGATTTTGGCGCCGGTTTTCGGGTTAACGCCCGCACGCGCTTTGCGGTGCGAGACCACAAATGCGCCAAAGCCGGTCAAAACTACCTTTTCTTCCTTCTGCATAGCTTGGGTGATTTGTTCCAAAACCGCTTCCAGGCATTCTGCGATCTGTTTTTTAGAGCAGCCGCATTTGGCCGCCACGGATTCAATAAGTTGGTCTTTAGTCATGGACACTAACACGCAACAATAAACCGCCAACAAATTCAACGCTGCGCTATTTTTGTTACATGTTATTTGTTACATGTTATATGTTACAAGCTCGACCTTTCCCCTCCTTGCTTCTATCCTAACTTAAAAATTACTCCAAAACAACCTCTTTTTTGATTCTGACAATATTTTGCGCCAAACCGGTTTTGTCGTCAATCTCCAGCAAAACCGCGTTAACTTCAATCAAAGATCCGCCGGCTACCTCCATCCGAATTAACCGTTGCGTCAAAAATCGTTTTATCACAATTTTTTTATCAACACCGAGTACGGATTCCTTTGCCCCCACCATGCCGACATCAGAAATATAGGCCGTCCCCTGCGGCAAAATTCTTTCATCAGCCGTTGGTACGTGA
>Ga0315276_10005626_pt1 | contig 11556 bp, 12 predicted proteins | sample YL17G05_0_MG_FD_204542 | JGI IMG/M metagenome (GOLD analysis project Ga0315276, IMG submission 204542) | Sediment microbial communities from Yellowstone Lake, YNP, Wyoming, USA - YL17G05_0 | ecosystem: Environmental > Aquatic > Freshwater > Lake > Sediment | place: USA: Wyoming | collected... | reverse complement strand
TTCTCAGCCGGCAAGGAATAATTACCTGAACTGTCGCGCGGCATGTCATTACTCCAAATTAGCGGCAGTAATAGTGCGACCAGAGAGATTGCGGATAATATCCTCTATCTCTTGTGGGTTGTACTGCGTAGGCTTCATAGGCCCAGCTTTACCAGCAATACGTCCAGCGCCCATCCTGTTGCGCAAGGCTTCTATTACTGGATGTACACCCTGCGTAGCAGCTTTCAAGCCAGTTTTACTATACAACGCTGCCGCTGCCGCTGCAGCAACTGCTGGTGCGCCAAAACCAGCCAATGCTGATCCAGCAGCAACACCTGCTCCCGCACCAGTAGGTCGAAGCAAGTGAGCAAGTATACCACGACCAGCAGTGCCAGTATCTGCGACTGTGTCGGGGAGGATTTGCTTTGCCGCATTTGTCACATCGTCAACCTTAGACCCTGCTCTATGCAGTTGCTCTGCTAGTTGACGTGGGGTGAAGAAACCAGAAGCAGTTCTACGCCCTGCTTCTTGTATGGGCAGTAACTTCGCAAATGCAGCATCAGCTTCTCTGAGTGCTTGTCGTGATCCTGATGTAGTGCCGCGCATAGAAGTACGTAGTGCTTCTTGAACTTTGAAAAGCGCATCTCCTATTGGTTCGTGTCCTAGACCACCAGTAGAAAACTTGCGAGCAAGGTCTCCGATGTCAGAATCAAGCTTCTTTGCCACTTGACCACTGATTTCAACGCCCTTATTTGCAGCGTCTTCGAATAGCGGCTTAACAAAACGATCTACATAATCGTCTATCTTTGCTTGATGTGTGCTATCGAAGAATGGAACATCCTTCTTAGCTGCGTCTATTGCGTCTTCGATGTTTCGTAGAGCTTTAGTTGGCTCTACCTTGATGTAAGGTAGACTGGTGTCATAATGACTAGAAGCGGCTGCTTTTGCTTCAGCCAATCCTTCAACCCCACCAACTTTGACGCGCTTACCAGTAGGGGCTAATGCCGCGTTAATCTTCTCAAGATTGAAGGACTCCATAGCATCAGCTTTGCCACGCTTGATGACATCGCCAAGAATTGGGACTGAGGTAAGCTTGTCCTCAGTACCTCGAAGAAGACGAGCCATAGTGCTAGCTTGTGGACCAGACACGGCTTGTCCAGGTGTAATATCCACACCAGCGTCAATCAAAGTCTTAGCTTGAGGAGAAACGCTCTCACGTAATCCGCCCCCCAGTACACGTCCAACAACACGACCTGCACCAGCACCACCAGCACCCCAAAGTGCTGCATCCTCTCGATTACCAGGCTCCATTGCAGCTGAGATTGCTGCATTACCGGCTAGATCAGTACCAATCACAGCAGGAGTAGCAAGCTTAGCTACTCGAGTAAGCTTTAGGCCTTTGTCTACCAGATTAGCGGCCTTGAGTACCCCTGCACCAGGGGCTAGAGTTAACCCGACATGACCAGTCAGATTACCAGCAGTACCCATTGCTGAATCTGGTGGTACCGAGTTTTCTTCTGTGGCTTTGCCAACAGTAAGTTCATCAAGCTTATCAGCAACACGCCGGACAGAATCAGGAAGCATTCCAGCTAAACCACGTGCACTACTGTTCCATGCCGCGTTCAAACCGCCACCGAAGTCCTTAATGCCAGACATAACATTTGGTAGACTGAAGTTGCCACCTGCAACAGACTGGTCTTCTTCTGCGGGTGGGGGGACAGTTGCTGTCGAAGCGGGTTGCATAGCTCCGCCAGCCCTTGCTTCGAGCTCTGCCCTACGTGCCTTTTTGGCACGTAGCATTTCCAGTTCTTCGCGAGGATCCATCATGGGCCTTTCCGCAAGCTGTCAAGCTCAGCTTGTTCCTCAGGTGTGAGACCCTTTGGTTTGGAGCGAACAGGGTTTATACCATGACCACCAGTACGCTTGTTGAAGGTTTCTACGACCATTGGATCAAAGCCAGCCCGCATACCGCCAGAATGTGCATTGACTTTCTCAACAATCTGAGGCCAGATAGCTTTGAATTGTTTCTCGCGGAACGTACCATTCCGCATCAGCTCCAGTTCAACTCGTTCAGCCTCAGACATTGTTTGAGAGAGACCGGCTTGGTCGCGCATAACTGCGTTTGCAAACATCGTGAGTAGCTGTTTGTTCTTGGTAGCTTCAAGACCCTGAAATGGTGTAGCATACTTAGTACCCGTTATCATGCCGATACCAGGAATACTTTTCTCCCCGTATCCATCCATCATGTCTTGAATCTTCTGGGCAAGGGCTACTGCAGGTACAGTATTCTCAGCTCGAGTTGAAAGATGCTGAAGCTGACTACGTGCTTCTCTGGAGTTCTCTACCAGTACTCCAGAATGTGCCGCATCTGCGGCATACTTCTGTGATGCTGCAACACCTGCTGCAATAGCACGTAAGGTTGCATCATGCATCTTCTGGTATGCTGCCAGCTGCTCGCGACTCTGATTCTTGTCCTGCATTTGCGCTTCAAGCTGCTCTCTTTGGAATTGCAACTGAGCCATACGAGTTTGGTTATGTTCTTCCAGTCTAGCAGCAGTATCCTCCTTACGAGCTGCTTGAGTATCCTCGCGGGTGATTTCTTCACCCATGCCCTTATTCCACAGCATCGCAGCATTCTCGTTGCCGGGAATCTGCAATCCGCGCATAGTTGCTTGAAGAACGGAAGCACGCGAAGGCATAGAACCGGGCATAACTGGGCCTTGGATCATGTTCCCGCCGATATCTTGTGGCGGGTCCTGAGTGGGGGCGGTTGCTTGCGGAAGACCACCTTGCCACGCTCTAGCAGCAGCACCAGTTTGCCGTGCGAAATCTTGTTCGCCAGTATTTGCTTGGTTCTGTGAGTAAGCAGAACCCAAAGCCCCTATGATGGGGGCCAGACGCTGGGTGATGCTCGGCGCGACATAGCGGTTGCCAACCATTGACCCTTCTGGTTGCTCAGCATAGTTCTGCTTGCGGAGCATGTCCGCCAAAGCGCGTTGCTGCTTAAGCTTAGCAGTGATGGGGGCGAAGTCGTACCCTTGTGGGCCGACCTCAGTAGGTGCATCGAAGTTCATTACATTGCCCCTCCCATCTTACTGGCAAGCATACCTCCAAGAGCGCCACCCATCGGGCCTCCAAGAGCCATGCCACCCATAGACATCAAGCCGCCCAGCATGTCGCTCTGCTTCTTCTGCTTGGCGTTGTAATCAGCCATCAGTGCTGCGTACTGGTCCTTACCAGCGCCAGAGTAGTCAACGCCTTGACCGAGACCAGCGTTGGTGAACTGAGCAAAAGCCGGATTGTTCGGATTGGCACCCATGAGTGACCGGAGGTCATTGAGTGGGGACTGTCTCAGAGCTTGTTGCTCGGTCAGCATCGCTCCACGTTGATTACCTGCGAGCGCTGCCTGAGCTCCTTGCTCTCCGAACTGCTGTCCGCGTAGAGAGGCGAGCATAGCCTGCAACTGGGTGTTCTGCCCGAACTGCTGTTGGTTCGACTGATTGGCGAAGTCAGCACCCGCCATATCTTGAGCAAACTTCTGGGCTTGTTCCTGGTTCGTCATCCCAGCTGTAGCCATGTTCTGGCCAAAGTTCTGGGCATTACCAGCTAAGCCACGCTGGAACTCGTTGCCGTACTCCTGCTTGCCATGAATGAGGGCCTGGTTCTGCGCATCTGTGTCGCCCTCGTCCAACCGCCGCAGGGCGCGTGTCCAGGCATCCGAATTCTCAGTGATGCCTTGCTGCTTCAGTCTGTTGATCTCACTACCACGTTGAAGCTGACGTTGGGGGGCGATACGCGACATCCAAGCATCTTGGATAGCTTGGTTATTACCCGACGGGTCCATGCCGAACTGACCACCTTGTGGCACAGTTGCAAGTGCTCCTCCCGTAGGCCCAGTGCCCATAGCAGGAAGGCCTTGGGTAATGGCATTGGGATCAACTTGAGCTAACTTGGACGTGTCGTAGCCCTGCCAAGCAGGTAAGCCTGCAGTTGTCAGGGGATTCTGGAGCGAACCCTGCGCTTGACCGAGCAGTCCGCTAGCTGTATCCGTCAGACCCTTCTGTATGCCTCGATTGGCATCGAGCTGCGCTTGCTCGGCTGGGTTCAGAGTAGTAGTCTGAGTCCAGTTTCCACCAGGATCTTGAGTCCAGCGCTCGCTGCCATAGGCAGTTTCACGGTTCGGCCTGTTGGCTTCCGTTTGAAGCGCTAGCTGCTTCTGCTGGTCTGCAGCAGTCTGCTTCGCAAGTGCTGTGTAATCCGGTGCGGGGGGAGGTGCTGATTTCTTGCCCATGTTCGCCTCTGTAGATGTAGCGACACTCCCTGCGCAGCATTGTCATAAGAACCAACGCGCCGTCAGGGTGGGCATCTTCGAGTACCAGTCTTGTCTTAAAACCAAGATGGGTATTGAACCGTAGCGCGTCTTTGTTGCCCGACGGCACTAGTCCAATAACCATCTTAACTTTGCATACATTGAAGGCGTACTGGAATACGACTCCAATTAACTCGCGTGTCAACCACCCGGGTTCCCCTGCGCAATGCATGACCAAACTCGCGCCGTTGTGCTGATCGAAACCAACGCACCCCACGATAGTGCCATTCCTAAGAACACCGATGCAGCGCAAAGCAGGACTAGCCACCAGCCCGATTCTTTCGCATAACCATGTTGATAACTCACTTTGGTTCTCCGTAGAGATCACAACAAGCCACCATTAACAAAGCTGTAATCAGTAGTAACCCACATAGCATCAGCATTAGAACGACTCTTGATAAGAATCGAAGCAGCTACGCCCATGCCTTCTGCACCACTCCAATTACGTTCGGTAGATGATCCACCGCCCCAAGTATCGACCCCCCAAAGAGCGACGTTCCAAAGAGCTCCAACAGAACGTGGAATTGCATCTGGAGTAATTAATGTCTTAGATCCAAAGTCATACAGAATAGCACTGTTGTATGCTACAGGTTGGCTAGAGACCCAGTTAACTCGATACAAACCAATTTGCTTTTGAGAGCCTGGTGAACCAAAGTAGTTGTAAGCTTGTTGTACTTCCGTAGTAATACTCGTGCCACCCGTATCATCAAGCTCAATGTTATCTAAACCGCCAGTCCAAGCCTTGTAAACAGTACCTGCGTAATCGCCAAAGAAGGGTTGAGCACTTACAGTAGTCCAAACTGCTGCGTCCATGCCATTAAACATGGCCCAAGCTTCAGTTATCTGGTTACTGACAAGCTGCTGATTGCTAGCGTAAATGCCGGTTGGGACATTTACAACAAGCATGTTGATTGACGGTACGTATATGAGTTGCCAATCTTCTTCATCAGAGTAGTTATTCACTAGTTCAGAAAGGAGAAATTGGACTTTGTCAGTCTTGAATCTGGCTGCAGCTTCATTAACTTTGGTAGACGACAGCATGTTCACCATGCTTACTACACCTTGTGTAGTAAGTATGTACAAGTCTCCACCAACTTTAGCAAGTGCACGTCTACCACGTACAGGTTGCCCTATGTTGTAAACTCCTACCAGATGCCATTTAGTATCATCACTTGGATCAGTACCACCATAAACAGCTGCGACACCGTTGTTTGAAACAGCTACTAAATGGTCTTCTGCACCGTTACCATCGTCAAGAGTCCATGTAGACAAATATTCGAGATACCCGCCACTGAAGAACAATGGACCAAAGTCAAATGACTCGAATACCCCGTAAATCGCGTCAGGGGGGAGATACCAGCCAACGGAACTGTCCTTCTCAACAGCCCAGAGTCTACGTTGGTGTATCTCGATATTGGTTGCGTTCTTGGGGTCAATTCCACTCCAGGTGTAGGCTGTAGTCCCATCGCCTGCAACAAGAACATGTAGTCCAGATTCATCGTATGCAAAACCATCATCAGCGCCATTGACGCCAAGCAAATGCGAACCTGAGGCATTCACCAAAGAAACTAAGTCCCACCGAGAATTTGAGAGGTCGGTGATAAGTGGAACACCCACTGGACCCGGAGTGGTAATGTCCCAAACACTAGTTCCTGCCCAAGCAAACATTTTCTGAAAGCCAGTTGTACTAGACCATTGCCCTACAGTCCCCAGCTTGTCAACCATGCCAGTTGCATGTTTCTTGTAACCTTTACGAACTGTTACGCCGTAAGATTGAGGCCAGAAGTTAGTAAGGCGTATCGCATCAGTTGCAGGCATAGCAACTAATGAGTCACGCGCATTCAAACCCCCTATAGGGGCTGGAACTGAAGTAACACTCAGTTCTTGCGCGGTGGCATCTTGGAAAAACATGGTTAGCCGCTAGTAGCACTGCTACCAGTGCCTACGTTCCAAGAACCATCTTGTACGGACCTCGGACCAAGGTACGGTGAAGTATCAACAGGTGAGAGTGACAGAATAGGCGCTCCACTATCTTTGCCAGTTAGTGCGTTGAAGATGCGCACAAAATCTGCCTGCACACCTTTAGTCGGAAAGCCCTTCTGTTCGAGAAACTTGAATTTGATAAACTTGATCATCAACCAAGGATCAAACCGAACAACGTCACTATCGCGAGTAACCATATCTGCATTGGCTGGCGGAGCTGCATTGCTCACCCAATACTTGCTGATATACTCCATCGATATGCTGTTAACACCTGACGACTTTGGCCAGATAAGCAACTTGTCATTCATGATCCGATAGCGCTGACGCGGGAGGGCAGCGACTAATGCACCCTTAAGCCAAGCCCATTCTTGAGCTGACTTCGGACCAAGTAGAGGCCAGTGATTGGTACGATCCCACTGAGTTTGATCGGTAAAGTAGCACAGATCAACAGGAAGTGGATACTCCTCCTGGTTTAGCACAGTGGAAAACGCGTACTCTTTGAGCGACTGTTCCCAGTTGTAATAGGTTAGGAGCTCGTTCCCGCTCGAGTTCAACATCGATAACTGTTGGACAGATATTACATCTGTCAGCCCAGTAATAGTTGTCGGACGAGGTAGACCGAGCTCCCCAGACACCTGGGTTAGGATCTGCAGTGCAGTCCAGTAAGCCATAGCTTAGCCTTTGAGTGGAGTCTTCGCAGCTTTCTCGGCGGCATTAGCGGCAACCAAAGCCGCAACAGAAGCTCGCAGCTCGGCGATTTGCTCGTCGCGCTTAGTGAGTTCTGCCTGCATTTTCAGAAGGGGGGCGGAACCAGCTGCTGCGTCGAGATAGCTCTGAGCCTGTGCCTTCAACTGGTGATGGTTCATGAACTTCTGAGCGACGCTGTCTGGCATACCTGCCAGTTGCTCAACTGAATGGATATTCATGTAGTTGAGCTCTGCTACTTGACCTTTGGACAGCCAAGTAACCACGCCGAGTGGGGTGCCAGTGATCGTTTGGGTTTGCTTCCGTTTGTACTGGGCCCACTGCTTCGGGAAGCGATCTTGGTAGCCAGCATGGGCGATGCCCACAGTGGTATCACGCTGGCCAGGGTACATGATGCGGATCATGTCCACATCGTCAAAGATTGGTCGCCCTGCTTCGATGCTCTTGAACTCGTTTTGAACAGCCTCAGAGAAGAACTGGACAAACAACTTCTTGTCAGCCTCATCTTGCTGATCATCCTGGAAATTCATGTCGAAGTCGATGGTTTCGGTGGACATACTCATGTTCCTTAGTTGGTGTTAACGGGGATATTCTGGACAACCAGAATACCATTCGACAAAGTCACATTACCAGGGGTGGTGATCTTTGCTCGAATTTGGTACGTCGGCGCAAGATTCACCGAGTAGTTGACTGCAGTAAACGCAAAGGATTGGATGTCTGCTGAACTTGTTGAAGTGTTGCTAGTAGCCCAAGGAGTGGCTAGCCCATCCACGTAAAGCGTGAATGTAACCACTGAATTGTTTAGTGCTTGGCAATCGATTGAGAAATCAATCTGTGCCGATGCTGGACCGCCTGCTCTAGTGACGAGCCCTGATGCGAGCGTACAGGTATAGTCTGGCGCCTGAGCTTGAACTACCGTTTCCCACGTGAACGACGCGTCCACTGTGGTAAGGGCTTTGATTGAAGGCGTCGTAATGGACATCGCCCCATAGCTTGGGCGTATGGTGTCGAGGAAGTCCTGACAGAACGCCCGGAGCAATGCAGGCGTAATTGACCCTGCTACGTTATCAGGAAAAGATGATGCCGCTTGAGCGTACAGCTCTGTAATAGTTCTGCGTGTCATTTGAACCCCGTCGAAAAACCTGAACTAAATCCTTTCAGGTTTGTTGGAATGGCTGCAGTAGTCATGTATACGCCACCAGTTGGTCCCACGCGGATTCCTCGAACATAGGGATCGTCCGCTGCAGGGACAACGTCGGTCTGACGCATCATGGTTCCGCTAAGGTAAAAAGGTAGACCACCATTGAACACAGCGTTCGGCATGTCTGCAGCAGCAACCACTACACGACCAACTGCGTCCATACGCCAACCGCCGTTGTATTTGTCATTGGCATCGGTGATGACTGTAGTGCACATCCGTGCAGAGGCATCGTACCCAACGCCTGCTTCCCAGGAAACGGGCGTGCCTAGTGGCGTTACATAGACACGCCCCAGAGCATCAGTGAGCGGCAAGCTCATGAGCTAAACTCAGACCAAGAATGCCCAGAGATAAGCACCTGCTGGGACAATCGTACCTGCGGGGATGTAGGTCTTGTAAAGACCCGTCGTCACCGTTGCCGTAATGACCCCACCCGCAGACACCGAGCAAAGCCCGTCTACTGCGACCGTCATTGGTGATGCGGAGGTCCAAGTCAACCTCGCGTTCTTGCCCGTTGCCGCACCACTCGTACCTGGAAGTACGAAGCCACCTGCTGCTGCAAAGTCCCACTCGTCCACCGGGTTTCGATCGAAGTACTGCGTACCAATTACGCCCATGTATGGACCCTCAGCAGTAGGGCCTGGTGCTGTTTCATCACGGATGTACCCGCCGATCATCGGAATCTTGTTGGTGTTCGCCAACCCGATTGCCGCACTTGCATTTCCATTTGACATGTGTTTCTCCTGAGTTGTGATAGGGGGTGGAAGTCGGCTGTAAGTTACGTCCAGCGGTTAGGCCCTGGCGACTTCCGTTGATCAGGATTCGAACATCGTGCCTTGGAACTGCAGGCCACTGGAGGTCAAGTTGCCGGCCCAAGCCAAGATCTGCACCGCGGCGTCTTGGTTGACGGAGTAGCGCTGACCAGGCGACAACGGCACCATGTTGCGTTGCGCATGCGGACGATAGAAGATGTACTTCGTGTTCAGCATGTAGAGCTGCGACGCAGGCACTGCTGAAGGTGCCGTACCAGCAGAACCACCAGAACCACTGTTGTTCCAGTTGATCTGCATGCCGCCGTCGAGGACCACATCGGCGTCCATGTACTTGACGCTGACGAAACCGAGTTTGGCCGTCTCAGTGCCTGCAAACCGCTGAATGGCTTGCAGTGAGGCCATATAGAAGCCCCAGTAGACGTTGTCCATCAAGACCAGGTCCGGCCGGTCGTTGCCGCGTACCAGTTTCGCCCACAGCCGGTTGAGGTAGGTCTGAATGTTCGCCGCCGTAGTAGCTCCACCGCCGGTAGCGACTGCCGCGAAGACCTGGTTGCGCCAGAAGCCCCAGTTGGCGCGATCAATGCCACCCACGACGCCTGTGGTGGGGACCTTGATGACTTGTTTCAGCAGACCGTCGATCTGCTTACCGCCTGCTGCGGAGCCGTCGCTGTAGAGGCCGCTGGCGATGAGGTTCGCCATCGAGGATTCGCCCACCTCCATACGCGAATCGAGCAAATCGATGATGCGTTCCTTGCCCGCGTTCTGGAGTTGCTCCAGACCACTGATGGTGATGGGACACGCGGCTTGCTTGATGGTGTACTCAGCAGAGCTGATGACGTCCTGTGCCGCGATTGGCAAGGTTTCGTAGCCCGAGTACCAACCGGCGTTGCCGTTGGAACTGAACGACAGCTCCTGCATGATGGTGTTGCCGCCGCTGAACGTCTTGATGTTCCCGCGTTGCTTCACCTTCATGAGAAGCGCGTTGTTGCTGGTGACGTTGTCGGCAATGATGCCGGTACGCGACTGGATTGAGGTTGCGATCACATCGCTGATCGCTGCGTTAGCAAAGGACATGTTTGACTCCGGTAGATGAGGTGAGTGACTATCTGCACAGTCATCGGTAAACCTGACTTATCAGGGCATCTAGTACAGCTTCGACTGAGGTATTACCTGTCTGTGACTGAACTAAATGCCGCCTCAATAGTGGCCCGGCGATCAGCCGCGTTTGGAACCTGCGAAACTGTGCCACCAGGGTTTCCTGAAACAGAACCAGACGCATTGAGGGCTTTCTTAGCTCTAGCTGCATCTGCTAGAACTTTGGCTGCCGCGGCCTGGTTTGCTGTGTTAGTACTAACCTCGTTGCTGAGTGCTGGGTCCAACGCGATAGCACGATTATAAGCTGCTTCGATTCCTAACGTTTGCCCTTTTTGAGCCGAAAATTCGATTAAATCAGCCATGGTTTCACGTACCTGTTCGAAGTACGGATACTTGGGATCTTGCGACATCTGCTCAACCGTTGTAGCAGCATGCTGAGCTTGTTGTTGCCGCTCTTGCGCAGATCGTTGCTCTTGCTGTTGCATGTAGGACTGGAACGGAGCCAAGCGTTCTTGTAAAAGACGCTCTACTCGTGAGTCAACCGGATCTGCTGGAGTTTTACCAGACAACACTTGATCAAGCGTCGGGATATCAACCCCATAGTCTGAAATGAGCTTTGCCAGATACTGAGCCTTTGCGGTGGGGGCGGCAGTTGAGAGAATGTGGTCAGCTTTTAGCAATTCTCCTACTGCCACAAGTGGATGAGCGTTGAGCGAGTTGATCCGAGCCATGTACGGCTGGATAACAGAGGTGAACTGCTGCTCGAACTGACGAGCTCGCGCAGTCTCGTTCAGGACAGTTGTGGTCTCGCGTTCTCGACGCAGTACTTCTTGCCGTATGTCTGGGTCGAGCTTGTCCCACTTGGCTTTCAGTGGTGCCTTCCATGCTTGCGGTGGGCGCTCAACAGTAGCAGACGGCTCTTTGTCTACTTCTGCAACTGGTTCTGGTTTGGCGACTACCTTTGGAGGCGATTCAGCTGCCTTTGCAGCGGGGGCGGGTGTATCTACCTCTGGAGCGGCGACGACGTCCTCTTTTGGAGGAGCTTCTGCTGTCGGAATGACTTCTGCTTCAATGTCCTTGAAAGCAGCTTCAATAGTTTCGCGACGATCGGGATCAGTCATGGCAAATTACCTGTAGTGTTTGTTGACTTCGTTGATGACCACTTGTTTCCGGTGCTGGTCTGATGCACGCTTCTGCTCGGAAGATCGTAGATCGCTGGTTGTAGTCAGTGTGGGTAACCCCGCAAGATCTGCGACAGGGACTACATTATGACGTAGGTTATGCTCGCGCATACCCGCACGCCCAGAATAGAGCTTCCTATCAATAGGCGATACGAAGTCAGGCAGATCGGGCATGATCGCAACCCCACCTACCGGAGACGAATCTGGTCGACTACCTTTGAGATATGGTTCACCCCCACCCGCTGGGTAGACCCAAGTACAACGTGAACTAAG
>Ga0315276_10005624_pt1 | contig 11561 bp, 10 predicted proteins | sample YL17G05_0_MG_FD_204542 | JGI IMG/M metagenome (GOLD analysis project Ga0315276, IMG submission 204542) | Sediment microbial communities from Yellowstone Lake, YNP, Wyoming, USA - YL17G05_0 | ecosystem: Environmental > Aquatic > Freshwater > Lake > Sediment | place: USA: Wyoming | collected... | reverse complement strand
TCCCCGCCATAATTCAGCGGGATCTTCGACAAGAGGGAGGGTTTTCATTGTCTTTCGGTATGTTACAGAGCGGTTTTTCATAGAACTTTTGACAATATCATTATTTTCTTGAATAGAGAACTTTCCCTGAATTTTTGAAGTCATAATTTCCCAGTTTTGTAATCCTCTTCCGAAACTCATCTGAATTGAGAACTTCCACCAGAGCCTGAACCCCCTTTTCAAAAAAAGTCGGCTGGTCCAAGATCATATCAAAGCTTTCGGTTGTGATCGGAAGGAAAGAAAGGCCAAAACACTTTGAAACGGCAATAGTTCCAATCCCGACATCCGCCTCTTTCGAGAGGATGGATATACCTACTTCAAGATGAGTATAAACTTCTTTCTCATATCCATGAATCTGAGAGGAAGGAATTCTTAATCGCTTCAGGTTGTGATCTAAGAGGACTCTTGTTCCAGCACCTTTCTGCCTGTTAATAAACTTGATTTCTTTCCGAGCAAGGTCTTCAAACCCATGGATTCCGAGGGGATTTTTGGGAGCAACAAGAAAACCGATATCCCGACAGAAAAGATTCACCACCACCGGTTTCATATTAGGCAAATAGTTTGGAAGGAACGGAATATTGTATTCGCCGCTTTTCGGATCAAAGAGATGTGACCAAGCAATATCGGTGTAGCCCGTATTCAGGGCTTTCAGCCCATCCGTACTTCCTGTATTGGCAGAAAAGATATAAAATTCAGGATACGATTTTCTCATATAGGTCTGAAGGATATCGAGGATCGGATCATTGCTGCCAGAGGCCAGCAGCGCCCCTTCTATTCTTCTGCTTTTCTGTCTGGCTTGTTCAAGGCCGCTCTTGGCACTCGAATCGATCCAGTCATCGACCAGTTTCTTTGGAAAGACCCATTTCCCCGTCACCCGTGTGGACGGAATCCTTTTAGACTTGATCAATGCATACACCTGCTTTTCATGGATCCCCAAATATTTAGCCACCTCTCTGGTATTCAGCATCTCTTCAGACATAGCTCCTCCTCCAAAGAATGAATCAATGATAAATGATGGCATTTGATTTGTCAAGATAAAATATTACTAATTATTACTTTTTATTACTTAAAACACCTTATATTTTCACTTTTGTATCAATTTAGCCTTTTGAAAAGAGTTTCTTTTTTCATCTCGATAGACGGGGTTTTCTAACCCCGTCTTGGCGGGACAAGGATGTCTCGCCTATCGGATACGGGGCTAATTTAGGGTTTTTCAAAGAGCTAAAGTGTTGCATTTTTTGTAAGCGACTTCCCTAATGCCTTATTCAACGGTTAAGGCGATCTACAGCGATTTGGTGTTGACGAAGAGGGGAGCATTTCATAATATGATAGAAATATTTTCCCCCGGTGTCGTTGGTGGAGAGAAAATAGCATGAAGAATTATTCCTCTGAGCGGGCGCTCAAATTTACAGAATCGGTCATCCGCGAGATGACCCGGGTCTGTCTTAAGCATCAGGGAGTGAACCTTGCTCAGGGTTTTCCCGATTTTCCGGCGCCGGCGGAGATTAAAGAAGCGGCAGTGCAGGCTATTCGCGCAGATTTTAACCAGTACGCGATCACCTGGGGAACTCCGGCCCTCCGACAAGCCATTGCCGATAAATTCGCCTGGTATAACGGGGTGTCTATGGACCCGGAAAGGGAAATCACAGTCTGTTGTGGATCAACAGAGGCTATGATCGCCTCCCTCATGGCCATCATCAATCCCGGGGAGGAGGTTATTGTCTTCGAACCTTTCTACGAGAACTACGGCCCGGACACCATCCTCTGCGATGCGACCCCCCGGTTCATAACCCTCCACGAACCCGACTGGCACTTCGATGATCAGGAGCTCACTCGTGCCTTTAACAACCAGACAAAGGCCATCATCATCAACACTCCCAACAATCCCACAGGCAAAGTTTTTTCCCGCAAAGAGTTACAATTAATCGCCGATCTCTGCTTGAAATGGGGCGTGGTGGCCGTGACCGACGAGATCTATGAACATATTCTGTACGATGGAGCCAAGCATATCAGCATCGCCTCGCTCTCTGGCATGCGGGACCAAACGATCACCATCAACTCCATCTCCAAAACTTACAGCCTCACAGGATGGCGTGTGGGTTGGGCGATTGCTCCTTACCATCTCACGGCATCCATTCGCAAGGTCCATGATTTCTTAACCGTGGGGGCACCCCATCCCCTCCAAGAAGCCGCCGCTAAGGCTCTACGGATAGATCGAAGCTTTTACCAAGCCCTGGCTGATGAATACCAGGAGAGGAGGAATTTTCTCCTTGGGGTATTGGAGGATGCCGGGTTTCGGGTTTGGTGTCCTAATGGGGCCTATTACATTATGACGGATGTAGGACATTTTGGTTTTCCGGATGACGTAGCCTTCGCTTTCTATTTAGTCGAAAAATTTGGGGTGGCCACTGTGCCGGGAAGCAGCTTCTACAGCAATCCTTCCCTGGGAGCAACGAAGGTTCGTTTCTGCTTTCCTAAAAAAATGGAGACCTTGCAGCGGGCTGCCGAGAAATTGAGGAGACTTAAGGAGAGATAATCATCGAAATGTGATCAACCCCCTCACCCCATCCCTCTCCCCACCGGGGAGAGGGGAAGGATGAGGGGCGAGCCGTTCAGATATCCGTTATTTTAATCGGCTTTCCACCGCCTCCCATTTAATGTTTTTAAAGAAGGCCGCAATATAATCCGGCCTCTTCAACCCATAGTCGATCATGAAGGCATGTTCAAAGACGTCCAGAATCAATAGCGGGTTACACCCTGCCGGATGGCCGACATCGTGTTCGTTGATCCACTGATTGAACAATTTCCCGGTCACCGGATCTTGATAAAGGACGGCCCATCCAATACCCCGCAGGGTGCCCACTCCCTTAAAATCGGCCTCCCAGTTCTCATAACTTCCAAACTCTTCTGCCAATTTCTTTCCAAGTTTCCCAGTCTTGTTCAACGTCCCCTTGCCACCCAAGTTTTCAAAGTAGAGCTCATGGAGTCTCATCCCGTTAAACTCCCACCCCAGCCTGCGCTTTAATTCTGCATACTCAGGGGTCCCGATCTTCCCTCCCTTTACCATCTCAGATAGGAAATCCATCACTTTATTCGTGTTGGTCACATATCCCTGATAGAGTGTAAAGTGGTTTTTCAGTAACGTTTCGCTGAACCCTTCCATTCCAATGAGATTATTGTAGTCTTTTGCCGTATACGCCATATCTCCCTCCTTTGGATAATTTATAATTTCATCATAACAAAAAACATCTCAGTTTCAAGAGAATTTTTTGACCCATCCGATAAAGCAATGCCATCCCTTGAAAACACATTGTTCCACATGTTATTTTTAATCGACCATGAAACTTCGGGTGGGAGCCAATTGGGATATTTCTTTTCTTGATGCAGTGAAGGGGACTTCCGTAGATGCCCTCTTTGGAAAGCTCCCTTTCGATATTGTAGGAGGGGCGAGGCCTGGGTTTGTCCTGCCCCAGGTGGATCGAAACGATGTGAAGGAATACATTCAGGCTTGCCACCAAAGGGGTTTAGAATTCAGTTACCTTCTGAACGCCCCCTGCCTCGGAAACCTTCAATATTCCAGAAAAGGTTATGGGCAACTGATCGACCTTCTCGAATGGATCGACCGATCCGGTGCGGATTCGGTCACTGTAGGTATCCCATACCTAATCGATCTTGTAAGAAAACGCTTCCCTCGCCTCAAGGTAAAAGTCTCCACAACGGCTCGGGTCAACACGGTGAGGAAGGCCCTTCAATATGAAGAGATGGGAGTCGAGGAGATCATCATCGATGAGCATATCAACCGTGAATTCAGAAGTCTCGAAGCGATCAGAAAGGCGGTGCAGTGCAATTTAGAGTTGATTGTCAACAATATCTGCCTCTGGCAATGCCCTTATAATTACGAACACGTCAACCATGATGGCCATGCCTCAAGGGAGGGAGAAGAGGAGCAGTATTGTTATCTTCAGTATCCAGGATACCTCTGCCTTTACAGAAAATTGATGGACCCGGTGGAACTCCTGAAATCCCCCTGGATCAGGCCAGAGGATATCCATCACTATGAGGGTTTGGGCTACGATCATTTTAAAATCACTGAGCGATTTAAGCGAACACCTCTTCTTCTGGAACATGTCAAGGCCTACGAAGACCGCAGGTATGATGGAAATCTCTTAGATCTTTTTACCCTTCCAAGGAAAGGGGCTTTCACCCCTCTCCATCTGGAATACTTTATCAAACCGGAACATGTGAACATTATGAAGGTTTCTGAATTGGGGAAGGTCTTCGACCTGGAGGTCCGGGAACTCATTCAGATAGATAACCGGAAGTTGGACGGTTTCGTTGAACATTTTAAGAACAAGGATTGTAATCAGACCTCCTGCTCTCAATGTCGATACTGCGAAAATTTATTTGGGAGGGTAGCCGTGGTGAATTCTCAGGAAGTGAAAAGGGCTGCTCAAAGGGTCAGGGATTTCTCTGAAAAACTTCTTTCCGGAGAGATTTTCGAAATCCCGTCTTCCCATCTTATCTTTCGCATTCCATTGGTCAAACCCCTGCTAAAATATCTTGTTAAGCTTCAACTGAGAAAAGAACAGAAGACCCATCGCCAAGAAGGCTGATATCAGGAAACCAAAGAATGAGATTCTTGCTCGTTGACCCGCCCCATAAAATCTGGACGATTCTCCGGGCCTGGGTTCCTTCCCCGGGATGTCTTCAGTTGCTGGGTTATTTGGAAAGGGAACAATTCGACATTGACTATATGGATTGCACCCTTAACGAAAACCCGTGGAGAGATCTCGAAGAGAAAATTCGAAGGGAAAAACCGGATGTGATTGGCATTTCCGTCATCTGTACAGCCTTCATCTATGATGGAATGAATGCTGCCGACCTGATTAAAGCGGTCAACCCAAAATCGATCACCCTCATGGGAGGAGAACATCCTTCTTTCATGGCAGAGGAGACGCTCAGGGACTGCCCAGCCATAGATTATGTCTGTGTTGGAGAGGGGGAGGTGACCCTGAAGAAATTTCTCGGGGCTGTTGAGAAAAAAGAAGATCTCTCCAAAGTCTTGGGTCTTGCCTATCTCAATGAAAAAGGAGAATTTGTTTATACTGGAGATCGGCCATTCATCGAAAACTTAGATACCCTACCGATGCCTGCCTACCACTTTGCCAAGATGGAGCATCCCTATGTGGATCTTCCATCCGAAGGGAAGAGAGGATTGGTGGTCAATTTTTCAAGGGGATGTACCTGGGATTGCACCTTCTGTTCAGAATCGGCCTTTTATAAGAGAACCTGGAGAAAGCGAAGCCCGAAACTGATCGCTGATGAGCTCCAATTTCTCAAAGAGAAATACAATCGGGATATTTTTTATGTTGGGGATAACACCTTCAATGTGACACGGGAGCAAGGAATTGGCTTTATTGAGGAGATGCTGAAACGAAAGACAAACCAACACTTCTGGTTACAATCCAGGGCTGACCTCATTATCCGGGACGAAGATTTATTGGATGGGTTTCGAGAGGTGGGCACCTATCAATTCATGATGGGCCTCGAATATCATGCCGATTCTGTGCTCAAAGATATCCGAAAGCGCCATACGGTCGAGCAGGCCCGAAAGGCCATGGAGCTTCTGAAGAAACATAAACTGATGGTTATGGCGACGCTGCTCATCGGCCATTGGGAAGAGACCGAAGAAGATCGCAAGGCCTTCCTAAAATTCTTCAGGAAATATGTGGATCACTTTGGCCTCAACCTAATCACCCCTCTTCCTGGAACTCCGCTTTTTTATCAGATGAAGGGGCAGGGAAGAATCGAGGATTTGGATTATCGTAATTTCGATTATCTCCACGCCATCATGCCGACCAAAGAGGCGGATAACTTGGAGCAGGTGAACCTCATTTATAAAGATATCATGAGGCGGTACTATTGGCGACCGAGGGAATTGTTGAAGTTGTTTTCACCCAATCCGATCCTGAGACATCACCATCGGTATTACATCACCAAAGTAGCTTTTAATATTATGATGCACGAGATCTTTGGAAAGCCGATGTGGGTACAACCCAACTACCAAGAGTATAAGGATTATCTGGTGGAAAGGGGAGAGGCTTTGCCCGAAAAGTTGATGGCCTTAGCCAAGTAGCGAATCTCAATGTCCACATATAAGTGAAGTACCCCGCAGCAGAGCTGCGGGGCATCTAATTCTCTAAAAAACTTTCCTCCCCCTTGATGGGGGAGGATTAAGGTGGGGGTGATGATTAGATCATTTCCCCCTCACCCTAACCCTCTCCCCCCAGGGGAGAGGGTAGGCCATTCATCCCCCCAGCAGAGCTGGGGGGTATTCTGGCATATTTTGATAAATGGATTAGATCTCTTGAGAAATTAGGAGTCCCTGTGATAAGAAATTAGAAGGAGGTGGGGTATGAAAGAGAACAAAGGGATGGTATGCTGGATGATTTTTTTAATTCTGATTTTCATGGGCTTGGCAACCTCAGCCGTTGCAGCTGAGAAAATGCCCTACAAGATCGGGGCAAACTTCGAATTTACTGGCCCCTGGGCAGAGGTGACCAAGACTTTGAAAATGGCCACGGTCATGGAAGTGGAGAGAATCAACGCCATGGGTGGGGTTGACGGACATCCCCTTGAGCTGATCTTCGAGGACAATGGTTTCGACCTGGGCAGGGCGGCAGTCAATATGACAAAGTTCACCCGGGACAAGGAGATCGTTGCAGTAGTGGGGCCATTTGAGGACAACCTACAGGCAACGACCAGGGCCATCGCCGAAAGGGAGAAGATCACCAACATTATCATCTGTCCCTCCAACCCCATGGTTCGGGCCTTAAAGCAAAGATGGGCCTTCAATATCGCCCAGAGCGACATCATCGTCTCTCAAAAATTGGTAGACCTATGTCTGGCGAGGAATTATAAAAAGGTCTTGGTATTCCCTGCTGTCATACCCCTCGCCCAGAGCCTTGCTGACTATTTTAAGCGCTTTGGAGAGGAGAAGGGGATGAAGGTCATCATTGCGAAGGAGACCCATAAGCCAACCGACATTGACATGACTCCTCAACTCATCAAGCTCAAACCGACCATCGAACAGGAGAAGGTGGACGCCTTTTACGCCTGTACGGCTGGCCCACCAGGCCCGATCGTCTGTAAGAACATGCGAACCATGGGAATCAAGACCCCGATCCTTGGGACCCATGCCTTCGGATTCGGTTTTATCATCGCCCTCGGTGGAGAGGCAATGGAGGGAGTTGAGTTCGGTGGTGCAAAACCTGTAGTCCCTGATCAACTCGATGAGAATGATCCAGTTCGACCTATCATCCTCGATTTTGATAAGCGGATGAGGGAACGCTATGGGGTGGGAATTGACCAATTAGCTGGCTATGCTCATGATACGATCTCGCTTATCTATGATGCTCTGAAGCGATGTCAAGGAAAGGTCACGCGGGCTACATTCAGAGATGCTTTGGAGAATACCAACAGTTTAAAGAATTGTCATGGAATTTACAATTACAGCCCCACCGACCACGATGGCTTAAGCAAAAAAGATATGGTTTTTATCCGAATCGAAGGAGGTAAATTCAAGCGGATGAGGTTCCCTGGATTCGAATAATAAGGTTGAAGGCGAAACAGGATATCTGTAATATTAAGGGGTGGGCAACCATTAGAAAAGACCCACCCCTTTTTGTATAAACCCTCTGCAGCTCCCACATGCCAAAGAACTTGCCTGCCTGCACGAAGCCTTTCGGCGAAGGCAGGTTCAGCGGCCAGGTTAGTGAAGGAGGACAAACGGAAGACTTTATGAATTTTTGGACATATCTCCCACAACTCCTTTCCTCCGGTATCACCATTGGTGCCATCTATGCTCTCGTCGCCTTAGGATTTGTGACCATCACCAGGGCCTCCCAGATCATCAACTTTGCCCAAGGGGAGTTTGTCATGTTAGGGGGGGTCATCACCTTCTTTCTTCTGAAAGGCTTAAACCTACCTTATTTCCTGGCGGCCCTGATTGCCATCATGATCGTTGTGATGATCGGCTTCCTCTTACAGGTCTCGGTCATCTATCCCTTGCGAAAGGCATCTGTTCTCATTCTCATCATGGCTACCTTAGGAGCTTCCATCTTTCTCAGCAGCACCAGTGCCCTCGTCTTTGGGACATTGCCGAAAGCACTCCCTCCTTTCTCTGGTGAGCAGCCCCTCCAGATAGGGGGACTCACCGTTGTCCCCCAGAGCATCTGGGTCTTAGGAGTCACCTTCTTGCTTCTTATTGTTCTTTATCTTCTCTCCCACCGGACATTATTGGGAAAGGCGATGGAGGCAACCTCCACTGACCCTTTGGGCGCTGATCTATTGGGAATTTCAAGGAACCTAATGGTCTTTTTAGCTTTTGGGGTGAGTGCAGGGATAGGAGCCTTCGCTGGAATCTTGATCACGCCCATATTCTTTACAAGCTATAACTCTGGGACACTCCTTGGTTTGAAGGGTTTTATCGCAGCAGTCTTAGGAGGCTGGGGAAAAAATAGCGGCGCAATCCTTGGAGGTTTTGTCTTGGGGATTGTGGAATCCTTAAGTGTGGCCTTCATCCCTTCTGGTTATAAGGACGGAGTGGCCTTTGCAATCCTATTACTGATCTTATACTTCAGACCCAAAGGAATTCTGGGTTCACCTTTTATCGATAGTCGCCGATGGTAATGCAGACCAAAAAAGAGTTTAGAAAGAGAGACTTTTTTTATCTATTGCCCCTGTGGCTACTCTCCTTGATCGTGCCGGATGCGGATGATCTCTACTCCTATCGTAGTAAAGAGTTTAAAAGAAGGGAGTTCTATTATCTCGGAGCTGTATTGTTCCTGCCCCTGATTTGGTCTGACCCACATTTCCATCATCTGATGGTCCTGGCAGGGATATACGCCATTCTGGCTTTAGGGTTGAGCCTCTTTCTTGGCTATGCCGGACAGATCTCTTTGGGACACGCTGCCTTCTTTGGTATCGGCGCCTATACTACAGCGATCCTCACCACACGCTATGCATTCCCCACCTTTTTGGCTTTTTGGGCTTCTGCTACGACCGCTGCTACTGCCGCCTTTCTCATCGGTAAACCCATCCTTAAACTGAAGGGTTATTTCCTTGCCTTAGCGACTTTGGGATTTGCGGAAATATTCTTGGTCATTGTCCGGGAGACCCAAACTCTCACCGGCGGGGTCATCGGCATCTTTGGCATCCCATGGTTTTCAATCGCTGGGTTCTCGTTCGACACCTATCTGAAACAGTATTATCTTATTTGGGGAGTACTTTTAGGATTATTCCTCTTTTCGAAAAATTTGGTCCGCTCTAAATTGGGCCGGGCTTCTTTGGCTGTGGCAGCCAGTGAGGATGCCGCTAAGAGTGTTGGGATCGACGTCGCTCAGATTAAGATAAAAGTTTTCGTTATGAGCGCAGCCTTTGCTGGATTTGCGGGGAGTCTCTTTGCCTGTATCATGTCAACGGCCAACCCAGAGGCTTTTAGCCTTGGGTTCTCCACCCTTATTGTCATGATGGTTATTCTGGGAGGTATGGGCAACCTCTATGGGCCCATCTTTGGGTCCATCCTCCTCACCTATCTCATGGATATCTTGGGCAGATACCAAGAGTGGAGTCTCCCCATCTATGGAGTTATCTTGATTCTTTTGCTCATCTTTTTTCCTGATGGGATTGGAACCCGGGTGGGAATCAGGTTGATTTACTTAATAGGCTACTGGGCAAAAAAGAAGAAGAGGGATGAGGGAAAACTTTGATGTCGCTTTTAATCGTTGATGAGATCACCAAGGAATATGACGGGATACGAGCCCTTGACCGGATCTCTTTAGAAGTGGAGAAGGGAACCATCAAAGGGCTTATGGGTCCAAATGGGGCTGGCAAAAGCACCCTTTTCCACCTGATCAGTGGAATGGAGAAGCCTGATTCTGGAAAAATCTATTTCAAGGGAAAGGAGATTACCTCTCTCGAACCCAATGAGATATCTGCTCTTGGAGTGGGAAGAACATTTCAGACAGTCCAGACCTTGGGAAATATGACCGTTGTAGAGAACATCATGACAGGGATGCACTTGAGGTTGAAAGGAGGGCTCATCTCTTCAGGTCTCTGGCTCCCTTGGATCAAGAGGACGGAAAAAGAGGCCCTGAAGGAGGCCAAGGAGATTCTGGATCGACTCGGTCTCTTAGGTCGATGGAAATCGCCTGCTTCTCAGCTCCCCCTTGGTAAACAGAAACTTCTTGAGATCGGTCGTGCCTTTGCTATGAAGCCAGAGCTCATCCTCTTAGATGAACCAGCCTCTGGGCTGACCCCAACAGAAGTGGAACAGCTTTCTGAAAGGATCTGCCAGCTGAAGAAGGACGGGATCACCCTCGTTGTGGTAGAGCATCACATGGGAATGGTCATGGAGATCGCAGATGAAGTGGTGGTTCTCGATCATGGCAAGCTCATCGCTGAGGGACCCCCAGATGTGGTGAGAGGGGATTCCAAAATGGTCGAGGCATATATGAAAGGTAAAAGGCTGAACAATTACCGGTAAAGGTATCAAACCTCACAATGGCGGGACAGGAATGTCCCGCCTATCGGGATAGGCGGGGTTTTCGTTCGACTGAGCTCACGACGAAGTCCAACCCCGCTTGATGGGAGTGGGTTTGTGCTAAAAATAAAAAAACTTTCTGTTCATTATGGACCTTTGGCAGCACTTCAAGAGATTTCCCTGGAGATAAAGAGAGGAGAGGCCGTTGCTCTCTTAGGTCCCAATGGAGCAGGGAAGACGACTCTGTTGCTCACCATATCTGGAATCCTTAAAACAACCGAAGGGAGGATTATCTTTCAGGAGCAGGACATCACAAACCTTAGTCCTCATCAGATCGTATCAAGAGGAATTGGGCATGTTCCCCAAGGACGTCATGTCTTCCCAACCCTTTCCGTCATCGACAACCTGATGATGGGGGCATATATTAACCGGAAGGCGAAGGGGGAGATCAAGGAAGACTTAGAGTGGATCTATCAGCTTCTCCCTATATTAAAAGAGAGAACCCACCAAAGAGCGGGTACTTTGAGTGGTGGCGAACAGCAGATGTTGGCCATAGGAAGGGCAATGATGGGACGTCCCAAACTACTGTTGTTGGATGAACCTTCCTCAGGACTCGCCCCTCGTTTTATTGATGAGGTATTTGCTAAATTCAAGGAGATGAACAGGAGGGGGCTTACTCTCTTGATCGTCGAACAAGAGATCATTCTATCACTGGCGATTTCCCAGCGGGGGTATCTTCTAAGAAATGGCCGTCTGATCAAAGAGGGACCTGCTTCGGCCCTCATGGAGAGCAAGGACCTAAAGGTCTTCTGCTTTCCTTTCTCGTCCTCTCCCTTGGGAGACTGTGTCACAATAAACGAGAAATTACTTCCGTTGAAACACGGGACAGGCGGTCGGGTGACGAAGCTTTAGAGCGGAAACCTTTCATCGCTTAGCTTCAGGGCTCCAAGCCCATGAAAAGAATCCCATTTCTAAGAAG
>Ga0315276_10005623_pt1 | contig 11561 bp, 4 predicted proteins | sample YL17G05_0_MG_FD_204542 | JGI IMG/M metagenome (GOLD analysis project Ga0315276, IMG submission 204542) | Sediment microbial communities from Yellowstone Lake, YNP, Wyoming, USA - YL17G05_0 | ecosystem: Environmental > Aquatic > Freshwater > Lake > Sediment | place: USA: Wyoming | collected... | reverse complement strand
GGTCAGCTGAGGGCCATCAAAGAACATGAGGCAAAGACCGGCAAGAAGATCACCGTCCTGGCGGATCCGTTCCTTGATGATTGGGACCGGGAGGAGGCCAGACGGCGGACGGGAAACCTGATCACGAGGTTCAATGCCGAAGGCAAGACGATCCACGCGATCATCGCCTCCAACGACGCGACCGCCGGAGGGGTTGTCGCTGCCCTGCAGGCCGAGCGGCGTGAGGGAAAAGTCGCGGTGTCCGGTCAGGATGCCGAGCTCCAGGCATGCCAGCGGATCGTGGAAGGGACGCAGGCGGTCACCGTGTACAAGCCCGTCAAGCTGCTCGCCGAAGCCGCCGCGCGGGTTGCGGGGAGACTCGCCCGGGGGGAGAAGCCCGAAGAGATCATTGCGTCGCTTGGATTCCGGGTCAACGAGGTGGACAACGGCGGGAGGAAGATTCCGTCGATATTTCTGGAGCCTGTCTTTGTGACCAGGGAGAACATCGCGGAGACTGTCATCGCTGACGGATGGCAGTCACGGGAAAGAGTGTACGCGAACGTGCCGGAGAAAGAACGGCCGACGCCATGACACCCGGCTTTCGGCCGAATCTCCGGCTCCTTTCGATGATCCTCATCCTTGCGGGGATGTGGATATTCTTCCGGATCGTCGTGGGAGATTTCTACTTCGGCGGGGAGAGCATCGCGAAGCTCAGCCGTGATATGGCGAGCTGGACCATTCTCGCCGCCGGCATGACGCTCGTCATCATTTCAGGGAACATCGATCTCTCGGTCGGATCGCTCCTCGCGCTGGTGGCCGCGTCGTGTTCCCTGTTGATGAATCCGGAATACGGGCCGGGACTCTCCGCGAACGTGGCGATCCCGATCGGCCTGGTCATAGGATTGCTGCTGGGGACCTTCCAGGGCGTGCTCACCGCCTACGTCCGCATTCCCTCGTTTATTGTCACGCTCGGCGGACTGTTCGTCTTCCGGGGTTTGACGCAGAAAGTGAGCGAGTTCGACCCGAGGATCCCGGCAGGGAGCTGGGTGGTCTCGCTCGGCTCCGATTACCTCGCGCCGGAGACCGGAGTGATCCTTGCGGCCGGGGCGGGTCTGATCATCGCGGTCGTTCTGGTCTACGCGTCCGTCCGCCGGAAGAAGAGCGGGCTTCCGGCTCCCCGGCCTCTCCTCGTGGCCGCTGCGATCGTCGCTGCGGCGACTCTCTTCATCGGGCTTGTTCTCAGGATGAACGAATACAAGGGGGTGCCGAATCAAACCCTCGTCATGGCTGCGGTTCTTGTCATCATCGCTTTCGTGGCGCGTCGAACGGTCTTCGGCCGTCAGTTGTACGCCATCGGGGGGAATCCGGAGGCGGCACGGCTCGCGGGGATCAACGTGGAGAGAAGGATTGCCGGAGCATATGCGCTCATGGGACTTCTCGCGGGAATCGCCGGTGTGGTCTGGTTGGCGCAAAATCAGGGATCGACGAAAAACGCCGGAACGTACTACGAGCTGTATGCCATCGCGGCGGCGGTGATCGGGGGGACGAGCATGATGGGGGGACGGGGGACGGTCTTCGGGACGTTTCTCGGCGGACTGGTCATGGCGACCGTGGTCCAGGGGATGGACTATACGAGTCTGGACAACTGGGTGCAGCTTGTCGTGCGGGGGGGCGTCCTGGTCCTGGCGGTCGGCCTGGACGTCATATCAAAGAGTCCTCCTCCCTGGATGCGGACGCTTCGGCGAAGGTCCTGACCGGGGGGCGTTGCGCGCAAAGGCGACCGTCCAGGGGAATCATGGTGCGACCGTAATTTCCCTTCCTGCGTAGTGGACAAGCCTGTCGGGTCTGTGCGTCGGTTCGATCCCTCCTCCATGCCCCTTCCCCACAAACACGATACGGAACGTACGTGATTTGAGCATTCCGGGGAAGCGGCCTGTGCGTGTGCCGATCGTCAGCACCCCCCCTGCCTCATTCCAGGAGAAAGGGATCAACGCATAGACCCCTTTTTCATAATCGTAGTTGTCATTTTCGTCTTCATAAAGCGTGAACTCGCCATTGGCTCCACGGTACACCCTCAGCTCCATCGGGTCTGCGGGTTTTTCGCTCGCCCACTCGACATCGGGGCCCATGGGCACGATGGAACCCGCGCGGACATAAAGCGGAAGCCGCTCCAGAGGGGCGGCAGCGTCGATCGCGCGTCCCCCCTCGACCGAGAGGCCGCTCCAAAAGTCGTACCACCTCCATCCGGGGAGGTAAAGCCGCCGGGTCTTTGCATCCGGTTCGGTGACGGGATTCACAAGGAAGGCAGGCCCGAACATGAATTGATCACCCACCTGCGCTGCACGGGGGTCGGTCGGGAAGTCCATCACCAGTCCACGCATCGGCGTGTACCGTTCGTGTGTCGTCATCCAGGCAAGTGAGTAGATGTACGGGAGCAACCGATAGCGGAGACGGTCGAATCGGAGAAGGATCTTCTTGGCTTCGGAGCCGTAGGACCAGAGTTCATTCTGATTGTTGGCGCGGGTGCCATGCACACGCAGAATCGGGTTGAACGCGCCAAACTGAAACCACCGTAGGAACAGCTCCCGATACGCCGGGTCATCGGGATTGCCCGAAAGGAAGCCGCCGATATCCGTCGTCCAATAGGGGAGTCCTGACAGTGAATAGTTCAGCCCGGCGGGGATCTGTTTCCTGAAAAAAACCCAATCCGCATTGATGTCGCCTGACCAGACGGCGACGCCATTCCGCTGGCTTCCCGCCCAGGCAGAGCGGGAGAGAATAAACACGCGTTTCCGGTCGCTTGCCGCGCGTTGTCCCTGATAGACTCCCGTCGTCGTCATCAGGGGATACAGGTTCGAGTACCGGGCGCCGTTGCCGATGGCAACCGCGCTGGTCATCAGTATGCTGGTCTCGCGTCCTTCCGTCTCAGGCTCCGTCGTGTCAAGCCACCAGGCGTCAACGCCGATCCTGAACAGGGAGGTATCAATCAGGTTCCAGTAGTATGCTCTCGCCTCTGGATTGAAGGCATCATAGAGCGCCTGGCCGGCCGGATGAAATCCTCCGACTCTTGTTCTGTCGATGAAGAAGCCGCGTCTGCTCATCTCCTCATAGATCGTCGTGCCGGGGCGGACGTAGGGCCACCAGGAGACCATGATGTGGAAGTGTCTGTTGTGCAGATCGTCGATCATTCCCTTCGGATCGGGATAGCGCGATGCGTCGAACACGGGTTCGCCCATCGTGGTCCACCAGAACCAGTCCTGCACGATGTTGTCCACCGGGATGTGCAAGGCACGGTATGTGCGGGCGACCGTGATAAGTTCATCCTGCGTTCTGTACCGGTTCTTGCACTGCCAGAACCCGTAGGCCCATCTGCCGAACATGGGGACATCGCCGGTCAGCGCGCGGTAGCCGGCGATGATCCTGTCGCATCCGGGGCCATACAGAACATAGTAGTCGATGACGTCGGCAACGTCCGCGCTGAGATAGAGGGCGTTCAGAAAGCGATTGTTGAAGCGGCTCCGCGACGTGTTGTTCCAGAAAATCCCGTATCCGTTGGTTGACAGGAAGAACGGGATGCTGATATTCGTGTTGTCCTGGGAGAGGTCGACTGATTCGCCGCGGTAGTTCCAGACGCCGGCCTGGTGCTGGCCGAGTCCGTAGAACGCCTCGGAGGATCCCCACAGATTTGAAAACACCTCGGCACGCCAGGTTTTCTCGCCGTTGACTTCCACCGGGGTCATCGTGCGACCGTCGTCCTTGAACAGTTTCGTTCCCGTGATGTCGCTGAATGTGATCGTGCCATGGTTGCGTGAGACGGTCACGTTCAGCTCGGAGGTCGCGAGTGTGACACTGTCGCCGGTGGATCGCGTCGTCCATGGTGTTGCCGGCCAGTCGGTCTGTACAACAACATATTCCGGACGATCCACGAAGGAGGAGCCGGGTGAGTACCGGACGCGGATCATGGAGGGTGTGCAGACCTGAAGCCGCAACACGCCGGACTCCATCGCCAGGAGAAGACCGTCGCCCTGCTGCCGAACGTCCCTGACGGGGTTGAGAGGGTTCCACTGGGCGGCGGCCGAGGCTGCCGCGAGCGCCACGAGGAAAAGGAGTCGGGTCATCAGGGGGACGCACCATCGCATGAAGAAGAGTGGATGTGCCGCTCGGGGCTAGAGGATTCTCACCTTGATGGTATTGGCCACACGCCGGAGGTCTTCATAGAGCGAATGTGTGTATTCCCTGTCGACGTCCGCGATCGCATACCCGATCACTTCGTTCGTCCGGAGGTACTGAGAGAGGACGTTCACGTTGTTCTTGGCGAAGATGCCGTTGATCTGGGAGAGGACGCCGGGGACGTTCTGGTGGACGTGCAGCAGCCGGTGCGATTGCGTGCCTGCGGCTTTCGGCAGGGCGATCTTCGGGAAGTTCACGCTCGCAAACGTGCTCCCCGTGTGGAGGTACTCGAGGAGCTTGTGCGACACGAAATCCGCGATGCTCTCCTGCGCCTCCTCCGTGCTGCCTCCGATGTGAGGCGTGAGCAGGACGTTGGGGAGTCCCCGGAGGGGGGTGAGGAGAGGTGCGTCGGCGTCCGTCGGCTCGTTGGGAAAGACGTCGAGGGCCGCCCCTGCGACCTTTCCCCGTCTCAGGTTCTCCGCGAGCGCATCGATATTGACCACGTGCCCCCGGCTGAGGTTGAGAAGGAAGACCCCGTCGTTCATCAGCGCGAACTCACGTTCATCAATCAGGTTCTTGTTTGCGGGATTGCCGTCGACGTGGATCGTGACGACGTGGGCGATCTTCAGGAGTTCCTCGAGGGATGCAACGCGCGCTGCATTGCCGATGGTGAGTTTGTCGGCCACGTCGTAATAGGAGACGTCCATTCCCATCGCCTCGGCGAGCGCCGAAACCTGGGACCCGATGTTGCCGTATCCGATGATCCCCAGCCGTTTCCCCCGCACCTCCCGCGCATTCTCTGAGGATTTGTCCCACGCCCCCTGGTGCGCCTTGACGATCTTGTCGTAGAGATGGCGGATCAGAAAGACGATCTCCGCGATAACCAGCTCCGCCACGCTCCGGGTGTTGCTGTAGGGGGCGTTGAACACCGCCACGCCATGCAGCGACGCCGCCTCAAGGTCGATCTGGTTCGTACCGATGCAGTAGGCGCCGATGGCGATCAGGTCAGGGGCGTTTTCCAGCATGCGCCGTGAGACATGGGTGCGCGAACGAATGCCTAGGACCGATACGCCGTCCAGGGCTGCGATGAGCTCGTCCTCGCTCAGGCTTCCCGCACTGGACGTCACCGTCATTCCCCCGTTTCCGAGCGTTCCCGCAGCACGGGGATGGATATTCTCAACAAGGAGAGACTTCATGTGGGCTCATGGTTGTGACGACCCGGCTCATGCTGTCCGTGTTCGACCGGTGTGTTAACCGCTTTCTCCCGCCAGCCGGGCGATCTGCAGGAGGTGGAAGCGGAGAAGGTCCTGCTGATCGGCGGTGAGGGCCTGCTCCTCGATGGCGGCAATCCTCTCGACCTCCTTCATGGCGCGGATGATGGTGGCGGGGACTTCGACCATCCCTTCGGAGGCGATCGTGAGATATTCCATGGCCCCCGCGAGGAAATCCCGCATCTGGTCGTCGGCCTTCGACATCCGGAAGAAATGGTCGAGGGTGGAGGGCATCTTTGCCGGACGGGTCGTCCGGGGGAGTTCCGCGGCGGGACTCTTCGACGAGAGTGAATAGAGCGCAACCGCCAGTTCGACAAACGCCTCCACGCGCTGGAAAACGGGGCGCTCCAGCAACGACCAGGCCTGGACGCGCCAGCGGCGGATCCGTTCGGGGGCTGCGAGCAAAGGGGTGACGGCCGCCAGCCACGGTTGATCGGTCCTTCCGCCGACCAGCTCCTGAAGACGGGTCAGATCGGTGTTGAACAGGTCAGGTTGCATGAGCACGGCAAGGTCCGGCCTGAGCGTGGGGAGCAGATCAGGAATAAAGCGGTTCTCCCTGAAGAAATCGCTCACGTTGATCCCATGTCTACGCAGCAGTTGCTGCTGGAAGAGCGGGATGTACTTTCCCATCGCGTCGATGTCCTCCCGCAGCGCCAGGAATGCCGAATTGCCGGCGGGGAAGGCCCGTTCGATCGCGCGCAGGTAGGGCAACTCCACGTCGTGGTACAGCCGCAGGCTCTGGAGTATTTCGTAGACCGGGAGATGCGGCAGAATGTGTTCTGTCAGAAACGTTTCCGGGTCCCCCTCGACGGAGTCCTGCCGGGAAAATGCGTCAAGGGCGCGGAACATGCCGGTCGTCACCTGATTGATGCCGAGGACCGCTGTCTGGGCCTGGTTGTGCGCGATGGCGCGGAGAAGGCTTCCGTAGCGCGCGAAAGGGATGGTCTCGGCGATGCGTTCGAGGATCCTGTTGCCCTGCCCTTTCCCGCCGGGTCCCGGTCGCACGGTCGGCCTGTCGCGCAGCGGCGGGGTGGTACGGGCGATGAAATAGGAGATGATATGGATCCCCACAACATCTTCTTCCCGCCCGTAGAGAATCTGTCTGAAGTTCTCAGTGAGAATCTTCAGGAACTCTTCCAGCGCAGGCTCGCGCGTTCCGACGGTCAGCCGTTCGAGAGCCTGTTCGCCGCGCGCGGTGCTCATCAGGCGGCTGTCCGCAAATTCCTCGCTCGCCCGGGTCAGGTCCCGCCGGTGTGCCTTTTGCGCGAACGCGAGATGGTACAGCAGGTGCGCGAATTCCTGCACGGGGAGGTAACGCAGCCGCTCGGCAAGTGCGCTCTGGAACGTCCGGAGGTCTCCCCCGGTGAGGACACCGAGCATCGGCGTCGTGGCATAGACGGTGCTCCTCCGGGCAGACTCCCGGAGATGGAGTGCGAAGCGGCCCAGCGCGTCTTCCGACTGGACGAATGCGGGCGCGCCGCTGACGTCGCTGTAGTACCCCCCCTGGCGCTGCATGGGTTCGCCGCTTCCCATTTTCAAGCGCACGCGCTGCGAGAGCCCCTGCCGGGCGAGCCAGTGAAGGAGTTCATACTTCGCCTGGCGGTAGAGGTGCGCGCCGGCCGCCTGACCCACATGCTGGCTCAGATCAGAACCGGCGATAAACAACTCTTCGATGAGCTCGGCGAAGCGGTCGCCGGTCTCCTGGTTCAGCCTGCGGCTCTGGAGTGAGTATTCCCACAGCTTGTTCACGTACGCGGGGATGGTGCGGACCGCATCGAGGTCTTCGAACAGCGGCACGAGCCACAGGGATGGGAGTGCGATCTCGGGATGATCGCGGAGTATGCCTTCGCGCCGCGCCCGCATTTTGCGATCGAGTTCAATAAGCGCTTCGGGCTTGGTCGCCATGCTCACCTGGAGGGCGAGCACCATTCCGGGGTTTCCGTAGCGGGCACCGATCTCGTTGATCTCGTTGATGTTGAACACCGTCGTGTCGATGGCGAACGGATCCTGCGCGTTGATCATGTTCTGGTGGATCCGCGGGGTGATCAGGAACCGCTGGAGCAGGTCCCGGTAAAGGACCGTCTCCCGCAGAAGGGGGGAATCGGCCAGATTGCGCTGCAGCGCGGGGATCAGTCCGTGCAGCTCCTTGCGGAGCCGTTTGTTCAGCGCGAAGTAATACTCCAGCGCTTCCCTCCGATTGTGCCTGAGCTCCCGCATGTGACGCTCGAGGCGGTCATTATGGTACCAGAGAGATGTCACGGGATCGCGCGCCAGGTGGAGGGTCATGCCGATCTTCCGCAGTCTGCCGGGGCTGGCCTGGAAGGGGAGGATGCCCCGGTAACGCCGTTCAAGCTGGTCGGTGACGAGCGTGATCTCGTTGAACAGGTCGACGAACCGCCGGTTCTTTCCCGGGAGTCGTTCGATGTCGGCAAGAAGGTCGGGATGGACACGCGCCGTCCGGTCGCGCGAGGCGAGCATGCGTACCAGGAGCGAGAGGCGTTCGACGTTTTTGAGCAGGACCGAGGCGACGAGGCGGTGTCCCTGTCCGGACGGCCTGTTACTCCCGTCCCAGTCTCCCCAGAACGACAGGAACGTGCGCGGCAGACCCGCTCCCTGGAGCTCGCCGAAAAGCTCGGCGTTGATGTGCGCATCAAGATCGATGGTGATTTCGTCGGCTTCGTCACCCGAATTGATGGCGACGTTCAGTCCGAGGAATTCGTTGACGAGCTCCTTCGCGGCCGCTTCGCGCTGGGTCCGCACCGGGGGTTGCTCCCGCAGGAGGGATTCGATGATCGTATTGAATGCATCATCCGTCCTGATGGAGTACATCTGGGTCGGGTGAACCGTGCGGTCGAAGAGCCGCCGCCGGAACGCTTCTTCGCGCCGGGGAAGACTGTCTTTGGCGAATTCGCGTTCCAGCAGACGGGCGAGTGTTTTACCGTTGTCTGCGCGGGCTGACGCGGTCAGCTGCGCCGTGATCATGGCCCTGTCGAGGAACCGCTGACGGTAGACGGCGAGCCGTTCGGGGAGGAAGTCCTCCGCCAGCGCATGCATCACACTCTCCTGGCGCAGCTGATCGCGCAACACTCCGTCCTTTGAGCGGAGGGATGCCAGCACGGTTGCCCGGAGCTCCTGTTCGACGGAAGACCACGCACGCGCGGCGTGCTCGGGGGGAGTGACAACGCGGGTGAGGGTGAACCGGCGCCGGCTGTACTGTGCCGATTCCTCAGCGATCAGGCGATTCAGGTCGATCAGGACCCGCCGTGTCTTCTTCAGGAGAACCTCCGCACCGTCGGTGCCACCAAGCGTAAGACGGAACGATCCCCTGCCGGTGTCGAATCCCTTCTCCGTCCTTGCGAACGTGGAGAGGGGAACCATCCCGATCCCCTGTCGTGCGAGACGGGAAGCGACCCAGTCGAGCGACAGGCCTGCCGGAAGTTTCTGGATGATCATGAGCGGATACATGCTTCCGGTGGGAGCAAGAATGCGGATCGCGAACGGGTTCCGGTCCGCGGGGAGTCTCTCCAGCGCTTTCTCGAGGGCCTGCATTCGCTCGAGGAAGATGTGGTTCCTGAGGCGCCAGTAGGCACGCGGGACCTCGATGGAGTTCCGGTAGAAAAGGTACGCCAGCATCACCGCCCCGACATTCGGCGAGACGGTGTCGTTCAAGGCGCGGAATCGTCCGAGGAGGCTGGCCTGCCGGATCTCCACGACCGAGAGGCGGGCACCCGCAAGGCAATCGGTCTTCGACAGCGAATGGACCGTGATGAGAGCGTCTGCCTGTGAGGAGGAGAGGCCCCCGGCACGCACGAGTCCGTTTGCGAGCTGTCTGAGCGTCGGTATCTCCGGAAGATCCGTGGAGGGGGCAACGTTCTGGTACGAGAGATCGTCGATGACCGTGATGCCCCGTTCCAGCAGCCTCCGGAGGAGCTCCTTCACTGCCCCCATGTCGAAGACCCGCCCTGTCGCGTTATGGGGGTTGTTCAGGACGACCGCGCCGTAGCGGTGCCATTCGGGATCGGCGTTGAGTCGCGCGGCGACGGCGTCAAGGATCCCGCGTGCGTCCAGGCCCAGCTCCGCCGTCAAAGGCACCGCTCGCACGGAGGCGAAGCAATGTTCGTAGGTCCAGCTCAGGTCGGGGATGATGACTTCCCGCAGTCCGCAGTGAAAACCGAGCAGGCTGAGACTCGTGCGGGAGGACCCGCTGACGACCGTGCACCGGGAAATATCGTACTCCGGATGATGGCGGAGGAACGCGGAAAGGAAGCTGCGCCGGAGGTCTTCGAGCCAGGCGGGATCGTCGACATGGTCGGTCAGTGCGCGCGCCAGAGCGACCGCGTCTGTTCCTGAAAACCGGTCGACAGGCGGCAGCAGTGCATGTGTACGTCCATAGCCGGCGAGCCGATTGGCGAGGGACTGGACTGCCGCCGTCGCGACCGTGATATGGTCCTCCCGGGCGCGCAAAACATCCCCAATGGTGCCTCCGGCCACTGCTGCGTGTCGCGCCAGCGCGGCGCCGGCGCCAATATTGAACGCGACGGCTTCCATCGGGGGCTCAACGGGAAGCGGGGCGATCGGTTCCCTGCCGTCCGGATGGTCGGAATGTCCTCGGATAAGGAACGTCAGTAGTTCTACCTCGGATGCCGACGGTGTTCCTTTGAGCTGAAAGTGGAGAGTCTCCAGCAGCGAGAGATAGTCGGCGTTCCCCGTGACGAAGACGAGGGAGAGATCGCGGAACCGGGTTGAAAAAACCGCGGGTGTCAGGAACCGGATCACCCTGTCGATCAGACGCGCTTCGCGAGCGAGTGACAGGTGGTTCGGGGCGTCGTTCACCTCGAGGAAGAAGAGCGGATGGCTGAGACTGAGCGTGCGCAGGGATCTGCGCGTCTCCTCGTTTGTGAGCGCCCCGAGAACGAAGAAGATCGGGCGAAGCGGTTCCAGGGACAGGAGCGACCGGAGACGCGAAAGGGCGGCAGGCTCATCGTCGGACAGCGATTCGAAGCGGAGGCCGTCGAATGACATGACATGCGCAGGCAGGGGGGTCCGGAAGAGGAGCACCCGTGCCGGCGTTTCCACCACGTAGAGGGAGAGAGCGTGGAAGAGCACGCGGAGACTCTCGACGATCCCTCCCGACGAGAAGATAATCTCGCGCCGGCTTGTCGTCTTCCCGAGTTCATAGGAGAGCGGCTCCTGCTGCTGTTGAAGCCATTCGCTGAAGATGACGGCGAGGGGAGAGGGGGCCGTGCGGAGGAAGCCGCCGCGGGGAAGGTACGGGGCGCTGCGGCGGACGAGGTTCGCGAAAAGCTCAAGCACCGGACGATCGGCCGAAGTCCCGTCGAGCGCCTGGATGAGCGCAGCGGGATCGTCCTCGGAGAGCGCTTCGTCCCGGAGGTCAAGACCGAGGACGGCACGGAGATACGCTGAGGAGAGGCGCTTTTCCTGGACCGGGTTGCCGATGTGAAAATTCACACGGTCTTCCGGCGCCGTCGAGGAGGCTCCTGTCGCCTCGCTGATCTCGGAGACCTTGGCGGCGCGCGTCGGTTTGAGCCGGAAGGAGCTGAGGAAGTCGCCGCTGTTCATGGCACGCACCCGGCCGCGACCGCTCTGGTCGCGGTGGGATCACGTCGAAGGCGGCACTCACGCCCGGCATTCACATGCAGATCCATCGCCCTTATTTTGCCTTCCGCTTCGTGAATGCGTCGAGAGCGTTCTGCACGAGTGTGTGGAACATGCCCAGAAGCTCCGTTCCCTGCGCGGCATCGCCCGGCGAGAGAGAAACGACCGTCCTGGCATTCTTCAATGACTGGCTCGCCTCGGCAAGTCGTGCCGCCTGGGGGGTCAGAAGGAGAAGCTCCGGGCTTTCCTTAAGCAGGCGCAGTTCTTCCCTTTCGAAATCGAGCTGCAGTCTTTTGAGGCGGAGCTCGTGTTCGGCGCGAGCGCCGGCCAGAGCCGACTCCTTTTCGACCTCCGACCGCTTCAGGTCATATCTCTGTAGCTCGAGGGCGTTTTCCAGGCGGGCGATCTCTTCGTCGGCGCTCAACCGTGCCCTGGTGGCGGCGATCCGGGTGCGCTGGTTGAGCGCCTCGGTCTGTTCGAGAATGCGGGCGTGCTCCCGCTGGCGCATCGCCTCGGCGATCTGCG
>Ga0315276_10005622_pt1 | contig 11562 bp, 10 predicted proteins | sample YL17G05_0_MG_FD_204542 | JGI IMG/M metagenome (GOLD analysis project Ga0315276, IMG submission 204542) | Sediment microbial communities from Yellowstone Lake, YNP, Wyoming, USA - YL17G05_0 | ecosystem: Environmental > Aquatic > Freshwater > Lake > Sediment | place: USA: Wyoming | collected... | reverse complement strand
GCAAACAGCTTTGTGATCGGAGCATATAATTTGATAAGCGGCAGCAACACAGAATGGATCCCTTCTGATCCTTTGTTTGTTATAGGAAACGGGATGCCCGGACAACCTTCAAATGCATTCATGGTCTTAAAAGACGGAAATATTGCCTTAAGCTCTAATATTAAAGATGGAGGCGGATTACAATTATTTTACGATCCCCTTGATGGAATGCTAAAGAAACAAACTTCAAGCATTAGGTATAAATCAGAAATAAGGTCTGTCACAGATGTATCGTGGTTATATGACCTCCGCCCGGTAAGCTTTATCTATAAAAATGATAAGAGCGGATCGACTCAATACGGTCTGATAGCTGAAGAGGTTGAGAAAACAAGGAAAGATCTGGTTTATTACCAGAACGGAAGCCCTTTCGGGATAAATTACAATGGCCTTATCGCACCGATTATTAAGGCACTCCAGGAACAGAAGAACAGGATCGATGACCTGAATATTCAGAACAACCTTTTAGTTAAGGAAAACAGCGAGCTTAAGCTCAGGCTGGAAAAGCTTGAAAATCTGGTTTCTTCAATTTTGCAGGAAAATAAATAGGTTTCTTCATGGGTAGTGAAGGTTAGTTTGGGTGTAAGGGGTTGTCCAAGTATGAGTCAACCCCTTTTTGATAACGGTTAAATAATATGATCAAATAAGTTCTGCCATCAGTTTTAAATAAAAAGGAGAAACTGATATCTTTGAAGAACTTAAAACGGTGATATGGAAGTTAAAATTGATGAGAGCTGGAAGAAAAGGTTAGTACCCGAGTTTGAAAAGGAATATTTCATCAGGCTTGCGGAGTTTGTAAAGGAAGAATATAAAACAAGAATAATCTATCCCCCCGGAAGCCTGATATTCAACGCATTTAATCTTTGTCCGTTTGATAATGTAAAAGCAGTAATAATAGGCCAGGACCCCTATCATGGTCCCGGACAGGCGCATGGATTATGTTTTTCAGTAAAAGACGGGATAGGATACCCGCCAAGCCTTGTAAATATTTTCAAAGAGATTGAATCAGATCTTGGAATTCCTGTTCCTCAATCGGGAAATCTGGAAAGATGGGCTTCCCAGGGAGTCCTTTTACTAAATGCCACACTTACTGTCAGGGCACATCTTGCGGGATCCCACCAGCGAAAAGGCTGGGAGGAATTTACAGATGCAGCAATAAATATACTTAATAACGAAAAGCAAAATGTTGTTTATTTTCTCTGGGGGTCCTACGCCCAGAAAAAGGGAGAATCAATTAATGAATCTAATAACCTTATCCTGAAATCGGTTCATCCCTCTCCTCTTTCTGCTTCAAAGGGTTTCTTTGGAAATAAACATTTCAGCAGATGTAACGAATACCTGGTGAAGCACAGTATAGAGCCGATAAAATGGTAATTTCGACGTAGTCACAGAATACGCCGGGCGAAAAATATAAAATGATATAGTCACAGGCTATACGGATCGGCATGAATGAATGCTAAGCGAAGTTTGCAACTTCGCTTCATCTAAAGCGTAGTCTACGACTACGATTATCCAGGATGTGAGAAATTTACAGTAGTCAAAGACTACAATTAAAGAACGACGTAGTCACAGACTACGCCGGGCGAAAGGAACGACGTAGTCACAGACTACGATGAGCAGTGTTGTTGATTTAGATATTTTTAATAGCAGAGCTAAAGGTTTCATGCAGCTCTTCATAATCCTCAAAACCGACAGAAAGCCTTATCATACCTGGTTCCGGGTATTTCGCACCCCATACTGCCTCTACAGGCATAAGAATAGTATGCGGGTCGCCTAAAGTCGGGATCAGCTTTATTTTTTCAGATACACTCTTTATGAATACATCCCTTCGCTTTCTTTTCTCGCCGGCATCTTTCCCTGCAAAATCAAAGGTTATCATCCCTCCGAAATTCTTTTTACCTAAGAGTTTTACAGCTTCTTTATGGGTCGCATGCTTCTCAAGACCGGGGAACCATACCTTTTCGATAGCAGGAATCTCATCAAGCCATCTGGCAAGACAGGCTGCATTTTCACACTGACGGTTAAACCTGAGATTAAAAGTTTTAACCTGGGTTGACAGCCTGTAAGCATCATCAGGTGACAGCATATGGCCGAAAAATATTTTGTTGCGCTATGAATCACCAGGTCAGCTCCGGAATTGAGCGGCCTGAACAAATATGGTGTGGCAAAAGTATTATCGACAATTACCCGTGCACCATACTTTCCGGATATTTTAACTATATCTTCTATATCTGCTACTATAAGCAAAGGATTTGAAATTGTCTCAGCATATACCAGCTCAGGTCTCAGCACCTTCATCACCTTTTCAAATTCATTCAGATCGTAGGTCTCACTTACCGGGTTAAAACTGTGTATATCAAGACCTCTGCGTTTCTTCAGTACAGATTCGATATATGAAATTGTTCCGCCATAAATCTCGGTAAAGAAAAGCCATGGTCTTGTTTCTTTTCCCCTCTGAAAGAGCGAAAGAGCGGTATCCACAGCTGACATTCCCGACTGGGTAAGCAGGGCCCATTCACACTTTTCAAGCTTCATCAGCTCCTCTTCTGCAGCCACAACAGTTGGATTCCGGTAGCGGGAATAAATATAATTTAAGGGCTCCCTTTCATGATCTGTTTCTTCCTTAAATACCCGGGCAGTTGTGTCAGCATCATAAAGCTCAAACCCGGAATCGCGGTAAACGGGAACACGCGCACTGTTAACTTCTTTCTTTTTCATCAGTGTTCGGAATTATTGTTTCATTAATTGAGATGTTAATATTAAGAGGCTCGAAATCAATATAATATAAAATCCTATCCAACAGCTCACCTGCCAGGAATATGACGTAACCGGTAATTATATTTTTTCCTGAACCTGTCGAAATGATAACTGAAGATATTATTAAAAAGGCAACTCTGATAAATCTGATGTCAAAATACAAATTCTCTCTCCTGAACCGCTTCAGGGCGATCAGGTTAAATATCAGTTTCGCCGATGCAAGAAAAATAAAAGGCAATATAGCTTTCATAATAAATGAAGCGATCAATAATCCTGATAAAAATGATTGCCCGCTGTGGAATAACATTGACATTGATTTGTCAGCATAGGTATATACGCTATCAATGGCTATTAGCAGCATCAAACCCAGGATTACAGCAATTATCATTACCGGTGGATTCTCAAAAATAACAGCGGCAAATAAAGATAATATATAGGCGACAAATAAAAATATTTCCCGGCTCAGGGGTGACCTCAGAATATTATTCATTGCTCTCCATGCCCTGATCCTGTTTTTAAGATGGAACAAAGAAAAAATCCCTGCCAGAATAACTATGATGAGCTGATTCATCCTTCCGAAGTATGTTCCGTCAAGCAAATCAGAGAGGATAACTGCAACAGAAACGGTAGTAAGAAAACTGAAAGCAATAAGACTCCACTCTCCGGAAATATTCTTTGGTTTGACCGGTCCGGGTGTTCCAACGGTCCGTGTTGACTGATCATAAGGGATTACTTTCAGGGATCTGTTCTCCCTGGTTCCTGTCAATTTCAAAGCCGGGTTTATTCTCTTTTCAGGTATCCACCTGATATCATTGAGACATCCCTGTCCAGGAATTTCTCCAAAGCTCAGTGCCCCTGTCGGGCAGGAAGAGGTACATGCCGGTTCTGTCTCTTCCTTAAGCCTGTTGTAGCAGAAATTGCATTTCTCAATATAGCCTTCTTCATTATTAATCCCCGGAGCATCGTACGGGCAGTTCCAGATGCAATATCTGCACCCGATGCATTTCTGTTCTTCTATTATTACAGCTCCTGTAGAAGGATCTCTGAAATATGCTGAGACAGGACAACCATTAAGACACAGTGGCTCTTCACAATGATTGCAGGCCAGAGAAAGATTAATCACCGGTTCGGGTAAAAATGTTTCCCTGTTGTGAGTATAGATTTTTCTTGCGCTGACACTCCACCCGTTCTCAAGCAGACATGCCGCGCTGCATGCTTTGCAGCTGACACAAAGATCGTGGTTAAATATGAAGCCCTTTCTCATATATCTGTCAGCTTTTCAACTTCCACCCTGTAACCATGAAAAGCAGCGCCATATCCGAAATCCGTTTCCTCCGGTCCTGTCAGGAGGTTTCCTCCACCACCTTCATCTGTCCGGATACCATTCGGAAAAACTATACATCCTGGTGAAAGCCTGCCCGTCACCTGAGCAACGCTTTCAAATGAACCCCTGTCATTATACACCCTGATCTTACTCCCGGTAATTATGTTTCGTGACAAGGCATCAGGTAATGATATTTCAACTGCGGGCGTTTCGACACTCTGTCTGATCACATCAAGATTTCCGAATTGCGAATGAATTCGGCTTCCGGTGTTAGGAGTCATAAAAATCAATGGATATTTCCGGTTATTATCACTGTCAGATTTTAATGGCGAATAAACAGGGAATGGAGAGCTATTCCATTTATCGGAAAGCTGTGAAGAGTAAAGCTCAATTTTCCCGGAAGGAGTATCGAATTTCATATCTTCGTATGCGATATGTTGCAAACCCAGGGCCAATACCGGACCCTTTCTCAGGTCGTCCAGAGTAATAGGCGAGTAATTTCTTATCCTTGCTTCAAGCCATTCTTCAATATTCATATTTCCCGGTTCGGGAATTATCTCCCTGGTAAAATCGAGCCCTGTGAGCTTAGCAAGATGATAGTAGATTTCACTCTCCGGCATCACTTCTCCCGCTGGCTCGAGGACCTTTGGCTTAAAGTGGATATAGGGCGACCAGTATGAACCCACAATATCTGATTGCTCAAATATATCTTTTGCCGGAAGAATAATATCGGCCATCTTGGCCGTATCTGTCATAAATTGTTCCACAACTACCGTGAAATCCATTTTAGAAAATGCATTAAGCACTGAACCCGAATCGGGTGATTGCAGTGCGGGATTTCCTCTTTCAACCCATATAGCATGTATCTCAGGATCTTTAGTCTTAAGAATATCCTGCCCCAGCCTAGCCATTGAAACATTTCTTCTGAATGGTGGATCTTTAAGCGGATCAGGGAAATATGACAATGGTTCCTTAAGGTCATCGTAGATATAACTCTGGAGATTGGCATAATTAAAACCAGCACCAGGTTTCCCGATATTTCCTGTTATCACCGCAAGCGACAGAATTGCTCTTATAGTCTGTCCGCCATTTTCATATCTCTGAAGTCCGTAACCCGGCAGAAAGGTTACCGGATTTCCATTGCCTATCATCCTTGCAAGTCCGATTATCTCTTCAGGGGGTATTCCTGTTATTATTCCAGCATCTTCGGGCGTAATCAATGAATTCATTTTATATTCATAAAACCCCGACACCCGGTCTTCAATAAATTGCTTATCAATCAGATTCTCATTAATCAGCACCGATGCCACAGCGAGTGCCAGTGCAGCATCCGTACCCGGTTTTGGCCTGTATAATATATCTGCTTTGTCAGCTGTCGGAGTCCTGCGGGGATCAATGACTATCACCTTCCCTCCTTTTTCCTTTACCCTGGCAATAAACACCATTTCCTGGATATTGGTTTCAGCACTGTTTTTGCCCCATATGACTATTGTAGCCGCATTCTGAATATCCCATGGCACATTATGTTTCACGGAACCAAGGGTAAGCCTTACAGCTTCCAGTCCTGCAGGCCAGCAAAGATTTCCATAGGTGACTGTGACGCCTCCGAAAAGCTTCCAGAAATTATACCCTATATCATTTGTAAGACCCGATTGTCCGCTTCCCCTGTACCAGAGTATGCTCTTTGAACCAAAGTCATTTCTTATCCTCAGCAGTTTTTCGGAAATAATGTCAAATGCCTCCCTGAGGGTTATCCTTTCGAATTTCCCGGTAACAGATTTCCTTAAGGGATGAATGATTCTATGCGATGATCCGGCCCGTTCAATATATGATAATCCTTTGATACAAGGTCCTTCAGGGGTCGCAAGATCACCTTTGTAAGGCAATATTCTTTTTATTATATTATTTTCGACCTGTACTCTGAAAGAGCAGGTGCTATAACAGTTTCGCGGGCATGCAGTAATATATTCTTTCATGAAAGAGGTTGATCAGGCAAATTTATCAATATATGTGACAAAAAGAAAGGGGCCTCAGCCCCCCTCAAAACACAAACTAACCTAACCTAACCTAAACTAACCTAACCAACCATAACGGTTCATTCGAATAATTATACTCTATAAAACAAACGCCGGACATAAATGTTCGGCGCTATGGATTATTTTTTTCCGATTTATTTTTATAGCTGATTAATCCTCACTTTAGTTGAGAATCAGGAATTAATTGCATTCCCAGCTTTTTCTGCGCGTCACTTACAATATAAATCTGATAGGTGGCTTTCATTTGTCCCAGATATTGCATATAAGTATAGTAGGTGGTATCGGTTTTATATTTCTGGCCATTAATCATTGCAGTAATATTTGCTTTCGGGTAAGCCCGGTCAAACCTGTGATAGAGGGATACCGAATCGGCTTCTAAAAAGCCATAGTTATATGTACTGTCGAAGGTATTAACAGTCAGATCTGACATATCCAGAGTTGTGATATTTCTAACCCTTATGTCAGTTGGCCCCAGGGGCTCTTTATCTATTTTCTTGCATGAGAATGCAATAAAAAGAATAAAAGTGAAAAAGATCAGCTTCTTCATGATCAGGTTATATTTCTGTGACATTATAACAAACTGACCTTAAAAATAGCAAAATAGTTGCAAACAGATTATAATTTCTCGAGACAATTTGCCGGCACCCAGCCCTTATTTCCGTCTGAAAGTCTTATTTCGTACCATTCGCCAACTTCATCCTCGACAGTAACCCTGGTACCTTCGTGAAGAACGAAAAGATCCGTTCCGCTGTTATCAGGGGAGCTCTTACCGTTTACCTGCGGGCTGAATATTATTGCTTTGTGGTTATTATAGACCAATGATTTGTTCCTGACTGAAAAGGATAGAGATGAAATGCTGATGATCATCATCAGAATTGCGATCCAGAATCCGATCACCTTGTATCTGTATCTCGAAGAATAGATATAAAGTGAGATTAAATGAAGGGATAATATGAAAGTGGCCAGGCTGATCTTAGCCCACATATTGGTTGAGAGAGAAAGAGATATGAAATTATACCAGCTTACAAAGAAAATTTCAGGTATCTCAACATATTTATCGACAACCAGTGTGCGTGCGATCTGAAGATTATAAGAAATATCCTCATCTGCCGGCCTGAAGAGCAATGCTCTCTCATAAAACAGAATTGCCCCCGCAACATTACTGAGCTTAAAATATGTGTTTCCTATATTATAGTCAAGATTCGCTGAACGATAGCCAGATTTATATACTGACAGCCATTCGTTGAGTGCCTCCTGATATTTTCCTGATGTATAAAGTTCCGATGCCTTCATTAATTTAGCCTCCCCGGATTCCTGTGAAACCAACATGTTAGCAGGAAGTATCAGGAGAAAAAGCAGCAGGACCAGTTTGTTCAAAGATTTCATTTTCTCAGCTAATTAGGTTTTCGACCGAACGGATAAAATGCATGGCTCCCGAGTAGATATCTGAAGCTTCGCTATCGGAGGAAGATGGGGCAAATCTGGCAAATTCGCATTTATCCAGTATTATGGATATTTTGTTTATCTGCTCATCATCTATACCTTTTTCTTTCAGTGATTCAAACGCATTATTCCTTGTCAGTTCTGAAACAGGAATATTCAGTTTATCGCTCAGATAACCCCATATTGCTTTAAGTATCTCCTCATAAAATCTGTCAGTTACACCGGAATGAAGGCATTTTGAAGCTTCCTGTAAACGCTTCCCGGCAATTTTAGCAGCTCTCCTGTTACGCACAAGCGAAAGATCAGAGTTCCTGCGGATCTGTTCCCTCCTGATAAAAAGAATTATTAAAAAGATAAGCAGGACAAATCCATAAAGGCTAAGAAATGAACGTTTTGTAACAATAATGTTATCAGACTTTTTCAGGTTTCCAGGAACAGTCTTCAGAAAACGGATGTCTTTTCCCAGATACTTCACGTCTTCCTTGGAGACACCACCATAAACTGTTACCGCACTACCCTGGTCAGCTCCTTTCCTTGCGTGGAAATGGAATTCTCTGGTGGACAGTCTTTCATATTGCCTGCTCTCTGTATTAAAGAAGGAATATGATACGGAAGGTACTGTGAAATCACCATAATGTCGAGGGATAAGAACATATTCGAAAGTTTTCTGACCTGTTGATCCGTTCGAACTATTTCTGACATTATCGGAGATTTTCGGATCATAAATCTCAATATCAGGAGACAGCTTGACAACAGGAGATCCTGCCAGTTTAAGATTACCGGTTCCTGTGACAGTTATCCTGAAATTAAGGGCATCATTCACGTTCACACTGTCTTTATTCAGGGAAGCATCTATTTTTATGCTGCCAACGATGCCCGAGAAATCATCAGGTTTTGTCCCTGGCAGCGGTTTGATAGTTATCTTAACAGGCTGACTTGCAATTACTTTTGGCACATTCTGATAAGAAGCGAATAAATCACCAAAAAACGGATCTGTCTGTCCGGTTTTTTGCTGGATCAGTGCCGTTATTTCTACCGGTTCAATAGTTATTTGACCTGTTACCTGAGGGTAGAGCAGAAATTGCTGAACTACCCCGGTACCATAAATTGTACCATTTATATTTTCGCGCTGAAGTGATGAAAGCTGCGGTGTTTCAAGGGTCTCTTTCAGGAATCCGTTAAAAGCAGGAAATTTGACTTCATTCAGTCCTGCAAGATCAATCCTGGTATACAGTTTAACCGAAGCTATTATATGTTCACCCAGATATACTTCATTCCGGTTAAGGATCAGCTTAAGGAACAGGTCTGTTCCGGGTACCTGCTCACTGACATTTGCCTGATTATTGACTTTTGCATTCGGGTTTGCCTGGGGGGCAGAAGCATCTTTGATCACCTCAATAGTCAATGAGTCGGACAGGTAATCCTTATTCTTTAACCTGAATATGGCAGGGGCGATAACAAATTTCCCCTCACTGGTCGCCTGAAGATAGTATACATAGCTATAAGAAGTCTGCTGAGATACTCTTCCGTTGATGTTCTGTATGCTTGTACTGTACGATGTCTGCGGACCCATCAGCTTATAAAATCCATTGAATTGAGGAGCAGAAAACTCACCGCCACCGGTATTAACAGTCCACATTACTGTAAACTGTTCCCCTACCGTGACCACCCTGGGAAATTCTGCTTTTACCAGCACGTCCTGGCCTGAAAGCTCAGCTGGCAGAAGAAAAATAAGCAGATATGGAAACCATTTTCTCATGTATCACTTTTTTACCAGTTTTTAATTGTCCTGATTTTGGCTTTGGAAGCCTTGGCCAGCTTCACTTTTTCCTGGACATTTTTCTCATCGTTTGCAAGTGCATCAAGGAGCCTCTGGGCATCCTCCTTTGAAATGCCCTGCTGCTGCTGTTGTTGTTGCTGTTGTTGTTGTTGATCCTGTTTCTGATCCTGGTTTTTATTATCATTTTGTTTCTTATCCTGATTCTGATCTTTTTTCTGATCTTCTTTCTTATTGTCCTTATCGTTATCTTTCTTCTGTTCCTTTTTTTGCTGCTGCTGCTGTTTTAAAAGATCCTGGGCATATGCAAGGTTGTACTTTGCTTCCGGACTATCAGGATTCAATTTCAGTGAATTCTTATAGGCCTCGATACTTTCCTCTATTTTATTATTGTTTAGTAATGAATTTCCAAGATTGTAGAAATTATTTGACTTTTTCCTGTTATCTGCCGTAATGGTTGAATTATCAAGGAACTGCTTTCCGGCATCCTCATATTTTTTCTGTTTGTAAAGGGCATCGCCCAGGTTGAAGCCGGCATCTGCTGAAACCCTGTTTTTATCAATCGCCTTTCTGTAAGCGACTTCAGATTCAGCATATTTATTATCCTTATATTTCCCGTTACCTTCGCGGATATATTTTTTTTCACCCTGACCATATACAACACATGAAGAGGCAAACAGAAAAATAAACAACTTTTTAATTATTGTTTCCAATATATTGATCTTCAATTCCATTGTCATTCTCACTTTAAATCCTGAACTTAAAAATCCGCAGATTAGAAAGCCTTCTGTTCTTGCGGTCCATTATAAGAAAGTCGGCAAGCAACAGTAATAATGCTGCTCCTGCAAAAATCTGGAACTGATCGTTATATTCAGAATACATTTTACCCTCCAGTTCCTGTTTCTTCAGTTTCCTTATGTCGCCGAAAATCTGATCGAGCCCGATATTTGAGTTATTAGCTCTTACATATTTCCCATTGGCAGCAACAGCAATCTCTTTAAGTATGTTTTCATCGAGCTTTGTAATTACTGTATTACCCTCTGCATCCTTTAAATAATCTTTCCTGCCGTTCTGGCTTACTGCAACCGGAACACCTTCTGCCGATCCTATACCAATCGTATGAATTACTATTCCTTCAGCAGAAGCCTCTTTGGCTTTTGCAACCGGATCATCCTCATGATTTTCACCATCAGTTATTATTATCATTGCTTTGCTTTTCCCTGCACCCGGACTGAATGATCTTATTCCCAGGTCAATAGCAGATCCTATTGCGGTACCCTGCTTTGGCACCATATCGGGACTGATTGTTGAGAGAAACATTTTTGCCGAGATGTAATCCGTGGTAACAGGTATCTGGGTATAAGCATCACCTGCAAAGACTATAAGCCCTATTTTATCATTATCGAGTGTTTCAACCAGTCTTGAGATAGCCTGTTTTGCACGCTCAAGCCGGTTTGGCTGGATATCTTCGGCCAGCATTGAATTGCTGACATCGAGGGCAATAATGACTTCGACTCCCTGCCTTTTTATCTCTTCAATCTTCGACCCGAACTGTGGTCTGGCAAGCATGATAATGGCAAGAACTACAGCCGATATCTGGAAAATAAATTTGACTGATGGCCTGTATTTTGAAAGATCAGGAAGAAGCTTTTTAATGACTGCAACATCACCTAGCCTCCGGAATGCTTTTCTTCTCCTGTATTCATTAATGACAAAAAACAGAACCAGCAGGGGCAGGGCAAGCAGCAGGTACAAATATTCCGGATTAGCAAATCTGAATAGCTGCATATATCTTCTTCTGTTAAGTCAGACTTTTAAATAATGTATTCCTGGCAATCAGCTCCAATATTATCAGGCAGAATGCTATGATGGCAGGAATTAAGTATTTCTCTTCCCTGACCCTGAACTGCCTGACATCTATCCTCGACTTTTCCATCTTGTCGATTTCCGAATAAACCTCGATAAGCTTTTCATTATCTGTCGCCCTGAAGTACTTCCCGTCAGTCATTTGTGCGATCTGTTTAAGGATTGCTTCATCTATTTCTACCTCCATATCCTGGTACTGAACCCCAAACGGGGTTTGGACAGGATAAGGAGCTACGCCCTGTGTCCCGACACCAATGGTATAAACCCTGATGCCATATGTCTTTGCAATCTCTGCTGCGGTAAGCGGAGCAACAATTCCCCTG
>Ga0315276_10005620_pt1 | contig 11564 bp, 15 predicted proteins | sample YL17G05_0_MG_FD_204542 | JGI IMG/M metagenome (GOLD analysis project Ga0315276, IMG submission 204542) | Sediment microbial communities from Yellowstone Lake, YNP, Wyoming, USA - YL17G05_0 | ecosystem: Environmental > Aquatic > Freshwater > Lake > Sediment | place: USA: Wyoming | collected... | reverse complement strand
GCCCGGCCTCGGCCGACTGGCCGCTCGCCTCGGCGCGCGCTTCATCATCGTCACGAACGTGCTGCCCTACACCGAGGAGCTTGCCGGCGAGACGCTCTATGACGCGGGAGTCATGGCCTCTGGCTGGTCGGAGACGACGGCGGGGCCTCGCTGGCAGCTGCCCCGCTTCGGCTGGGACGAGCAGGTGGGCGCGGCCGTCGGTGCGGCGCTGCAGCGCGCCGGCCACGTCAGCTTCCTCGACGGTGACGCCGGAGCCGAGGCCCGCTGCCCCTTTGTCGAGGCGGACGCCTGCGCCGTCGCCTGGCATGGCGGGGTGAGCCCCTGCCCGCCGCTCCTGCACACCTACCCCTGCTACGTGCGCGGCCGGCGGAAGCTGATGACGCGCTGGCAGGTCGGCTCGCTGCCCGAGCAGTCACTGGCCGAGGTGTGGGCCGTGCCCGAGTACATTTCGTTCCGGGAGCGCGTGAGCCGCTTCGACTTCCCCCCTTGCACCGACTGCGACTGCGAGCTCGCCGAAGGCAACGAGGAAGACTGCTACGGCAACCCGCATCCCACCTGTGGCGACTGCCTCTGGGCACGCGGAATCATCCGCTGCCCCTAGCCGCTAGGCTGCGCGCCGGTATTCCTCGGCTCCCGGTGCCTGGCATTCGAGGCCCTCGACTGGCATCGGCACACTCTCGCAGGCGTGAACCTGCTCCTTCGACCCCGCCACGACTTGACGCCCTTGCTCACGGGCCGAACAGGCGTATTATGAGCATATGCCTGTAACAGGCGTGTGAGGGACGCTGCCGCGGCGACCACTGAGGGTGACTAGCGTGAGGTTCCGGTCGCGGAGGGTGCCGCGACGCCACGCGACAACGGAGGTCCAGCCATGACGCCGACACAGAGCCACCTCATGCCAGGTGACCGGGGCGGCTACGAGGCCGTCGTGCGCGATCCCTGCCATGTGCGCCGCTTCGAGCACGAGCCTGTTCCTCGCGCAGACGTCGAGCACATGGTCGCGCTCGCCTCGTGCGCGGCCAGCCCCTGCAGCTCCCAGGCCTGGCGTCTCATCGCGGTCCAGGACCATGAGCTGCTCGCGGACATGCAGGCCGCTGTCAGGGAGCGCTTCGAAGAACTCGCGCTGCGCCCCCAGCTGGCGCTACACGAGCGGCTGCGCGCGGCCGCGATCAAACAGGCCTTGCTCTTCGCCAAAGCGCCGCTGTGCATCGCCGTGCTGGCGCTGCCGCCCAGCTCGCCGATGGAGGAGCTCATGGAGCTGGCCGGAGTGAGCCGGGAAGAGCACGATCGCCTCTGCGCGCGCCCGGAGCTGCAGGGCGCCGGCGCGGCCGTGCAGGTGCTCTCCAGCTCGGCCCACGCCATGGGCTATGCCGCTTGCTGGACGTGCGCTCCGATCGTGGCCGGCGAGCGCCTTCAGGAGCTCCTCGAGGTGGCGCCGCCCGCGCGGCTCGTGGCGCTCGTGGCTATCGGTCTGCCGGCGGAGCTGGCCACGACCCCCAAGCGGCCGCCGCTCGACCAGGTGCTGAGCTTTCGCTGAACATGAGGCGCATGACGTCGGCCGTCGCCGTTGCTCCACAGGCGGGTCGACCCTGAGGCGGGTGCGATGCGCCGGCCGGTGATGCGGCGACCTATCATGCGGGAGATGCGAGTCTTCATGGCTGCCGCGGCACGCTCTACGTCGAGATCTCGATGATGGACAAGGCGGCGCAGACGACGCTCAAGGGAGATGACGGCTCCTCTGCGACAGCCGGCGATCACACGGCCGTAAGCCGCGCCGTAGCACGTGTCGCCACCTGGGGCGTGGTCGTAAGCGTCGCTCTGATGGCGCTCACCGTGGCCATCGCCATCGTCTCGCACAGCTTCGCGCTGACCGCGACAGCGGTGGACTGCGTCGTCGACCTGGTCGCGGCGCTTGTGCTGTGGCTGGGCCTCAGGCTTTCCGAGCGCAAGACGGCGGCCTTCCCCTACGGGCTCTACAAGATAGAGAACCTGCTGCAGGTGGCGATCGCGCTGCTCATCTTCGTCGCCTCCTACGAGATCGCGCGCCAGGCGTTCGCGGCCGGCGGGCAGGAGCCTAGCATCGACGCGCTGGTCATCGCCGGCGTCGTGGTCACCATCGTGGCGACGTGGGCCTATGGCTGGTACGCGATGCGGCTGGGCAAGCGCGTCTCGTCGCCGGCGCTGGTGGCCGATGGCAAGCATCGCCAGACGGATGTGCTCTCGACGTCGCTGGCGCTGGTCGCCGTGATCTCGACCTACGCGGGCTTCAACATCGACCGCGTGGCAGCGATCGCGATTCTCGCCTTCGCCGTCTACGCCGGCTGGGGCCTGCTGGTCGCCGGCATGAAGGTGCTGCTCGATGCGTCGGTCGATGCGGGCACGCTGACCCAGATCCGGCGCATCCTCGAGTCGGAGGCGCTTGTCTCGCAGGTCGACTCGCTGGTCGCGCGCAGCGCCGGCCGCTTTCTCTTCCTCGAGGCGGCGGTGCGCCTGCGCACCGACAATCTCGCCACGGCTCATGCGGCCAGCGAGCGCCTCGAGGCGCAGATCCGCGAAGCGATCCCCGCCATGGAGCGGGTCAGCCTGCACATCGAGCCCCGCCGACGCGAGATCCTCCACGTCGCCGTACCCCTGGCCTCGCCCGAGGGCGATATCAGCAGCGAGTTCGGCGAGGCGCCCTACTTCGGCATCGCCGAGGTGCGCGCTGCCGACGGCGAGGTGCTGCGTCAGGAGATACTGCCTAACCCGAAGCTCGGCATCGAGAAGCAGAAGGGCATCCTCGTGGCCGAGTGGCTCGTCGGGCAAGGCATCGACGTACTGAGCACTGTGCGCGCGGTCAACAAGGGACCAAGCTACGTACTACGCGAGGCCGGTGTGGAGATGCGTCGCCCCCGTGCGGCGCGGCTCGCCGACGAGCTGGCACTGCTGCGTCCCGACGCTATGTGAGGTCAGCGTGAGGCGCGGTCGTCGCTTCTACGCGCCGTGCTCCGCTTACGGCTTGATGTCGAGCAGCGGCGCCGTTGGCCCGCCGACGCAGCGGCTACGGCACGAACCTCTTGCGCACCGCCTGCGGCTGACACTCCTTGCCGTACTGGCCACAGGTGAAGCAGTCCGATAGCAGCGTGTCTCGCTCCCGGCCACTGGCGACCACTGAATAGCCCATGGCCACGAAGAAGCCCGGCGCGCGCGCCGTCGCCCACAGCTCGGTCAGCCGGCGCCGGCGCGCCTCCGCTTCGAGCGTGCTCAGGAGACGCCTGCCGAGACCGCTTCCGCGGTACTCCTTCGACACCGCGACACGGCCCACGACCGGCAGCCCCCCGTACGTGTCGAACGAGATCGTCCCCACCATGCGCCCGTCGGCGAACGCTCCCCACATGGCCAGGGGCTGCTCGGAGGTCTCCGCTACCTCCAGATGCGCCGCCTTGGCGAGAGCCAAGGCGGCCGCATGGTCGTCGCTGGGCGCGATGATGAGAATGTCCGTGGACCTGGCCACCGGTTGAGCTTACTCCGTCCCGGGCCTGCGGCGTGCGCTTGCATTCTCACGCGGTGGGCGTAATATGGGCATATGCTCATAACAAGTAGGCTGCGGCTCTTCCGCCGCCCTGCTCCGAAGGAGGAGACATGCCAGGTAGAGACGGTACAGGCCCGATGGGCTACGGCCCGATGGCAGGCGGCCGCCGGGGCTTCTGTGGCGACGCGGCCATGGCCCCAGGCCGTGGCGGCGGTCGCGGCCGGAGAAACCAGTTCTACGCCGCCGGGCTCACCGGGTGGCAACGGGCGCAGGCCGACGCTCAGGCGCCGGCTCCGACCAGCGACGCGCCGGACGCGCTCTCGCGCGTCGAGGAGAAGCTCACTCAAGTGCTCATGCGCCTGGATCGCCTCGAGTCGGCGACGCGCGCCTGACATGGGCGGACGCGGACCAAGCGGCGGCGTTGGCGGCCGCGGTCAAGGGAGCGGTCAAGGGAGCGGTCAAGGTATGCGCCAGCGTCGGCGCGACGGCAGCGGGCGCGGCGCGTGCCTCGGCCCTCATGCCGGCACCGACATCACGGACAGCGGAACGGCCGCCGTCATCGCGTCGGCGCCCGTCGCGGACACGCCCGCGAACGCGCCCGCCGTCGTTTGCCGAGCGCGTACCGTGGCCGTCGTCGCCAAGCCTGGGGCATGCATCGCCTGCGGCACGTGCGTCGAGACGTGCCCGCGAGATGCGGTCACTCTTGATGAGACGGCTGTGATCGACCCGGACGCCTGCACCGGTTGCGGCATGTGCGTCGACGACTGCTCCTATGGCGCGCTCGCGCTCGCGGAGATCTGAGACCATGCGCATCGCCATCGCCAGCGGCAAAGGCGGCACCGGCAAGACCACGCTCGCGACCAACCTCGCGGCGCTGCTCGCCGGCCAAGGAACGACGGTCCGGCTCCTAGACGCCGACGTCGAGGAGCCGGACTGCCACCTCTTTCTGCGACCCGAGATCGGGAGCCGCGCGCCGGTCACCGTCCTCGTGCCCACCGTCGACGACGAGCGCTGCACGGCCTGCGGCGTGTGCGCCGAGGTCTGCGCCTTCCATGCCATCACGATGATCGGCTCGATCGTGCTCGTGTTCCCCGAGCTCTGCCACTCGTGTGGCGCGTGCTCCCTGCTGTGTCCCGAGGACGCGATCGCCGAGGAGGGCCGCGACACCGGAGTCGTGGAGTACGGCACAGTCACGACAGGGGACCGGCCCGTGTTCCCGCTGGTCACCGGCGTGCTCTCCGTCGGGGAGGCGAAGGCCGTGCCCACGACGCGCGCCACAATCGCGAGCCTCGAGGGCGTCGATGAAGACGTCATCCTGATCGACGCCCCGCCGGGCACCTCGTGCCCGGTCATCGAGGCGGTGCGCGGCTCCGACCTCGTGGTGCTGGTCACGGAGCCGACGCCGTTCGGATTGCACGACCTCACGCTCGCCGTCGAGATGGCGCGCGCGCTCGGCCTGCGCTGCGTCGTCGCCGTGAACCGCGCCGACCTCGGCGACGACGGCGTCCGGCGTTACTGCGCCGCCGAGGGCCTCGAGATCGTCCTCGAACTACCGAACGACAGACGCATCGCCGAGGCCTACGCCCGCGGCGAGCTGCTGCTCGACGCGGTCGACGGCCTGGAAGAGACGCTGAGCGCGGCGTGGGAGCGCATCGTCATCGTCGCCCGGAGAGTCGAGGTGGCATCGTGACGCCGCGTGAGCTGGTCGTGATCAGCGGCAAGGGCGGCACCGGCAAGACGAGCGTCGTCGCTGCGTTCGCCGCGCTGGCCGGCGGCGCCGTGCTCGCCGACTGCGACGTCGACGCTGCTGACCTGCACCTGGTGCTGCGCCCCGAGACCGGGCGGGAACATCCGTTCAGCGGCCGCCATCAGGCGATCATCGATCCGGAAGCCTGCACGGCGTGCGCCCGGTGCGCCGAGGTCTGCCGCTTCGCGGCCGTGCTTGGCTCCGCCGATGACGGCTACTCCGTCGATTCCATCGCCTGCGAAGGCTGTGAGCTCTGCCTGCGTGTCTGCCCGGCTGAGGCCATCCACATGGAGCCCGTCGTGAACGGCGCCTGGATGGTCTCCGAGACTCGCTTCGGACCACTCGTCCACGCCCGTCTCGGCGTCGCCGAGGACAATTCCGGCAAGCTGGTGACCCTCGTCCGCAACGAGGCCCGGCGCGTGGCGGAAGAGCGCGGGCTGCCCCTGGTCATCGTGGACGGCTCGCCGGGCATCGGTTGCCCGGTCATCTCCTCGCTCGCCGGCGCCGACCTCGTACTCGCGGTCACCGAACCGACCCTCTCGGGTCGTCACGACCTGAATCGCGTCCTTCAGGTGGTACGCCAGTTCCGGCTGCCGTTCGCCGTCTGCGTGAACAAGGCAGATCTGAATCCCGAGATGGGCGAGCAGATGGCCGCCGAGGCGACGGCCGCCGGCGCAGCCTTCGTGGCAAGCGTCGCCTACGACCCCGCGGTGACGCACGCCCAGGTGGCCGGCACCGACATCATCGACTACGGCGGTCGCGCCGCGACCGAGATCACAGAGGTATGGGAGGCCGTCGGCGACGCCTTGCTCGCGGTCACCGGCGGCCCAGGCGCAGCGGGCTCCAGCACCATCGATGCGAAGGGATGAGGCGGATGTCAGCCACGGCCGCACACCAGCTCGTCTACGGACCCGTCCCATCGCGGCGGCTCGGTCGCTCGCTCGGCGTCGACCTCGTCCCCCTCAACACGTGCACCTACGACTGCGTCTACTGTCAGCTCGGCCGCACCACGAGCAAGACGGTGCGGCGCGGTCGCTGGGCACACCCGGACGACGTGGTCGCCCAGGTGCGCGACAGGCTGTCGTCCAAGCCCGACGTGATCGCCCTCGCGGGATCGGGCGAACCCACGCTCCACGCCGGGATCGGCGCCGTCATCGACGGGATCAAGGCGATCACGGACGTGCCCGTGGCGGTGATCACCAACGGGTCGCTCTTCGGCCGCCCGGCTGTGCGCAGAGGACTCGCCGCCGCGGACATCGTGCTGCCGTCCCTGGACGCTCCCAGTGAAGAGTTGTTCCGGAGGGTGAACCGTCCTCACGAGTCATTCCATCTCGCCGACGTGGTCGAAGGGCTTGTCTCGTTCCGCGCCGCCTACCAGGGCGAGATATGGCTCGAGGTCATGCTACTCGCCGGCATCACGGGGTCTGCATCCAAGGCGCGACGGCTTGCTGAGCTCGCGGGGCGCATCACTCCCGACCGGATCCAGCTGAACACGGCGGTCCGTCCGCCGGCGGAGTCCTTCGCGGCGCCGGTCGACGAGGCCACGCTCGAGGAGCTAGCCGCGCTGTTCACACCTCGCGCGGAGGTGATCGCCGAGCTCCCGGCGTCTGCCGGCGGCGGAGTTGCCGTCGAAGCTGACGTGCTGGAACTGCTCACGCGCCGGCCGTGCACGGTCGCCGACATCGCCACGGGTCTCGCCATGCACCACGGTGAAGCGCTCAAGGCGGCCACCGCGCTCGTCAACGAGGGCGCGGCGGACCTGTATACGCACGAAGGCCGCTCATTCTACGTGGCGGCGACCATCGCCGCTCGACATCGAGAAGGGGAGAAGGCATGAACGTCGCCATCAGCGCACAGAGCAACGACATCGATTCACTCGTTGACCCCAGGTTCGGACGTGCTCGCTGGTTCATCATCGCCGACTCAGAGACCGGCGAGTGGCAGGCGCAGGACAACGCAGCAAACGTCGATGCCAGTGGAGGCGCCGGCATCCAGGCCGCGGCCACGGTGGCGGCGCACGGCGTGCAGGCCCTGATCACCGGCAACGTCGGCCCGAACGCCCACACGGCTCTGGTGGCGGGTGAGATCGCCATCTACCAGGTCGACAACGGCGTCAGCGCGCGAGACGCACTGGACGCGCTCAGGCGCGGTGAGCTCACGGTTGTCGAAGGACCGACCATGAGTGGTCACTGGGCATGACGAGGAACGGAGCCATCATGAACGGACAGGACAGGCCGAGACAGCGCCGTCAGCGGCGCAGCGGGTCCGCGTGCGACGGCAACAGAGGTGGACGCAGCGGGCTGAGCGCGCGCGGCGAGAGCAGCCTGAGCGGGCGCACCACCACGCGCGCGCTGATCGCCGCAGGTACGTACGTCGCGCAGGACCTGCGCGACGCCGAAGGGCTGATGCGGCCGATGCTTCGCCGGGCCGCGATCAGGCTGGCTCTGAGTCGCCGGCAGCCGGCACGCCGGCTGGGAGACGCCTATCTTCGACTCGACCCGCCAGCGCCGGGCATGGATCCCAGACGACGTGACGTGATCGAGGTGAGGGCCGCCACGCCTCCCCCGGGCATCGCCGCGGCGCCGGATGCGGAGTCCCCCGTCACAGAGGACGAAAGGTCACTGTCTTGAAGTCAGGCCTTTGCACCTCTACCATGGGCATATGCTAATAACTAGCGAGGAGATGAAAGTTGCCGCGCCCGCCGATTGAACGAGCCGTAGGGGGCGTGCCCCGGGTGACCCTGTTCAAGCCGGCAGGGGTCCCCGGCCGCGACCTCGAGCAGCTCCCGCTGGCCGTCGATGAGCTCGAGGCGATCCGTCTCGTCGATCTCGAAGGCCTGAGCCACGAGCAGGCGGCCGCGGTGATGGGTGTCTCGCGACAGACCGTCGGCCGCGTCCTCGAGCGTGGCCGTGCCAAGGTCGCCGAAGCACTGGTCGACGGCAAGGCGATCCTCATCGGCGGCGGGCAGTACCGCGTCGAGCCGCGCCAGCTCTGCTGCGCGTCGTGCGGCGAGGTCTGGACCGGCGATCCGGATGCGGCGTCACCCACGTGTCCTGCGTGCGGGTCGGTAGATATCCGCATCTGCTGGGGTGGACCGGGCCGCTGCGGTGAGCTCCGCGGCAGCGGCCATGGCCGCGGCATGCGTGCCGGCGGAGGCGGGCCCGGCTGTCAGGGACGAGGCCGGGGGCGAGGCCGCGGCGCCTCGTGACGTCCGGCGACACCACTATCACGGCGCGACGATCGAGCAACCAGGAACGGAGTCTGACCCAATGAGTGACACGAACGGAACTAGCCTGCGGATCGCGATCCCCTCGGAGGCCCCAGGCGGCCTCACGGCACAGCGTTCCGGCCATTTCGGCCGCTGCGAGTGCTTCACCATGGTGGACGTCGTCGACGGTAAGGTGGGCGACGTCGAGGTTCTCGTCAACGCGCCACACGTCGAAGGCGGCTGCATGGCGCCGGTGCTTGCGCTGGCCGAGCACAACGTCGACGCTATCGTCGTGGACGGCATCGGCGGACGCCCGCTGATGGGCTTCAATCAGGTCGGCATCGCAGTTCACGCCGGCGTCGGCGCCGACGTGCAGTCCACGGTCCACGCCTTCATCGAGGGCGGCCTGCCGGTGGTCGGCTTCGACAACGCCTGCCAGCACTGAGCGGATCGATCGACCTACGGAGCGGCGCGGGCTTCTGCGAGCAACGGAAGGCGAGTGGCATGAAGAAGCTGGGCATCATCATCTGCGATCGCTACCACACCTGCGCCGGGGGCAAGTGCCTGCGCGCCGTGCGCAATCGAGAGGGCGCCTTTGCCCGCTACGCGGGCGAAGAGGTCGAGCTTGTCGGCTACACTACCTGCGGTGGGTGCCCCGGCGGCAACGTGGAATACGCCCCCGCGGAGATGAAGAAGAACGGCGCGGAAGTGGTGCACCTCGCCACCGGCCTTGTCGTCGGCTATCCACCCTGCCCAAGCCTCGATGCATTCCGTGAGTTCCTGCCGAAGAAGTACGGCCTGGAAGTGGTCGTGGGGACCCATCCCATCCCGCAGAACTACTACGAGACGCACGAGCACCTGGGCACGTGGGACTCGGCGGACTGGCAGGAGCGCATCAAAGGCGTTGTGACGGACGAGGCGACGCGGCGCGCATACGACTGACGCAGGTCGGGACTTCGCCTGCGTCTACGTTGGCCCGCCCGCCCACGGTCGACGCGGATCGCGCTCGCCTGATCCGGCAGGGAACGCAACGCGCCGCCCGGCGACCTGCATGTCGTCGCCGCGGCGCATGCTCCGGCGGCACGATATCGGAGGTTCCCATGGAAACGCTCACGCTTGAGCCCATCGGCGTCATCCACAGCGAGCATCACGTAGCGAAGCAGACGCCCATCCAGCCGGTCTGCGCCGAGGGCAGTCCCGGCCGCGTGGAGGTCTTCCCGCAGTACGCCGAGGGACTCGACGACGTCGAAGCCTTCTCGCACCTGCACCTCATCTACTGGCTGCACCGCGCCCACGAGATAGCTGGGTCGGTCTCTACCCCCTCGCCGCTCAAGGTCGTGCCGTTTCTCGACGACGTGCCCCGCGGCGTCTTCGCCACGCGGGCACCGGTACGCCCCAACCCGCTCGGCCTCAGCATCGTGCGCCTGGTGGCGCGCCACGGCGCGGATCTGTTCGTCGAGGACCTCGACATCCTCGACGGCACGCCCCTCCTCGATATCAAGCCTTACGTGACGCGCTTCGACGCGCGCGAGGGCGCTCGCTGCGGGTGGACAGACGAGGTGGATGCACGGACGTTCGCGGAGCGCGGCAGTCGGGAGGGGCCTCAGCCACCCGACCAGGGATGAGCGTCCCACATCGCCCCGGGTTCGCTCTGCAGGCGGGCCGGGAGGAGCGCCGACCCGACGCCGGCTAGCGCGGTTCGCGCGTCTCCACCTCTGTCACTACTTCGTTCTTGATCAGCTTCACGAGCTGCTGCAGGGCGCCAAAGACATTCTCGCGGATGTCTCCGGCGACGAGGACCTTCATGATGTCGTCGCCGACGCGCAGCGACCCCTCGTTGACCCAGGCGCGCACGGCGACGACGCCCGGCCACGTCCTGGCCTCAGTGAGGGCCTCCTCGAGCCGGACCCGGTCGGCGCTGAGCGTCATGCCGCACACCGGCTCGCCCGACCTGGTCGCACCGCGCACGATGCCTTGATGAGCAAGCATCATGCCGATCCCAGCGGCTCCCGGGCCGGCCTTCACGTCGGCGATCCAGTCGTTCACGTCAGGTGCACTCATAGCTCTCGTCCTCCACTAGTCGAGGGATTCGTCAGCCGCCTTCATGCAGACTGGTTTGGCGTGCGAAGCCGGTGTGCCGCCGCTATCCGACCGATTCGGCGGTGAACGGGCCGGCCTCGACGCCAGGGCCCCGACGGGGCCTCACCCGTGCGAAGAGCACGAGCGCGACCACGCCCCAAGTTGAGAGGTAGAGGAACGCGACGCGCGGCGAGACGAGCGTCCAGAGCAGTCCGGCGACGGCGCTGGCGGCGAGCTGGCCGAGGCTCTGCACGGCGGCGAGCAGGCCGAAGGCGCTGCCCCGGCAGGCGAGCGGGGCCAAGCCAGCGACGGCGCTGTGCTGCGAGGTCTCGACGAAGCCGATGCCCACGCCGGCGGCGACGAAGGCGAGCGCCAGTGGCGCGACCGCCGGCCCGGCGAAGGCGAAGCCCAGGTAGGCGGCGACGAAGCAGGCGACCCCGCCGAGGAGCACCCGCGACTCTCCCCAGCGGTCGGCCACGTGCCCGCCGGGGATGCTGACCAGCGTGGCCGCGGCGTTGTAGGCGATGTAGAGGACGAGGGCAATCTTGGTCGCCGCCCCGGAGCCGTGGCCGGGCGTGAGCAGCTCGGTCGCCCGCAGGATGAGCAGCGTCGCCGCGACGTTGGCGAGCTCGAAGGCGGCGACCCCGTACATGAGGCGCCCAAGCTGACCCTGCAGCACCGGACGCACGCGCAGGCGGATCGGCTGGTGCTCGCGGCGCTCGGGCCGGGGCGTCGCCCGTATCGCCGTCAGGATCGCCAGGGTGGCGAGCAGCCCGGGGATCACGCTGAGCAGGATGGCCACGCGCACGGAGACGAGGGAGACGAGCAGCAGCGCCAGCACCGGCCCGAAGACGGCGCCGAGGTTGTCCATGGCACGCTCGTAGCCGTAGGCGCGCCCGTAGGCGCTGGCGGGCACGACGTCTGCGAGCAGGGCGTTGCGCGCCGGCACGCGGATACCGCGGGCGAGCCAGCTCGCGCCGCGCAGCACCGCCACCTGCGGCACCGTCGCGCAGAGCCCG
>Ga0315276_10005618_pt1 | contig 11564 bp, 6 predicted proteins | sample YL17G05_0_MG_FD_204542 | JGI IMG/M metagenome (GOLD analysis project Ga0315276, IMG submission 204542) | Sediment microbial communities from Yellowstone Lake, YNP, Wyoming, USA - YL17G05_0 | ecosystem: Environmental > Aquatic > Freshwater > Lake > Sediment | place: USA: Wyoming | collected... | reverse complement strand
CTCCCCCAAGCTTCCTCCAAATACAGTGAAATCTTGTGAGAAGATGTAAACTAATCTCCCCTCGATTGTTCCCCATCCTGTCACAACGCTATCTCCCAGGTATTTTTGCTGGTCAAGATTAAAATCACTGGTACGATGGACAACAAACGAATCCACCTCGCGAAATGAGCCCCTATCCAGCAGCAGATCGATACGCTCACGTGCAGTCAACCTGCCTCGAGCATGCTGTGTTTCAATGCGGTCAGCACCTCCACCAAGACGGCTTTGGGCTTTCGTCTCACGCAAGCGTATTATTTTCGGATCATCGGTCATAATCATCTCCCAATCGCGAGAAGTCGCAAGGAAATCCCGTAATGTGTATCATGTTCATCTATAAAAAACTATCCATTGTCACCACTATCCGTTAGGTCATTGCCTGTTTTTGATTCAGCCAGACCGAAATATACTTTAACTTTCGGCTTGCTCAACGTCCGTACAGTATATACCATACATACCACAGTTATAACAGCCGCAAACCGCCAGTTTACCGGTAAGAATGCGTGCCATGCTCCCGCAGCCCCGCTGTTTGGGTGATCCATCAGAAAAACGTGATCCAGCCAATAATACAAAACATAGGTAAGCAGCACAGCTTTCATCAATCTGGGTGCCCAATTTTTCGCCCTCCACAAACCCCATAATAAAATTGAACAGACCAGTGTCCATATTAAACCAGTCATCACCATATACAATGCAGGAACCCCTGGCCAGGATACAAGGAAGTCCCAATTCGCGATGCTTAGGATCAGGCGGGTCAGATTGAATATCGTGATGATTAACACCCCGAATGCCAGTATGGTTACGCTCCACGGTCGTGAGGCATGCGGTGACGCAATCTCTATCTGTTGTTCGATGGGCAGCCCGGTATTATCCATTTGTCCTCAATATATCATTGTAGTTTACCCGATGCACAGGGTTATTTTCCCGAGTTGTTCACCCATTTCAAGCTGTTTTTGGGCAGAACATGCTTCCGCCAGTGGATAATCATGATCCATTACCGGTTTTAGCTTACCCGCAAAGACCAAATCCATCACGGTAGCAAACTCAGCTCGTGTGCCCATGGATGAACCAATGATCGAGAGGTGCTTACCAAAGATGAACCGGTTATCGATCTCATATTTCGGTCCAGCAGAATTTCCCACCGTCAGAATTCGTCCGCCTTTGGCAGCCGCCCGAAAGCTGGAAGGGAACGTAGTGCCCACATTATCCACTACCACATCCACACCCCGTTTACCAGTCAGGTTATAGACTGTTTTGTACCAATTTTCATCCTGCATACGGTTGATAAGATGATCTGCCCCCAAGGACTCAGCCAAACTTAGCTTCATCGGGCTTGAACCAACCACGAAAACAGCTGCTCCGGCCAGCTTGGCAATCTGGATGCTGGCGCTGTTCACACCTCCCGAAGCTCCCACTACCAACACGCTCTCCCCTGGTTTCAGGTCTCCACGGGTGATCAGTGAGTGCCAGGCTGCGTGGAATACCATTGCAGCTGCAGCCGCCTGGCGTGCACCAAAACTTGCTGGGATGGGGTATATATTGGTTGCTGGGACAACCACATATTCTGCATATGTTCCACGTACTGTTTCTCCAAGCAGATGCCATTTACGACAGCGGTTATCTTGTCCAGCAATACAGGCAGGGCAGTGACCGCAACCCAGGTTTGAATTGATTACCACCCGGTCACCAACCTTCCATTCGTTAACGCATGGACCCAAACCTGCCACTATCCCTGCTCCATCTGCTCCAGGGATGTGTGGATAATCGAGTTTGATCCCAGGCCAGCCATTACGCGTCCATAAGTCCACATGGTTTAACGCGGCAACTTCAAGCTTAACCAGTACCTGCCCCTCTCCTGGTTCAGGCGTGGGGAAGTTAGTATATTCCAACACCTCGGTTCCACCATGCGTATGAAATAACACCGCCTTCATAACAACCTCCTGCTCATTGTTGTGCTCACATGCTTAATCAACCAATCACCTGATTGTACGATCACTTAAATTCAATCTCCCATACATGCACATTGGATGGCACGCCTGTATATGGTTGAAACACCTCAAATTGTACCTTTTGCGCTGGTATTGTTTGACCGAAATTCACGTCTAGCTCAGGGCTGCTGGGGGAACCGTCAAAATCAGCTACGGATTGGGCGGGCTGCCCACCTTCAGTAGAATAGAGAATAGCGGTCACACGACTGTCTGCACTTCCGAGGACCATTTTGTAACCTGAGAACTGGTGTTCTTCGGGGAATATCAGCTCAATCACAAATGGGTTGGCTTCCAGCGTACGTGCAACAGTTTTCTCGTCACCATCAAACACCAGATCAATGGACCCCATATCCAACATCGAAAATTGCACCTGCACAGGGTCTCCATCGATCATTACTTCAGCTTGTTGTAAGGCGCTGCGCGCCACTTTTTCGGCGGAAAATATTTCGTCGACATTATCCACATAACGCAGTCTTATAAAATAAAATCCAGTTTGACCATCTGGGTATGGCAGGGTTTTATCAATATTTATATCCTTGAATTTCCCGCTGCTGATCGTTTTATTATAATCATCAGGAATCATAACAAAAACTGTATTTTCTTCCAATGGTTTTCGCTCAATCAGATGTCCATCAATGCTGCCCAGATCAAACTGGTCATCTACACTGGAGAAAAAGCGTGCCAACACATCGGTGCCATTTGCCCAATTTGGCGAAATAATGATATGTGCATCTGGATGGTTTTTTTGATAGTCTGTTATAGCCGGAAATAGCTGGGAAGCACCATATTGCATTCCGCTAAGACCATAATTGCTGAACCATTGTGGGCCGTTAATAAGCGCATCTCTTGCCAACAGAACATTAGCGAACACCAGAAACCAAAATAATCCTATGGATATCCATGTTGGCAGTGTATTCTTGCCTGGATGGTTCGTCGATCGCTTGCTGAGTCTAGATTGTAGGACTTTTTCGAGCCGGTCCAGGCAATACCCTACACCAATTACAATAAGTATGGTCGCTGGGACAATAAATACCAGGTCTCTTGTAATTCCGATTCCCACCAGAGAACTTCCCAGCGGACCGGCTAACAACGCTACCAATAGAACACGATAAGCTGGTTTTCTTATATTCAATATGGTGAGGATCAAACCAGCAATAAAGAATGGCAGGGTGAAGATGGGCAAATTCCCATAGCCTTTCATTATATGGCGTTCAAGGTCATGGGTGTTGGGTATGAACCAGTAATTAATACTTAGTCCACGTGAATATTCGGCCCAGAATCGGTTGAGTTTCTCAGTCAGCGTGATTGGCTGAACCCAGTATGAATTGAGCAATTGCAGATGCTCCTCTGGTGAAAAAGTGCTTCCAAGTCGAAATCGCAGGTATGGCAACGCAATGAGCACCAAAATAATCAGCACTTTAAGGGTCATTTTGCGATTTTCCCAGTGGTAACGCACATCCAGTATGAGCAATGCAATTCCAGTTGCAGCAATAACCAACTGACCAGGGCTATAGGAGTAAAATGCCAAACCAGCCATAACCAGAGCAAAATAGAGGTAGCGCGGCGAACGACATCGATACATCAAATAGCAGTACAAAAAGCCGGCATAACAAGAGACAAAGATTACTGTCTCAAACGCAGTACGAGAGTGCAGGAACCAGGATGGGATTAAGGATAGTACCAGGACTCCTGCCCACCAGTACTTTATATTGAAAATATATCTAAGAGTGAGGCTGATTGATACTGCCGCAATCAGAGAAAAGAACACCGCTACAGCCCGCGTTATAAAAACCGATTTACCAAACAACAGGTAAGGGATGATTTGCAGGTAGACTGAAAGTCCAAGATTGAAATATGGCCCATTCTTAAAAAACGTTGGCAGTAGAATCCCCTCTGGGCTCCGTAAATTGTTATTCACCAGATCAATAGCTGACGTGGTCTGGATGGCTTCATCAGTGAAAAAGTAGATCGGGAAGTTGACCAAACCGTTCAGGCGCACCAACATGTAGATAACTAAACCTGCAGCCAACAACCATAATTCTACATGATATGTGGTCAACCAAAGAACCAACCTGTCCCAGTAATCCTTTAATGAGACACCCAAAACCCATTTTTGTTTATTCTGCTTGGGTGATTCTGCTGGTCCAACCACTACAAAACTATGTTTTTCATTATCAATTGTATCTGTTACACTTATGCGTACCTTTGCACCTGGAGGTAGATCCAGTCCAACATGCAGGTGTAGCGAGTTAATATCAAACTCCACATGCGTGGAATCTCCTGGCTGATTATCTCCGTCACCGCCATTGGGAATATCAGGCTTATCTGTGATATTTTCTGGTATGACCATCTCTGGTTCTACTCGTAGAGGTTGACCGGTCTCTGGAAAAGCAGGAACCCGTTTCTGCGTGGGTGGTTGGTCAGCTTCTGGTGTGGGTGGAATTGTACCAATTAAACCCATTCATCAACACCCTTATGGTTTCTCACAATTTAAGCCCTTGGGATTGATCCATTGACCCACACATGATCCAACCAAACAGTTCAACGCTCTAGAGCATAGAAAACGATATATTTACCGGGGTAGATGCCATCAAATTATCGTGCGCTTTACAAAATCTTTGCTCTGACCAGGATATACAGGTTAATGGGATAAAACCCAATCCAGCCAGGAAAAAACAACCAAACCTATCGAAGTCCCAGTTCCATCCTGGAAATTACCAGGCGTTGGATCTCACTGGTACCTTCATAAATTTCTGTAATCTTGGCATCCCGGAAATAACGCTCCACTGGCAGCTCCTTGCTATAGCCCATTGCACCGTGGATCTGTACTGCTGCGTGGGATACAAACATAGCCGTTTCAGAAGCGAACAGCTTTGCCATGGCTGCCTCTCTGGTGAAGCGCTCACCGGTCTTCTTGGTGCGTTCCTTGGTGAGAGCCGCGTTATACACCAATAAGCGAGAAGCTTCGATGCGGGTCTTCATGTCCGCGATCGTAAAGGAAATGCCCTGGAATTCTCCGATCTTGGAACCGAAAGCCTCTCTCTCCCGTGCATATGCCACACTCGCCTCATAGGCTGCCTCAGCAATCCCCAATGCCTGGGTTGCAATCCCAATGCGCCCTGCATCTAAAACAGTCATGGCGATCTTAAATCCATCCCCTTCCTCCCCCAACCGATCTTCGGGGAGACAGCGATAATCTTCTAATACAATCTCGCTGGTCGCAGAAGCACGAATACCTAGCTTGGGTTCCTTCTTTCCACGCACATAACCTGGTTTGCTGGCATCAATTAAAAAGGCGGTGATACCGCGATGTTTCTTTTCTGGGTCAGTCATGGCAAACAGGACCACGTAATCTGCCACGGGTCCACTCGTCACCCACGACTTCCGCCCATTGATCACATAAGGATCACCCTCCCGCACTGCCCGGCTGCGCATCGTCCCTGCATCTGAACCCGACATTGGTTCAGTCAGTGCATATGCCCCAATTGATCTGCCTGAGGCAACCGCGCTGACATATTTCTGCTTCTGGGTTTCAGTCCCAAACTTCATGATGCCATAGCAAAATAGCGAGTTGTTGACTGACATGATGACCCCATGTGCAGCATCCACCTTGCAGATTTCCTCCAGTGCCAACACATATGCCAGGGCATCCATCCCCGCCCCACCATACTCCTCTGGGACTTCAATCCCCATAAAGCCCATCTCACCCATCTTCTTGATCGTCTTGGATGGGAATTCTCCTGTCTCGTCAAACTCTGCCGCTATCGGGGCGATTTCTTTTTGGGCAAAGTTGCGCGCCGCCTGGCGGATGCTCTCATGTTCATCGGTAAAAGGGAATAATCCACTGCCAGCCATTGTTTCCTCCAAATTTATGTTGGGTTGGAATGGTTTTGATTATAGCATGGGAAGCAATTCACAATCAAATCCATGCCTTTTCAAAACACATTCCTGGTTATTGTAGTATATACTAAGGGTTATAGATTAACTCCTGATAAGCCGTCTATGCTATCCAAACTTAAGAGTGCTTTGATTGGTACGCCCCTTCCCACCCAGCAATTGGGTGAGAAGCGGTTGAATAAAGTGCGTGCTCTGGCAGCCTTCTCGCCCGACGCCCTTTCCTCCATTGCATACGCCAATCAGGAAATATACCTTGGGCTCGTAGTCGCGGGGGCTGCCGGGTTGAGATTGGCATGGCCTATTGGGATAGCGATTATTGGTATTCTCATCATCGTCGCTATCTCGTATAACCAAACCATTCACGCTTATCCATCTGGTGGTGGTTCCTACATCGTAGCCCGTGCTAACCTGGGAACCATGCCAGGGTTGGTTGCCGCAGCTGCTCTTCTGCTCGACTATTTACTTTGTGCGGCTGTCAGCCTGACAGCTGGTGTGGATGCGATTGCATCGGCTTTTCCAGCCTTGTGGCGTTATCGCATTTTTATTGCATTATTATTATTGGGACTCCTCATGCTGGCGAATTTGCGCGGCTTGCGCGAGACCGGTACATTGATGGCCATCCCTGTGTACCTGTTTTTATTTACCTACATCCCCATGCTGGTGTACGGTGGCATCCGTTTGATGATTGAAGGTCCGACACCGCTTGTAACTGTGGCACCTCCAGCGTTGCAGCCGATGACATTATTCCTTTTATTACACACCTTTTCAACCGGTTGTACTGCGCTGACCGGAATCGAAGCTATAAGTAATGGGGTGCCTGCTTTCCAACCACCCGAATCCAAAAATGCTGGCCGGACTTTAAACGTTATGGCCTTCTTGATGGGAATTTTATTTATCGGAAGCATCGGATTGACCCGGTTTATGGGCGTTATTGCTGGACCACAAGAAACCATCCTATCAGCACTTGCTCGAAATCTGCTCGGTAGTGGACCAGCATATATCCTTATCCAGGTTTCCACTTTGTTGATCCTTGCTGTCGCCGCCAATACCAGCTTCGCGGATTTTCCTCGCCTGTCTGCAATCCTTGCCCGAGATGGATTTCTTCCACGTCAATTCACCGGGTTAGGGGATCGGCTGGTCTTCACCAACGGCATCGTCTTCCTGGCTATCGCAACAGGCATTCTGATCGTCATTTTTGAGGGCAACAGCCATTTGCTAATCCCATTATTTGCGATTGGGGCTTTCTTGGCATTCACCTTGTCGCAGTCTGGAATGGTTATACATTGGATCAGGGAACGCAGCCAAAACTGGTCCTTGAAAGCATTTCTCAATGGGCTTGGGGCCATTGCTACTGCTACTACCCTTCTGGTGATTGGCATCAGCAAATTTCGGGAGGGTGCATGGATAACCATCTTTCTCATCCCGATCATCGTGGTTGCTTTCCTGCGCGTTCGTTCACATTATGAGCAGGTAAGCAAGCAGCTCAGTCTGCGCGGTCTTCCACCAGATCTCAGACCTCTGCCTCAATTACGCCTGGTGGTACCTGTCTCAGGTGTGCATCGGGGTATCATCGAAGCCATGGATTTTGCCCAATCCATCTCCAAGGATATCACGGCCATATATATAGAGCTTGAACCTGGCAATGGTGAGAAAATAAGCAAGGAATGGAACTGCTGGTGGCCGGATGTGCCTCTGGTCATTCTTCCATCACCCTACCGCTCGATCGTCCAACCGCTGATGGACTACCTTGACGAAGACGATCACAAGCATAATGATGGCACGTTGGCGGCTGTGGTTCTGCCAGAATTCATCCCAGCCAGGTGGTGGCATGCATTGCTGCACAATCAGACATCTATATTAATCAAGACTGCCTTGCTTTACCGGCAACGCACCTCCGGTAACCAACGTATCATCATCGATGTGCCCTACCGATTGAAGAAATGATCGAGGAGAACCCAATATGAAAATTCTAATCGCCACCGACATGGAAGGAATTACTGGGGTGACCAACTGGGACCAGGTTGACCCTGGCCACGCTGAGTACGCTCGCTTTCGCCGCCTGATGACAGGTGACGTTAATGCAGCTATCCGTGGTGCATCCGATTCTGGTGCAGATGAGATCCTGGTCACCGACGGGCATGGATTTGGCACAAATATCCTGCTTGAGGAGCTGGACCCGCGCGCCCATCTGATCTGCGGCGACTACTCGCCCCTGGCCATGATCCAGGGAGTCGACCAGGGTGTCAATGGGGTTATCTTCGTGGGCTATCACGCCAGTGTAGGCAGTCAGAATGCCATCCTGGACCACACCTGGTCCAGCGTGCGGGTAGCAAACCTGTGGCTGAATAATGTCCTGGTGGGCGAGTATGGCCTGAACGCTGCCGTTGCCGGGCATTTCAACGTCCCCGTGCTTATGCTTACTGGTGATCAAACTGCCTGCGCCCAGGCTTCCGAGCTGCTCGGAAGTATTGAAACGGTGGTCGTAAAGATTGCCATCAGCCGCATGGCAGCCGAATGTCTCCCCCCACTAGTCACACAAGAACGCATTCAAAATGCAGCCTCTCTGGCTGTCAAGCGCTTGAAGGCTGGTAAAGCCCCCAAACCATTTATAGTTGCCTCACCAGTGCACGTCACGATTGACTTCAACAGTTCCGACCAGGTAGACCAGGCTGCGATATTCCCCGGTTCCAAGCGATTGGACGGCAGGCGTCTGACTTTCACTGCTGATGACATGTTGGCAGCCTATTTGGCTTTTCAGGCCGCAGTGGCAATGGTAAAGATCTAGGAGCTAGATGCTCAGCCTTTTATAGGTCGTTCCAAATCTGTGGGGGCTTACAACATAGCCAAACAATCTCTCATCGGTCCTGGTGACAATATTTTTATTTTGGATCATGGAAACCCCTTCACATGGTACACACTGGGTCCTGCTAAAATAAATTCCCGCGCCTCTCAATTTCCATTAAACTAACTATGCTATAATCCCCCCGCAGAAAGGGAATCTATGCTCAAGAAATTCGTCACCCTTTTCGGTGGTGACCCCAATAAAAAAGCCATCAGCAGGTCGAACGAGATTGTCGACCAGATCAACAGTCTGGAGGCAGGGTTCGAAGCGCTGAGGGATGCAGACTTATTAGCCAAGACGGCTGAGTTCCGCTCCCGTCTTGCAGAAGGCGAAACGCTCGACGACCTGCTACCTGAAGCGTTTGCGGCGGTACGGGAGGCCAGCAAACGCACCAACGGTCAGCGACATTATGATGTCCAGCTTATCGGTGGTATCTCCCTGCACCAGAAAAAAATAGCTGAGATGCGTACTGGTGAAGGTAAAACCCTCGTTGCTACCCTGCCACTCTACCTGAACGCTCTCACCGGGCGCGGCACCCACCTGGTGACCGTGAACGATTACCTCGCCCGCCGTGATGCCCGCTGGATGGCACCCATCTACAACGCCCTTGGTCTAAGTGTAGGCGTGCTACAGATGGCATCTCGCACCGAGAATGGCAAGAAGGCATTCATCGTGGACCTGGAAAGGTCATCCCCTCACGAAGACCAGCACCAATTGCGTTTGGTTCCACGCGCTGAGGCATACGCTGCCGATATCACCTACGGTATCAACTCAGAGTTTGGCTTTGATTACCTGCGTGATAACATGACCATGCGCCTGGATGAGCGCGTCCAACGTGGCCATTATTACGCAATTGTTGATGAGGTGGATAACATCCTTATCGATGAAGCCCGTACCCCGCTCATTATTTCCGGACCTGCTCAGGATGACGCCGAGAGATACGTGCATATGGCACAGGTCATCCGCCAGCTGAGGACCGAGGATTACGAGCTCAACGAGCGTGACCGGAATATCTCCCTCACTGAGATCGGCGAAATCCACGTCGAGGAGCTGCTTGGTCAGGCTCTGCGTGACCCAGACCGTCCGGAGGATGTGACCCTCGAGCAAGCCCGCCTGATGGGTTTCCTGGAGCAGGCGTTACGCGCTCAATTTTTATTTAAGCGCAACAAGGACTACCTCGTCCAGACCGGAAAAGTGGTCATCGTGGATGAGTTCACTGGGCGCCTGATGCCTGGACGCCGCTGGTCGGATGGCCTGCACCAGGCTGTGGAAGCTAAGGAAGGCGTGCGTGTCCAGGCGGAGAATGTCACCTACGCCACGATCACCATCCAGAACTACTTCCGAATGTACGAGAAACTAGCCGGCATGACCGGTACTGCTCTGACTGAAGCCGAAGAATTCGACAAGATCTATAAGCTGGATGTGATCGCCATCCCCACCAACCTGGAATACCAGGCTTCACGCGATGAGGCACACCTCGTCCAACTAGAAGCCAAGGATGACCAGGGTTACAAATACCAGTACTATGCCCGCCGTGACAATGACGCCAAAGAACCGGTCTACTTCAAACGCAAGGACTTCCCCGATATTATCTACCGCACCGAGGAAGTAAAGTTCCGCGCCATTACCAGCGAGATCCTGCGCTTCAATGCCATGGGACGCCCAATGCTGGTTGGCACCACCTCGGTCGAGCTTTCCGACCACCTCTCCTCCCGCTTGCGTGCTGAGCCTTTACGTAAGCTGGCTCAGGTAGCCCTCCTGCGGCAGGTTTGGCTGGAGAAGAACGACCGCCAGGAAGATGGACGCCTCATCGAAGAACTCGTGCCCCTCAACGCCCCCCTGGACCAGCTTAATATATCTGAGATGCGGAAGATGGCACGCGAGCTGGGTATCTCCTTCAACCCCGAAGACCCCGAAAACCTTCCCCGCCTGTTGAATATCCTCGACCTGGCATCTTCAGATGCCGGTCGCCTCAAAGTTGACCTTGAATCTGGTATCGCCCATCAAGTATTAAACGCCCGCAAGCACACTGAGGAATCACAGATCATCGCTGGGGCAGGTGCCTTCGGTGCCGTTACCATTGCCACCAATATGGCTGGTCGTGGGGTTGACATCAAACTGGGGGGCGAGCTGCCTGAAGGTGTGATCGACTCTGTCAACCGTGTGCTTCACCGGGCTGGAATTGCTGACCCCTATGATCTGCGTCATGAAGAGCGCCGCCAGTCGCTTATTGCACTTACCCCCGAACAGATCGGCCTCTATGAGACCGATATTAATAATTTCCTGCAATACATGCAAGATATGGAAAGTGTGAAAGAGCTGGGTGGCTTGCACGTTATTGGTTCCGAGCGACATGAAGCCCGCCGCATCGATAACCAGCTCCGTGGCCGTGCTGCCCGCCAGGGCGATCCCGGCTCATCGCGCTTCTATCTCTCCTTGGAAGACGATCTGATGCGCCGCTTTGGCGGGGGGCAGGTCGAATCGATCATGCAGCGGATGAAGATCGACGACGCTGTGCCCATGGAAGTGGGCCTGGTCAGCCGCCTGGTCGAACAGTCGCAGACACGCGTGGAAGGCGCCAATTTTGACGTACGCAAGCACCTGCTCGAATACGACGATGTGCTCAACTCACAGCGCAAGCGTATCTACGCCCAGCGCGACCTCATCTTCACTAAACCGGACCTCTCGGAGGATGTGACCGAGCTCTTGGGCACCGAGGTCAACCGCCGGGTGCCTGAATCACTGGCTGACAACGAAGGACCATGGAAGCTGCTCGCCTGGTTGGACCAGATCCAGCCTCC
>Ga0315276_10005617_pt1 | contig 11565 bp, 10 predicted proteins | sample YL17G05_0_MG_FD_204542 | JGI IMG/M metagenome (GOLD analysis project Ga0315276, IMG submission 204542) | Sediment microbial communities from Yellowstone Lake, YNP, Wyoming, USA - YL17G05_0 | ecosystem: Environmental > Aquatic > Freshwater > Lake > Sediment | place: USA: Wyoming | collected... | reverse complement strand
CAGCGTGGCGTGGACTTCGTGCAGGTCCCGACCACGCTGCTCGCGCAGGTCGACTCGTCGGTCGGCGGCAAGACTGGCGTCAACCATCCCGGCGGCAAGAACCTGATCGGCGCGTTCCACCAGCCGCGGGCAGTGGTCTCGGACACCGAGACACTCCGCTCGCTGCCGGTGCGCGAGCTGCGGGCCGGGCTCGCCGAGGTCATCAAGTACGGCCTGGTCGCGGACGTGGCCTTCCTAGCCTGGCTTGAGGCGAATGTCTCCGCGCTGCTGGCGCTCGATTCGGCGGCCGTCGCGCAGGCGGTTCGCCGCTGCTGCGAAATCAAGGCGGCGATCGTCGCCGACGACGAGCGCGAGCACGGCGCTCGTGCACTGCTGAACCTCGGGCACACCTTCGGCCACGCGATCGAGGCGGCGGCGGGCTATGGCGAGTGGCTGCATGGCGAGGCGGTCGGCGTCGGCATGCTGATGGCCGCCGACCTGTCGCGCCACCTCGGCTGGCTCGGTGCCGCGGACGTGGAGCGGGTGCGCGACCTGCTGCACCGCGCGGGACTTCCCTCGTCCGCGCCCCCGATCGGCGCGGGGCGCGCACTCGAACTCATGGCCATGGACAAGAAAGTGCTCGCGGGGCGGATACGCCTCGTGCTGCTCGCGCGCCTCGGCGAGGGCGTCGTGAGCGGAGACTATCCGGCGCAGGCGCTGCAGGAGACGCTTTCGTCGCACTTCGGGAGCGGCACATGAACGGTTACGCAGTCACGCTGGCTCCCTACGCTCAGCACGACGCGGCCTCCCGGGGCCGCCGGTTCCCGGAGGCTCCGCCGCGGCACCGCACGGAATACCAGCGCGACCGCGACCGCATCGTGCACTCGACGGCGTTCCGCCGCCTGGTCTACAAGACGCAGGTCTTCGTGAACCACGAAGGAGACCTGTTCCGGACGCGGCTCACGCACTCGCTCGAGGTAGCGCAGATCGCGCGCAGTGTGGCGCGGGCGCTCGGGCTGAACGAGCCGCTGGCAGAGGCCATCTGCCTCGCCCACGACCTCGGCCACACGCCGTTCGGCCACGCCGGGCAGGACGCGCTGCACGAGTGCATGCGCGAGTTCGGCGGATTCGAGCACAACCTGCAGTCGCTGCGCGTGGTGGACGAGCTCGAGGAGCGCTATGCCGAATTCCCCGGGCTCAACCTCACCTTCGAGACGCGCGAGGGGATACTGAAGCACTGCTCGGCCGCCAATGCGCGCCCGCTCGGCGACCTGGGCGAGCGATTCCTCGCCCGGCGCCAGCCCAGCCTGGAGGCACAGCTCGCGAACCTTTCCGACGAGATCGCGTACAACAACCACGACGTCGACGACGGCATCCGCGCCGGTCTCATCTCCATCGACGAGTTGCGCGAGCTGGCGATTTTCCGCCGGCAGTACGAAATCGTGACCGGCCGGTATCCGGGTCTCGGGGCCCGCCGCCTCGTCCACGAGGTCGTGCGACGCATGATCGACTATCTGGTGAACGACCTGATCGACGCCTCCGCGGCGGCGATCGCGGCGGCGGCTCCCGCCGGCGTTGAGGACGTGCGCGCGCTGTCCGCGCCGCTGCTCAGGTTCGGAGGCGAAGTAGCCGCCGAGCACCTCGAGCTCAAGCGCTACCTGCGACAGCGCCTGTACCGCCACTACAAGGTGCTGCGCATGACCACCAAGGCCCGTCGGGTCGTTCGCGAGCTCTTCGACGCGATGTTCGAGGACGCGGATCTCCTGCCGACCGAGCACCAGGAAGCGGCGCGGCGCATGGAGGCGGAGGACGGGCGGCCCGGACGGGCGCGCGCCGTGTCCGACTACATCGCGGGCATGACCGACCGCTTCGCGATTCTCGAGCACCGTCGGCTGTTCGACCCGTCGGCGCGGACGTGAGGAAAGCGGATAGTGACTAGGGGATAGCGGATAGTAAGAGGTGGTGCGCCCAACGACCGGAGCAACCTTGCCCGGCAGCCAAAGCCCGCATTCTTTCTTACTATCCGCTATCCCCTAGTCACTATCCGCTCTTCCATCCTCCGGTATCATTGCTCCCGCACTTTCCACCGAGCCCACCGATGCCCGCCGTCCCCAAGGCCATCCCGGCGCGCGAGCGCCTGATCTTCGCCCTGGACGTCGCCGATCCGGCCGAGGCGCGCCGCCTCGCGGATAAGCTCGGCGACTCGGTCCACTTCTACAAGCTCGGCCTCGAGCTCTTCATGGCCGGCGGCTACTACGAACTCATCGACTGGATGGTCGCGCGCGACAAGAAGGTCTTCGTGGACCTCAAGTTCTTCGACGTGCCCGCGACGGTCGCGGCGGCGGTCCGGCAGCTCCGCAACCGCGGCGTCACGCTCACGACCGTGCACGGCAACCAGGGAATCATGGAAGCCGCCGCGGCGGCCAAGGGCGACGTCAAGGTGCTGGCGGTGACGGTGCTCACGAGCCTCGACCGCGGCGACCTCGACGACCTCGGCTTCGCCTGCGACGTCGAGCGCCTGGTGCTGTCGCGTGCGCGTCGCGCACTCGAGGCCGGCTGTGACGGCGTCGTATCGTCAGGCCTCGAGGCAGCGAAGCTCCGCGAGTTCATCGATCACCGCCTGCTCGTGGTGACCCCCGGCATCCGGCCGGTCGAGAACCGTCCGGTGGACGACCAGAAGCGCACCGTGGACGTGGCCCAGGCGTTCGGAAACGGCGCGGACTACATCGTCGTCGGGCGCCCGATCCGCGACGCCGCCGACCCGCGCGCCGCGGCGCTCGCCATGCAGCAGACGATCGCCGGAATCTTCGGCGGAGGTGCGCCGAAATGACCGTCGCTCTGAAAAACGACCTGCTGCTGCGCGCGCTGATGCGCGAGCCCGTGCCGCGCACACCGCTGTGGATGATGCGGCAGGCCGGGCGCTACCTGCCCGAGTACCGCGCGACGCGCGCGAAGGCCGGCAGCTTCCTCGACCTCTGCATGAATCCCGAGCTCGCCTGCGAGGTCACGCTTCAGCCGCTGGCCCGCTACCGGCTCGACGCGGCAATCCTGTTCTCCGACATCCTCACCATCCCGCATGCGATGAACGTGGGCCTGGAGTTCGAGGCGGGCGAAGGGCCGAAGATCGCGCGTCCGGTGCGCACGGCGGCCGACATCGACAGGCTGCCGATCCCGGATCCCGAGGGCGAGCTGCGCTACGTCATGGACGCCGTGCGGCTCATCCGGCGCGAACTCGACGGCCGCGTGCCGCTGATCGGATTCGCAGGGAGCCCGTGGACGGTGGGCACCTACATGGTCGAGGGCGGCGGCAGCAGGAACTTCCAGCACATCAAGGGCATGCTGTACGGCGCGCCGCGCGAGCTGCATCGGCTGCTCGACGTGATCGCGCGCGCGACGCTCGCCTACCTCAACGCGCAGGTCGCCGCGGGCGCGCAGGCCGTGATGGTGTTCGACACCTGGGGCGGGGCCCTGACGCCCGCGGACTACCGCGAGTTCTCGCTGCGCTACATGCGGCAGATCGTGGACGGCGTGACGCGCGAGGCTGAGGGGCGCCGAGTGCCGGTGATTCTCTTCACCAAGGGCGGCGGCCAGTGGCTCGCCGACATGGCGGCGACCGGTTGCGACGCGCTCGGCGTCGACTGGACGACGGATCTCGCCGACGCGCGCCGTGCGGTGAAGGACCAGGTCGCGCTGCAGGGCAACCTCGACCCGAGCGTGCTCTATGCGCCGCCCGCGGAAATCCGCGCACAGGTCGCACGCGTGCTCGCGAGCTACGGCAAGGGGCACGGCCACGTTTTCAACCTCGGGCACGGCATTCATCCGGACGTGCCGCCGGAGCACGCGCTTGCGATGGTCGAGGCGGTGCACGAGTTGAGCCCGGCGTACCACGCGGGGGACTGAGCCATGGACATCAGCAAGATCGCCATCGGCGAGGACCCGCCGCGCGACGTCAACGTCCTAGTCGAAATCCCGCAGGGCGGAGTCCCGGTCAAGTACGAGCTCGACAAGGCGTCCGGCGCGCTGCGTGTGGACCGGTTCCTGAACACCGCGATGTTCTATCCGGGGAACTACGGCTTCATCCCGCACACGCTGTCGGGCGACGGCGACCCGGTGGACGTGATCGTGGTCGTGCCGAGTCCGGTGGTGCCGGGCGCCATCGTGCGCGTGCGCCCGGTTGGCGCGCTGCTCATGAAGGACGAGGCCGGCGACGACGAGAAGATCATCGCGGTGCCGGTGGACAAGCTGCACCCGTTCTACGAGGGCGTGCGGTCCTACAAGGACCTGCCATCGACCCTCACCGACCAGATCGCGCACTTCTTCCAGCACTACAAGGACCTGGAGAAGGGCAAGTGGGTGACCATCGCGAGCTGGGTCGGCACGGAGCGTGCAGAGAAGATGATTCTCGACGGCATCCGCCGTGCCGCGCGGGCGGGAGACGACGTGGCCGCGCATCATGTTGCGAGCGGGGCGCTGAAGCGGAAGCGATAGCGTTGGCCGCCCGACTACTGGCGCAGCGGGTCGACAACTTCCAGGAAGTCGAAGCGATGGAAATCCATGTCGCGGGTGCAGATGCGGCGGATGCCGTGCTCCCTCATCAGGACTGCCGTGTGCGCGTCGTGCAGCAGGTTGCCGGCGAGATCGGGATGCTCGTCGAGGACCTGCTTGGCGACGTCAGGGTGGCGCGGCGTGGTGGAGAGCATTGAAAATCCCGGCGACGCGAGCAGCGCCTCGATGAAGCTCCAGGCCTGGCTCACGCGCCACGGCTGCCGCATCACGCGGGCGTGCGTCGTCACCCGGAGGAATTCATAGGCGATCGGCCACGTCGCGTACCACGCGCCCGCCTGCAGTCGCTGGCTTTCGAGCCACGCGCGGCACGCCTCGTGCTGCGGCGAGTCCTGATCGGCTGCGTAGATCAGGACGTTGGTGTCGACGACCACCACTAGCGGTCGTCCATCGCCCGGTAAAGCGCCTCCCGATCGGCCACATCGACCAGCATGCCGCCGCTGCAGAACGAGGGCAGGGCGGGCGGAAGATCGCGCCGGGCCCGCGGCTTCAGCATCAGGCGCAGCGCCGTTTCGACCATCTCGGACATGGTGCGCCCCTGGCGCGCCGCCTCTCGTTTGAGTTGGGTCATGACCGTGTCGTCAATGTTCAGGGTCGTTTTCATATGGCAAACCATATCAGACGTATGGTTATACGGCAAGCGACTCATGCATCCGTCAGCCGGCGGCCCTATTTCTTCAGCAGGGGCGTGAGACGGGGCCAGACCTGGTCGAGCAGCCTCGGCTGCGCGGTGGCGTTCGGATGCAGGCCGTCCTCCTGCATCAGCCCGTCATCGAGCGCGATGCCGTCGAGGAAGAACGGCACGAGCGCGACCCGCTCGCTCGCCGCTACGTCGCCGAACGCGTCGTGAAACGCCTTGGTGTATACGGGCCCGTAGTTCGGCGGAATCCGCATGCCGATGAGCAGCACCCGGGCGCCCGATTTCCTGCTCAGGCGCACCAGCGACTCCAGGTTCGACCGCACGTCCCGGACGGGCAGGCCGCGCAGACCGTCGTTGCCGCCGAGTTCGATGATCACGACCGCAGGATGATGCTTGTCGAGCGCGCGCGGCAGCCGGGCCAGCGCGCCGCCCGTGGTCTCCCCGCTCGCGCTGGCGTTCACCACGCGGTATCCGTAACCTGCGGACGTCAGTCGCTCCTGCAGCAGGGTCACCCAGCCCTGCTCGACGCGCATCCCGTGGGCCGCGCTCAGGCTGTCGCCGAGTACCAGGACAGTGGGAACGCCGGCGCGCGCGACGTGTCCGACGAGGACCAGGCACAGGAAGACGAGGCGGATGCAGGTGGAACGCAAGGACACGGTGCTCGAGGCTGCGCGGCTGGGCAAGCAGGTTAGCAGCCCCGAGGGAACGCTCGCCATACTCTCCGACGTGTCCCTCGCGATCGGCCGAGGCGAGACGGTGGCAGTCATGGGCGCGTCGGGCGCCGGGAAGTCGACGTTGCTCGCGCTGCTCGCCGGCCTGGACGAGCCCACTTCGGGCAGAGTGACGCTCGCGGGCAACGAACTCACTGCGCTGGACGAGGACGGCCGCGCGGCCGTGCGCGCACGACACGTCGGATTCGTGTTCCAGTCGTTCCACCTCGTGCCGTCGCTCACGGCGCTCGAGAACGCGATGCTGCCGCTCGAGCTCGCCGGCCGGGCCGATGCGCGCGCGGCGGCGGTCGAAGTACTCGCGAAGGTCGGACTCGGCGAGCGGGCCGGGCACTATCCGCGACAACTCTCCGGCGGCGAGCAGCAGCGCGTCGCGATCGCGCGCGCCTTCGTCACCCGGCCAGACGTGCTGTTCGCGGACGAGCCGACAGGCAACCTCGACTCGGTCACGGGCACGCGCATCATGGACCTGCTGTTCGGCCTGAACGAGGAAGCGGGCGCAACTCTGGTGCTGGTGACGCACGACCGCGAGCTCGCCGCGCGGTGCGGCCGAGTGATACGCCTGGATGCGGGCCGCGTCGTCGCGGGCGACTCATGACGGCGCTCCGGCTCGCGCTCAGGAATCTCCTCCGCGACCTGAAGTCGGGGGAGATCGCGGTGCTGCTCATCGCGCTCAGCGTCGCGGTCGCGTCGCTCACCGCGGTCGGATTCTTCACCAGCCGCGTGTCGCGCGCCGTGAACCAGCAGGCGGGCGAAGTGCTCGCAGCCGACTTGAGGCTCGAGTCCGCACGCTCGATCGACGACGCGAGCGACCGCGAGGCCGCGAGGCGCGGGCTCGCCGTCGCGCGGATCCTCTCCATGCCGAGCGTCGTCTTCCACGGCGAGGACTCCTCCCTGGCCACGCTCCGGGCGGCGACCGAAGGCTACCCGCTGCGTGGCAGGCTCAAGATCGCGGATCGACCTTTCGGCCCGTCACGCGCGACCGAGGGCATTCCCGCGCCGGGCGAGGCCTGGGCGGATTCGCGACTGCTGGCGAAGCTTGGCGCCAAGGTCGGATCGGAGCTCGCCATCGGTGCCACGACGCTCCGCGTCACGCACGTCCTCGACTACCGGCCGGACCAGGGCGCGGGCTTCGCGGATCTCTCGGCGACGCTGCTCGTCAACATGGCCGACGTGCCCGCGACGCAGCTGATCCAGCCCGGAAGTCGAGTGAGCCGCGCGGTGCTTTTCGCCGGCGAGGCACGGGCCATCGCGGATTTCCGCGTCTGGCTCGAGTCCGCGAAGCGCAAGGGCGAGCGCCTGCAATCCGTGGCCGACGCGAGTCCGCAGATTCGTGCGTCCTCCGACCGCGCGGGCCGGTTCCTGTCGCTCGCGAGCATGGTGAGCGTGCTGCTCTCGGCGGTCGCCGTGGCCATGGCCGCACGACGCTACGCGCGGCGTCACCTCGACGGCGTGGCGCTCATGAAGTGCATGGGCGCCTCGCAGGGCTTCGTGCTGCGTCAGTCGCTCGCGCAGCTCTTCGTCATCGCCATTGCCGTTGCAGCGCTCGGGACGCTCGCGGGCTACGTGGCTCAGGCCGGACTTGCGTGGTTGCTCCGCGACCTCATGAGCAGCGCGCTGCCGCCGCCCGCTCCGGACGCGGCCTGGCTCGGTCTCGCGACTGCGGTCGCAATACTGGTCGGGTTCGCGCTGCCGCCGCTCCTTCAGCTCCGGCGCGTGCCGCCGGCGCGCGTCCTCCGGCACGATCTCGAGCCGCCGCCGCTGCGATTTATCGCCGTGTATGGACTCGCGGTCGGCTCGGTGCTGGCGCTGCTCTTCTGGCTGGTGCGCGACGCGAAGCTGGTCGGATGGGTCGCCGCCGGCATTGCCGCGACCTTCGTGGCGCTCGGGCTCTCGGGCTGGGGGCTGGTGCGGGCGCTCCGGCCGTTGCGCGGCAGCGTCGGCGTCGCCTGGCGCTACGGTCTTGCGAACATCGCGCGCCGCGGGCGCGACAGCGTCGTGCAGGTGGTCGCCTTTGGCCTTGGCATCATGGTGCTGCTGCTCCTCGCGCTGGTACGGGACGATCTCCTCAGGGAGTGGCGCGCAAGCCTGCCTGCCGACGCGCCGAACTACTTCATGATCAACATCCGCCCGGACGAGGGAGACGCGGTGCGCGGGTTCTTCGCCGCACGCGGCCTGCCGCAGACCGAACTCGTGCCGCTGGTGCGCGCGCGACTCTCGGCCGTGAACGGCGTGCCGGTGGATCGACTGCACTTCGACTCGGACCGCGCGAGCGGATTCGTCGAGCGCGAGGCGAACCTGACCTGGTCGCGGCAGCTTCGCGACGACAACCGCCTGGTCGCGGGGCAATGGTGGCGTGTCGGTGATGGCGGCGGGCCGCGAGTGTCGGTCGAACTGGACTACGCCGAACTCCTTGGCCTCAAGCTCGGTGACGAGGTGACCTACGACGTCGCGGGCGAGGAGGTGAGCGCGAAGGTCGCGAGTCTCCGGGACGTGCGCTGGGACTCGTTCCAGCCGAACTTCTTCGTCGTCTTCTCGCCGGGCGTGCTGGAAGGCGTCACCGGCACGCTCATCACCAGCGTGCACGTCGAGCGCGCGAAGCGCCGATCACTCGTGGACCTGGTGCGGACGTTTCCCGAGGTCACCATCATCGACATCGACGCGCTCCTCACCCAGGTGCGCGAGGTGATGGACCGTGCGGCGCTCGCCGTGCAGTACGTCTTCGCGTTCACGCTGGTCGCGGGCCTCGTGGTGCTGCTCGCGGCCGCGCAGGCGACACGCGACGAGCGGCGCTTCGAGAGCGCGATACTCCGCACGCTGGGCGCGAGCCGGGCCGTCGTGCTGAAGGGCGTCGCCGCCGAGTTCATCGTGCTGGGGCTGCTCGCCGGAATTCTCGCCGCGGCCGGTGCCTCAGTGGCCGGGTATTTTCTCGCGCGCGAGATATTCGACCTCGCGTACGTCCCGGATCCCGTGGTCTGGATCGTGGGGATCGTCGGAGGAGCGCTGCTGGTCGGCGTTGCCGGCGTGCTGGCCGCGTGGTCAGCCGTCACGCAGCCGCCGGTCGCGACGCTGCGGCAGACCCAGGCCTAGTCAGCCTGACGTCGACACGCTCGCCGCGCCGAGGGCGGGCCTGGACGCAGAGGCGGTGGTCGGCCGGTCCTTTCCACCGGTTTCAGCGGGCGGTCCGGCCCCCTCGGCCGGGCTCGCGCCGCATGGCTCGCTGCGGCAAGGCGGCAGGTTCAACCGGCGCAGGAACTCTGGAAAGCGCGGATCGGCGCGCAGCCCGATGAACTCCTTCAGGACCCGCACCCAGGGGACCCATGCGAAGGGTGGCTTGAATTCCAGCCATCGGAATGCGGCATCGTTGTCCCCCAGTGCAGCGTGCGCCAGCGCGAGACCGAAAGCGCTCCACGGTGTGGGTGGCTGCGCCTCGAGCTCGGCCAGCATCCTGCGCGCCTCGTCGCGCTGCCCGGCGCGCGCGTAGGCGGCGACCAGGTAGTAACTCCAGTCTGCACTGATCCGGGTGGCCTCGCGCAACGTGCGGATCGCCTCGCGGTGCATTCCCTTGAAGGAATACGCGCTTCCCAGGTTCCCCAGGCCCAGCGCGTACTTATGATCATCCATCGCCAGGCACTTGCGTGCCTCCGCGATCGCGTCATCGTAACGATCGCCAATCTGGTACAGCCCGCCCAGCCAGGCGGTGTGCAGCGGCGTCAGCGGGTCGAGCGCCTGGGCCAGCTTGTGCTCGACGACCGCCTCGTCATAGCGGCCCATCAGCACCAGGTACCACGCATAGTGGTAGTGGTTCATCGCGATGCTCGGGTTGAGCTCGTTGGCTCGCTTGAACTCGCGTTCCGCACCCGCCCAGTCGTTTTCGAAGTACAGCTTCACGTCGGCCAGTGCGAAGTGCGCCTCGGCCAGGTTCGGGTCCAGGCCGACTGCCCTGATGGCCGCCGCTCGGGCCTTGGTCCAGACATCCGGCGGTGCCCCCGGCCCGTGGCCGATCGTTGCGTAGCCCGTGGCGAGCCCCGCATAGGCCTGGGGGCTCCCCGGATCCTTGTCCACGGCCTCCTGCAGGTAACGCAGGCCGCGTTCGGTGTCCTCGGGCGTGTCCTTGATGATGTAGTACATGCCGCGCAGGTAGGCCTCGTAGGCAGCAGGGTCCACGGCGGACGGCCGCGCGAGGCGGGCGGACTGCTCCGCCGTCACCGGAGCCTGCATCGCCCCCGCTATCGCAACTGCCACCTGCCGCTGCAAGGCCAGCACGTCGGCCAGCGACCGGTCATAGGACTGGGACCACAACAGTCGCTCCTCGGGCTGCACCCGCACCAGGCGCACCTGGAGCCGCACGTCGCCACCCGTGCGCATGGCGGCTCCCGTCACGATCCCGTCCACGCCGAGCTGGCGGCCGATCTCCGGGACCGGCTTGCCGGTCCTCTTGAGGTCGGACTGGGAGATCCAGACCAGCTTCACGGATCCGACCTCGCCGACCGCACCGATCAGTGCGTCACGCATGCCCGCGACGAAGTAGTCCTGCTCCGGGTCACCGGACAGGTTGTCGAACGGCAGTACGGCGACCGAAGCCGGGCGCAGTTCGCCCGCCGGATACAGCCACTTCCGCCCGCCCGCGAAATCGAAGACCAGGAGTAGCGCGAGCGCAATGGCCGTCGCGATCGTCCAACCCCGGATTCGCCGGGTGCGCTGCGGCGTGCCCGGATCCGATTCATTGCCGTACACCCAGGCGAGGACCAGCGCAGGCGCGAAGCCGATCGCGAATACGACGACGATCGCCTGCATGATCCAGGGCGGCGCGTCGAACGTGGACAGCAGGAACGAGGCGACCTGCGCGACCAGCCATGCGGTCACCGCATACGCGGCGGCGATGCGCAGGACGCCGCGACGCCGGAGCTCGGAGAAGATCCCTGTCATCGCCGGCCTCCAGAGGGCCCATCCCGGCCGACGCAACCGCCGGTCGTGCAGGCCCTGTCGGGCGTGGTGATCCTCCTCAGCGGTTCCAGCTTACCACCGGCTGCACCCACCCCGGGGCGCAGGACGCCCGGTCCCGCCTGGTCGTTCGTTACCTGATCACCAGCCGCACCCAGCCGGCGTCGGCGCGCTGCCCTCGCCAGGTGTAGCCCTCGATCCGGATGCGATATTCGCCGGGCCCGAACGCCGAACTGTTCAGCGACAGACGCAGCTCGCGATTCGAGTCCGGCATCATGCGCTGGACCATCATCATGCGCCCCTGGTCCACCTTGTCGATGGTGACCGCGAAGCTCGTGAAATCCGAATACGCGACCGGCAGGTAGAGGTCGAGCATCTGCGGCGGCTCGGGCCGGGAGACAACCGCGTCCGGCTCGGCCGACCAGCTGCGCGGGTTCGGCGCGATGCGAAGCAGCCGTTCCGCCGTCGACGCGCGCAGCGTCAGCGTCTTCACGTGGGTCTCGAGTGCCGCGGCGTGCAGGCGATCACGGCGTGCGTGCAGCTGCGAGGCGACGGCCAGCACGAGCAGCAGCGCCGCGAGGGCCGCGAGCGAGGCGACGGCGACGGGCTTCTGCCACCACGCCAGCACGATTTCCTCCGCGGGCAGGGGCGGGCCCGGCGGCGGCAGGGCCAGTTCCACCTGCACGGCGGCTTTGCGCAGGCGGGAGGCTT
>Ga0315276_10005616_pt1 | contig 11566 bp, 10 predicted proteins | sample YL17G05_0_MG_FD_204542 | JGI IMG/M metagenome (GOLD analysis project Ga0315276, IMG submission 204542) | Sediment microbial communities from Yellowstone Lake, YNP, Wyoming, USA - YL17G05_0 | ecosystem: Environmental > Aquatic > Freshwater > Lake > Sediment | place: USA: Wyoming | collected... | reverse complement strand
TTGAGCGGTACGTGCGGGAAACGTCGAGCGCCCGCGCACAGGCGGTTCTGGACCACTGGTCGACGGTCGGCGACCAGTATTTCAAGTGCGTTCCCCGCGAAGGGGTCTGAGGTTTCTTCATCGCGGACTTGACAATTCATCGTTCAGAGTCTATATTGCTCTACATCCTTCATGGAACTGAACCCTCACGATAGCGCGCCACTTTTTGCCCATCATGCGTGGTGGTGGCACGCCTTTGCCTTCCCCGGTGAAGCAGTGAGGGACTGAGAACTCGACCGTTTATCGTGTTCACCCTCTCTGGCTCGCCAGAGAGGGTTTTTTATTATGTGGCAGGAGCCTATGATCTCATTTGAGGAATTCGAACAACTCGCGCGGCAGTACAATGCCATCCCGCTGGTGCGCACAACGCTCGCAGACCTCCATACGCCCGTCTCGGCGTTTCTCGGGCTGCACGAGGGGGGACGTCCTGCGTTCCTGTTCGAAAGCGTCGAACCCGACGAGAAGATCGGCCGCTATTCCTTCGTCGGCGTGGATCCGTCGGTCATACTTCGCGCGAGGGGGGATCACGTGGAGGTCACCGAGCGCGACGCACGGTCACGCGTTGAGGGAAACATCTTTGACCTCCTCTCCTCTTATGCCGGCCGGTTCCGTCAGCCGGCAATAGAGAGGGGATTCCTGGGGGGATTCGTCGGCTACCTGGGATACCCCGCCGTCGCCCGGCTGGAACGCCTCGCACTCCGCCCCCCTGACGTGGAGGAGGAAGACGAGTCGGTGTTCGGGCTTTTCGAATCACTTCTCCGGTTCGACCACCGTCGGCAGATGGTCATGATCATTCATAATGTGATGATCGCAGGGACGCGCCCCCTGCGGGAGCAATACGAAGAAGGGAAGAAGGTCGTCGATACGCTCGAACTGAAGCTTCGCCGCTCGGTCGTGGCTCCCCAGAACTTTTCGTGTCAGATTCCCGAGACAGGAGAGGGGGACGATTCGTTCTGTGAGGCGGTGGAGAAGGCCAAGCGGTATATCGTTGAAGGTGACATATTCCAGGTGGTACTCTCCCGGCGCGTCAGGTTTCCCTATACGGGGAACCTTTTCCCGGTCTATCGTGCGCTCCGTATGATCAACCCTTCTCCGTATCTGTTCTATGTTGATTTCGGCGATACGCAGATGGCGGGATCCTCCCCCGAAGTCCTGGTCCGCGTGATTGACGGCATGGTGGATGTTCTGCCCATCGCCGGGACCCGGCCGAGAGGAAAGGACGAAGAGGAGGATGCGCGGTTTGCGATGGAGCTGCTGGCCGACCGCAAGGAGGTGGCCGAACACGTCATGCTGGTCGACCTGGGTCGGAACGATGTCGGCCGTATCAGTACCTATGGCAGCGTCCGGGTCCCGGTCTTCAAACGGATCGAACGCTACTCCCATGTCATGCATATCGTCTCGGAGGTGCGGGGGGAGTTGCGCGAGGGGCTCACCTCCCTTGATGCCCTGAAGGCATGCTTCCCGGCAGGGACCGTTTCGGGGGCCCCGAAGGTCCGCGCCATGGAGATCATCAACGAGCTGGAAACGGTCTCCCGCGGGGCGTACGCAGGGGCTGTGGGCTATCTGGGGCTGAACGGAGCCCTGGACACCTGCATCGCCATCCGGACGATCATCGCGCACGGGGGGCATATTTCGATCCAGGCGGGAGCGGGGATTGTCGCGGATTCGCTGCCTGCTACCGAGTACCAGGAGACGGTGAACAAGTCCACGGCCTTGCTCGAGGCGGTTCGCGCCGCCATGACGGGCCTGAGAACCATCGGAACATAATAGGAACGAGAGGCGATAACTCATGGTTCTTGTTATAGATAACTATGATTCTTTCACCTACAACCTTGTTCAGTTGCTCGGGGGATTGAACGTGGAAGTCGTGGTGAAGCGGAACGATGAAGTAACGACGGAGCAAGTCCGCCGTATGCACCCCGAACGGATCCTCATCTCCCCCGGTCCGGGACGGCCTGAAAATGCAGGGATCACGCTCGATGTGGTGAGGCAACTCGGGGAGAGCACCCCTGTTCTGGGGGTGTGCCTCGGTCACCAGGCGATCGGGCTCGCCTTCGGAGGAGAAATTGTACACGCTCCGGTCCTGATGCATGGCAAAACGTCAGAGATCCGGCATACGGGCACCCCACTGTTCGAAGGGGTGAAGAATCCGTTCACGGCGACGAGGTACCACTCTCTCGTGATAGCTCTCCGCGGTTTTCCCCCCGCCCTCGAGGTCACCGCGGAGACCGAGGACGGGACCATCATGGCGGTCCGCCACCGGAGGTATCCGATCACAGGCGTCCAATTCCATCCCGAATCGATACTCACCCACGAAGGAGCCCGGATGCTCAGCAACTGGCTGGAGGTGTAAGTATGAGCATGAAGCACTATATTGAAAAATGTCTCGCGCGGGAGAATCTGAGCGTCGAAGAGGCCTCCTCTGCTCTCGAGGTGATCATGACGAACCAGGCCACCGACGCGCAGATTGCCGGACTGCTGATCGCTCTCCGGTCGAAGGGTGAGACGGTCGATGAGCTGGTGGGGTTCGCCCGCACGATGCGGGAAAAGTCACTCAAGGTGCATGTCGAAGACCCGCGTGCGATCGACATGTGCGGTACCGGCGGGGACGGGACCGGAACATTCAACATCTCGACCGTCGCGTCGCTTGTGGCGGCGGGGGCGGGGGTGACGGTGGCGAAGCACGGGAACCGCTCGGTCTCCAGCCGCAGCGGCAGCGCGGATCTCCTTGCGGCCCTGGGCGTCAACATACAGCTCCCCCCGGACAAGGCGGGGGAGTGCGTGAACACGCTCGGCGTCGGTTTTCTCTTCGCTCCTCTGTTCCACCCCGCGATGAAGTACGCCGCGAAGACGCGGAACGAACTGGGGGTTCGAACGATCTTCAACATGCTGGGACCGATCACCAACCCGGGAGGAGTGAAACAGCAGCTCGTTGGAGCGTTCCGGGCCGATGTCGCCTCCCTCCTCGCCGGGGCGCTCGAAGAGCTTTCCACGGAGAAAGCGTGCGTCGTGCACAGCGATGACGGAATGGATGAGGTGACGGTGGCGGGCGAAACGAGGGTGTTCGAAGTCGGCGCGGGAACAGACATGCGTAGCTACACAGTGTCGCCGGGGCACTTTGGCCTGATCGAACGGTCCCCCGGTTCCGTTCGGGGCGGAAGCGCCGAAGAGAACGCGGCGATCGCGCTCCAGGTGCTCCGCGGAGAAGAGGGGCCGTGTCGCGATGTCGTCGTTGCCAATGCGGCATTCGGCATCTACGTCGCGGGAAAAGCGAAGGACCTTACCGAAGGCAGCGCACGTGCAGCGGAGTCGATTGATTCGGGGAGGGCCCTGCAGACGTTAAACGCTCTGGTGGAGTACTCGAACCGACCATGAGCCTCCTCGGGACAATCCTGGACCATACCTCAGCCGAGACCGCCCGGCGAAAGAAGGTCCTGCCCGTGCAACGGCTGAAGGAACACCCCTTCTTTTCCCGGACGACGGGCTCCCTTACGGACGCCCTCGCCTCAAGGTCGTTTGCGGTGATCGCCGAGGTGAAGAAAGCCTCCCCCACCCGGGGGGTGATCAGGGAGCGGTTCGATCCGGTCGCGATCGCCGCCGACTACGAGCGAGGAGGGGCGGCGGCGATTTCGGTCCTGACGGATGAGGAGTTCTTCCAGGGGAAGCTTGACTACCTCGAAGCGATCCGCGGACGGGTGACGCTCCCGCTTCTGCGGAAGGATTTCGTCCTTGATCCCTATCAGCTCTATGAGGCGAAGGCCGCCGGCGCCGACGCGGTGCTTCTTATCGTGGCCGCCCTGGAACCCTTCCGGCTCGTTGAGCTGGAAGCGGAAGCCCGGTCGCTCGGACTCGAATGCCTCGTCGAGGTTCACACGGAAGAGGAGATGGATATCGCGAACGCAAACGGGTCTCCCCTGATCGGAATCAACAACAGGGATCTCTCGACGTTCCGTACGGACCTCGAAACGTCGCTCCGTCTCTCCCCTCGCGCACGAAAGGGGGCGCTCTGCGTCAGCGAGAGCGGCATCGGAACAAAAGAAGACATCGACGCCCTGGCCCGCGCAGGAATCCATGCCGTGCTGGTCGGGGAGAGCTTCATGAGGGCGGAAAACCCCGGGGAGGCCCTCGCGGCGTTCAGGGCACTGGGAGAGACCGTGACATGAAGGTGAAGATCTGCGGCATCACCAGGCCCGAAGACGCTCTGTTCGCGGCCGCCCGGGGGGCGGATGCGCTCGGATTCATCTTCGTGAAGGCGAGCCCCCGCTTTATCGATCCGGACGCCGCGGGACTCATTATCGGGCAGCTTCCGCCTTTCGTCACGCCGGTCGGAGTGTTCGTGAACGAACACCGCGAGTCGATACTCCGCACGATCGCCCGCTCGGGCATCCGGTGCCTGCAGATGCACGGGGAAGAGAGTCCCGGCGACACGGAAGGGTACGCAGTTCCGGTCATCAAGTCGTTCAGGGTGGGGGAGGCTTTCGATCCGGAGCTCCTTGCAGCGTACGGGACCTCCGCCTGCCTTCTCGACACGTTTGTCGGGGGGAGCCACGGCGGGACGGGAAAGACGTTCGACTGGCGCATCGCTCTTGATGCGAAACGGTACGCGCGCATCATTCTGAGCGGCGGCCTGACCCCCGGCAACGTCACCGACGCGATCAGCACGGTGCAGCCCTATGCGATCGATCTGAGCAGCGGCGTGGAATCCGCGCCGGGGGTGAAGGATCACGCGAAGGTCCGGGCTCTGTTTGAACGGATCCGCGAGGCCGCCGGCGATCTGAACGCCTGACGCGGAGAGTGTGTGCCAGAGGCACGGTGCCGGGGGCACGGTGCCGGAAGCGCGCCGCCGCAGGTTGCGTTGGGGACAAACGATTTCCTATCAGCATGGAGAGACGATGCTCATCCTGATGAAGAACAGCGCGACGAGGGAAGACCTCATCCGCGTGAAGAAGAAGATCGAAGGGCTCGGTTACAGGGCTCATGAGATCCCCGGCGCGCAGCGGACCGCCATCGGCATCACGGGGAATCAGGGGAAGGTCGATCCTGATCTCTTTGCCACGATGAGCGGCGTGGAGCAGGCGATCCCCGTTTCGAAACCGTATAAACTTGTCGGCCGTGACGCGAAACCGGAAAACTCCCGGATCGACGTCGGTGGGGAAACGATCGGCGGCCCCGAGCTGGCTATTATCGCGGGGCCCTGTTCGATCGAAAGCTGGGAGCAGCTCATTGCGACCGCCAAGGCGGTCAAAGACGCGGGGGCGAAGTTTCTCCGCGGAGGGGCCTTCAAGCCGAGGACATCCCCCTATACCTTCCAGGGCATGAAAGAGGAGGGGCTGGTCCTCCTGCGCGAAGCGCGGGCACAAACGGGGCTGAAAATCGTCACGGAAGTCAAAGACATACTGACGCTTCCGGCCGTTGCGGAGGTCGCCGACGTGATCCAGATCGGGGCGCGCAACATGACGAGCTTCGGACTCCTCGAAGCGGTGGGCGACCTTCGTACCCCTGTCCTGCTGAAGCGGGGGATCTCTTCGACGATCGAAGAGCTCCTCATGGCCGCCGAATACATCCTCGCGCGAGGGAACCTGAATGTCATACTGTGCGAGCGCGGGATCAGGACATTCGAGCCTGCCACACGGAACACGCTGGACCTGAACGCCATCCCGGTCGTGAAAAAGCTCTCACATCTTCCGATCATCGTCGATCCGAGTCACGGTATCGGGTTGTGGGAGGGGGTGACGGCGATGGCGCTGGCCGGCGTCGCGGCGGGGGCGGACGGGATCATGATCGAAGTCCATCCCCATCCCTCGGAAGCCCTCTCCGACGGGTCTCAATCGTTGAAGCCCGAACGGTTCAAGGAACTGGTGGAAAAGGTTCGCCGCGTGGCGGAGGTTGTCGGGCGAACGGTGTCGCCGGTGTCGCCGGGGGTGGCGGGATGACGTCGGGGGTTCCTGAATCCGGATACTCATTTCCCGACCGGCGGGGATATTTCGGGGCGTACGGAGGACAGTTCGTTCCGGAGACCCTGATTCCGGCGTTGCGCGAGCTGGACGCGCTCTATGCGCAGGCGAAAAAAGATCCCGCGTTTGAAGCCGAGTACCTTCACCTCCTCCAGGAATACGTCGGCCGGCCCACGCCGCTGACGTTCGCGGAACGGTTGACATCGCACTTTGGGACGGGGAGGATCTACCTGAAGCGGGAGGACCTCTGTCACACGGGGGCCCACAAGATCAACAACACGGTCGGACAGGTCCTGCTCGCGAAGCGGTCGGGGAAAAGACGTATCATCGCGGAGACCGGAGCAGGGCAGCACGGGGTGGCCACGGCCACGGTGGCGGCGCGGATGGGGCTCTCCTGCTCGGTGTATATGGGGGCGGAAGACATCGAGCGCCAGCAACTCAACGTGCGACGGATGGAGATGCTTGGCACGACGGTCATCCCGGTGACAACGGGGAGCCGGACGCTCAAGGACGCGACAAGTGAGGCGATCCGCGATTGGGTGACCACCGTGGAGGAGACTTATTACATCATCGGGTCGGTCGTCGGACCGCATCCCTATCCCATGATGGTGCGGGACTTTCAGGCGATCATCGGCAGGGAAACGCGCCGGCAGCTGCAGGAGAGGGAAGGGAGGGGGCCGGACTACCTGCTCGCCTGCGTTGGGGGAGGGAGCAACGCGATCGGGCTTTTCTTTCCGTTTCTCGGTGAAGAGGTCAGGATGATCGGTGTCGAGGCGGCGGGGCTCGGACTGGAGACGGAAAGGCACGCCTCGACGCTGCTCAGGGGGCGTCCGGGTGTGCTGCACGGCTCCTTCAGTTATCTGTTGCAGGACGAGAACGGACAGGTGAAGCTCGCCCACTCGATATCCGCAGGGTTGGATTATCCCGGGGTTGGCCCGGAGCACAGCTCGTTGAAGGATGCGGGGCGGGTCTCCTATGTCTCGATCACCGACGAGGAGGCGCTCGCCGCGGCGCGGCTGGTGTCCCGGCTCGAAGGGATCATCCCCGCCCTGGAGACCGCCCATGCCTTCGCCTATCTGGCCACACTTATGCCGACGGTGGGGAAAGAGGAAATCGTCGTCGTCAATCTCTCCGGCCGTGGGGACAAGGATATGGGGACCTACGCGGCGTCGCGCGAGCGGACTCGATGAACCGTCTTTCCGTGATCTCCTCGCCTCAAAGGAACGGGAAGGTGCTGGCGCTTTTCCTTACCGGGGGATTTCCGCATCTCGACTCGACCCCCGACCTCGTCCGGCGACTCGCCTTCGCAGGGGCAGATGTGATCGAGATCGGCATGCCCTTCTCCGATCCCCTGGCCGACGGCCCCGTCATCCAGCGGAGTTCCGCCGCCGCCCTCAACAACGGCGTGACGCTGAAGCGTATCCTGGATGACGTGCGCACGATCCGCCGTTCGTCGGAGGTGCCTCTCGTCCTCATGGGGTACGTGAATCCCATCATGAGCTACGGGGTGGAGAGCTTTTTTGACGACGCGGGAGCCGCGGGGGTCGACGGCGTCATACTGCCGGAGCTCCCTCTGGAGGAAGCGGGGCGGTTCAGGGAACAGATCGAACGGAACAACCTCTCCCAGATCCTTCTGGTCACCCCCACGACTCCGCAGGAGAGGATCGCCGCGATCGACGCCGCCTCGAGTGGGTTTCTGTACTGCGTCGCCACCACCGGTGTCACCGGAGGAGGGGGACGGGCCGCGGCCGATGATTATGTCGCGCGCGTACGGTCCGGGGCGAAGAAGAATCCCGTCCTGGTCGGTTTCGGGATCGCGACACCGGCAGATGCCCGTCGCGCGTCGGCGCACGCCGACGGGGTGATCATCGGCTCCGCCCTCATCGCGCGGCTCACGGAGGGGCAGAGCCTCGACGTGATCTGCGCGTGGGTGCGATCTCTCAAGGAAGCACTCAGGGGCTGATCCCCCGCTGGTCCGCGCTGTTGACATTCCGGCGGGCGAGGTGTATATTGGTTCCGTTGTTCGCCGTTCTATGCACTACAGGGTTCGGTGTCCCGTTCACCAGACGGGATGAAAAGGGAATTCCGTTCAAACCGGAAGCTGCCCCGCAACTGTACATGGCATTGTGCGCAGACGCCACTGTTCCACGATCGTCGGAATGGGAAGGAGTCGCGTGAGGTCGAGCCATGAGCCAGGAGACCTGCCGGATCATCACCCTCACAGCCTTCGCGGGAAGGTCAGGGGCCAGAGACGCGCTCCTCCTGCCGTCCTGCTCACCCCGTCATTCCCCGCGAATGCCGGGGTTTTTTCCGAGAGGACGATCTTGAACTCACCTTCTCTGCTGTTCGGGGCGGGACTGCTGCTCTCCTGCTTCCGCGTCTATGCCGCTCCCGGGGGGGAGCTCCCTCCGGATTCGCTTCATCGATCCTACACGCTGAACGAGATTGTGGTCACGGCCACGCGTGCTGACGCGCCGGAGGCCGCCGTGCCGTCGAACGTGAGCACCATTTCCCGTGCCACCCTTGAAGCGAAACCGGGCAGCCTCCTGGCCGCCGGACTGGCTGGTATCCCAGGGGTGTCGTTCCGCACCTATGGCAGCGGGGCCTCGCTCCAGACTGTCTCTATCCGCGGCATGTCGCCGGATCAATCGCTGGTGCTGCTGGACGGACAGCGTTACAACTCGTACCAGAACGGACTCGTGGATTTCGGGCTCCTTTCATCATCGAATGTCGATCGTATCGAGGTCGTGCGAGGGGGATACTCCGCTCTCTACGGAAGCGACGCGATGGGCGGGGTCATCAACATCATCACCCGCCGGCCCCCCGAAGGCTTCACGGCCGGCGCATCGACGTCAATCGGGTCGAACAGCCTGACCGCCAACGAACTGAGTATCGGTGCCTCGACCGGCTCACTGGGGATTCGTGCAATGCTCCGGCGCGAACAGGGGAGAGGGGACTATGCGTTCCTCTTCAACGACGGCCGTACCACCACCGAGCTGACGAGGACCGGGGAAGACTTCAACGTCCTGACGGCCGACGCCCGTGTGGAATTCGACCCGGCCCCACCGGTGAAGAGCTTCGTTTCGTATTCTTTCACCGACGCCGACCGGGGAAGCCCGGGCGTCGTGACGGATGTCTCCTCCCAGGGACGGGCCCGGCTGGGGGACCGCATGGGAACGCTCCGAGGGGGGATTGACTGGATGATGGACGACCGGCTGACCCTCTCGGTCAAGGCGTCCGGCCAGTACTCCTACGAGACGTACACCGACCCCGGCGTTCTTATCCACGGAGAGATCGAGAACAGCTACTATATGAACCGGGTGTTCGCCTTCACCCCCGAGGCGCATTTCACGCTTTCCCCCGGGTTCGGGGGCAACGCAGGACTAGAACTCGCGCGGGCGGGGATCGAGAGCAACGACATCAATCCCGCGACACGCATCCAGCGGAGCTTCTTCGTCACAACCCGGCATGTGATCACGCTCCCCTGGCTGATCCCTCACGAAATGATCCTCTACCCGTCGATACGGTACGACAGTTTTTCCGATGTCACGGGTGACGTCAGCCCGAGGCTGGGGCTCAACCTCGGGGTGCTGGAAAGCCCCCTGCTTCGCCTGCGCGCGAGCTACGGCAGGAGTTTCCGTGCGCCGGTCTTTAACGACCTCTACTGGAAGACCGGGGGGAATCCCTCGCTCCGCCCTGAGCGCGCCACCGCCTTCGACGCGGGTCTGGTTGCGGAACTGCCTCTCGCGGGGACTCTGCGGATCGACGCGTCCTACTTTGTGATCGACGCCAGCGACCGCATCGTCTGGATACCCGGTCCGGGGGGACTATGGTCCCCGGTCAACATCACCGCCGTCCGATCACGGGGCGTCGAAACGGAGGCCGTCTGGACGGGTTTCTCGGGAGCGCTGACGCTCACCGTCAATTCCACCTGGAGCGACGTCAGGAAAACGAGTGCGGATTATCCGGGAGATCCGACCCAGGGGAAGCATCTGATTTACACCCCGGGGCAGACCGCCTTCCTCTCGGCGATCTGCAGCCTCGGCGGTGCGGACCTCGTCCTCCAGCACTCGTGGGTCAGCTACCGGTACACCACGGAGTTCAATGACCGTTACCTCCCGGGCTACCGGGTCACGTCGGCCGCCATCCGGTACTGGGTCCCTCTCGGGTCATTCAAAGCCTGGGTGAAAGGGGAGGTCAATAATATCTTCAACACGTCCTACCAGGTCATCGCGCTCTACCCGATGCCCCTGCGGGAGTTCCGGGCAACTCTGGGGGTGGAGCTATGAAGAGCGCACTCTGCCGGGTCCTTGCCGCGTCCTTTATGGTCTGCGCGCCGGGATGCCTGAAGGATCCATCCATGGTCGCGCCCGAGATCCCTGTCCCGTCGGCCAAGGGAGTCTATGTCGTCAACGAAGGGAACTTCGGACGTGCGAACGCGTCGCTCTCCTACTATGACCTCGAGTCGTTCAGGGTCTATAACGATGTCTTCGGGGCCGTCAACGGCAAGAATCTCGGTGATGTCGCTTCAAGCATGTCGATCCGCGGCGACGAGGGATACATCGTCGTCAACAATTCGCAGAAGATCGAAGTGATCGATCTTCGCACCAATGTGAATACCAGGACCATTCCCACCGGTGCGGGGTCGAGTCCGCGTCAGATGGCATTGGTGAACGATTCTCTGGCCCTCGTGACCGATCTCTACGCCAACGCTGTTCTCAAAGTCAACCTCCGCGCGGCGGGAGTCGTCGGTTCGATCCCGGTGGGGGACAATCCGGAGGGGATCGCCATTGCCTCCGGAAAGGCCTATGTCGCGAATTCGGGGTTCGGGGCCGGCACGACGGTGTCGGTCATCTCGCTTGCGACCATGAGCGTGGCGAAGACGGTGATCGCCTCCGACAATCCCAACGGCGTGCAGCTCACCCCCGGGGGCATGATCTATGTCGTCTGCGCCGGATCGTACGGCGATTTCAGCAACCCCGATGACGACACACCGGCCAGGCTCATCGTGATCGACCCGGGTTCCGACTCGGTCGTCGATACGGTCCTGATCGGTGGTCACGCCATGAACATAGCGATCGGATCGGACGGGATCGGTTACGTGGCGACCACCGGTGAGGTCCTCCGCGTCGACACGCGCACACACAGAGTGACCGGAACGTTCACGAAGGGAACCTATTACAGCGTCGGGGTCGAAGCGTCGTCGGGGGACGTCTATCTCTCCGATCCCAAGACCTACGTTCAGCCGGGCACGGTCAGCGTCTTCGCGCCGAACGGTCAGTTGCGCACGCAGTTCGATCCCGGGCTGATTCCGGGGTCCTTCGCGTTCAAGCGGTGAGGTGAGGTCATTCCGGGAGCCCCCGCGTGGGGTGAAGCGGCGCGGCCCCGCGTCACCACGTCAGCCGCGAGTCCGTCTCTGGCAACTCGTCCGGTTTTTTGCTACCTTCCGATACGATCAGGACTTCACACACTCCGGCAGGGTTCCCTTTGCCCCAGATCCGCGTCCGTTTTGCACCCAGTCCCACCGGCTATCTGCACGTCGGCGGTCTTCGAACCGCTCTCTATAACTATCT